>Ga0207753_1000555_pt1 | contig 14213 bp, 11 predicted proteins | sample PonA233FremontCA_2_FD_187273 | JGI IMG/M metagenome (GOLD analysis project Ga0207753, IMG submission 187273) | Salt pond sediment microbial community from Fremont, CA, USA - Pond A23 Sediment 3 (SPAdes) | ecosystem: Environmental > Aquatic > Non-marine Saline and Alkaline > Saline | place: USA...
AAGCCAACACCGACTGGCTGGTCGCCCGCCAGCTCGGCGGCGCGGTCGCCTCGCCGGGCAGCCGGATCGTCGACGTTTGCGGCCTGAAACCCGGTCCCGAGTTCGACCAACGAACCCGGATCACCAGCCGCGAGATCCCGTCACTGGCGATCGAAAGCACCGCCGGCGCGGGCGAGGCCGTTTACTGGCGGGAGGCCTTCGACTGCAGCCCCGACCACGCTCGGAACGTCATCGACTGGGCAGTCGACTGTGGATTTTTCGAGGTCGAACGCCGCAACGGGCGGCAGTACGTCCGGCAGACGACCCGGTATCCCGACTGGTTCGGCGGCCTCGTCGGGATCGAAAACAAGCCGGACCTCTCGAAGCCGGGCGACCTCGACCGCCAGCTCCGGCTCGATGTCTCGCTCGGCCTGTTCGACGAGGTGATCCTCGCCACCGAGAGCTACGTCACGCGGGCCCACCTCAACCGGCTTCCCGAGGCGGTCGGCGTCTGGCGGTTCGATCCCGATAGCGGCGATCGGACGGTCGTTCGGGAGCCGACCCCACTGTCGACCGAGCAGCCGGGCGTCGAACCCGGGACGAAACGGCCGCTCCGGACGGATATCGAATTCGTCACACCTGCTGAAAAGCATCGGAAACGCCGCCGGATCGCCGAGCGCGCCTACGGCAAGGGGTGGCGGAGCTACGAGTTCCCCGGCTGCCGACACATGGAGGCGACTGACGACGGTCGGCCCCGCTGTTCGTGGTTCGATCGCGTGGTCGACCCTGCGGTCGCGTGTGGGGCCGACTGCGAGGGGTTCGACTCGGCCCCACCGCCTGCAGTCGACGTGGAGACGCTACGGGATCGTCGGAGTCCGTGGGTCGCCGATCCTGACGGAACGAGTCGGAGCCAAAGCGGGTTAGACCAGTTTTTGTGAGTCATCCCGGAGTAGTCAGCGGCTACCAGCAGCGTAGTCAGTGGCTACCGGGTTCGATACGCTCGTCGACATCGCCAGCAGCATACGAGAGGTCGACCGGGTGGCCCGTGTGGCGGGCGTGGGTTTCGGCCCACCGTCTGGCCGGTCGCTCGTCGAGATACGCATCCTCGTCGCGACACTGTTGGCAGTCGACGATCCACGGCGAGACATCATCAGGAAAGTGGCCCGTGTGGCGTTTGTGATCCAGCGCGAACTGTTCGAACGCTTGGTTGCCAGCGTACAGCGTTTCGAGTTCGTAGGTCAGCTCCCACGTCCGGTCGCAGCGCGAGCAGGTGATCGTTGGCGTGTCATCGACTGCGTCGACGGCCGGGGGCGTCCCATCGATGTCGTCTGGCGAGGTCGGCACATCCCCTCCTACCCTCCCAGAACATATGTATCTATTCACCCGGTATGGGGCGTCTACTCGGAGGCAATCAGGGACCTCCGTGTCCTGAATATGCACCGAGTCAACCCACGGGAGTCCCGATTCGCAAGCCGTGGGTCGCTGTGTGCTGTAGGTATCACGAAGTCATCTCGCCACAACGCCTGTTGGTGTGCTCGCGGATGGGTGGTATGCGATGGCAGTCCAACAGCTCAAACAGCAAGACCGCGAACTAAGCGAGCGTATCGACAACTGCTCGGAGGCCGTCGAGGCCTGCCGCGATGAGTGTGCCCGATTCGATATGGACCACTGCCAAACCTGCGCCGAGGTGCTTGAACCCTGCATCGAAAGCTGTCGGGCAATGGCCCAGTAGGAATCAGTTGTCGACTGCATAGCTGTCGACTAACAATTACCCTGTGGCCGTTTTGTTGGGGTACGCGACGGTAGTGTAGCAGTATCACGCGGTCGGTCCACGACCGTAACGCAGCGTGCAACTCCTGCCCGTCGCACTCTTTGTTGTGATAAAGGGAATGAACTGACTCGCTGTGACTACTCGTTGTGTACTATTCGCTGGTCGGCTCTGACGGTCTCGGTCGCAGTTCGCTGGCGTGCTGTCCGGACTCTACTGCGATAGATCCTGTATGAACGAAACGCTGGACTCACGTCTCGTCATCATAAGACCAGTAAGAATTGGCTGGGGAGGCGCGCCGTTTCTTGTGCGGCCGAAGCCGCCACGAGATGGGTCGACACGGATTTGAACCGCGGGCCTCCCGGTTATCAGCCGAGCGCTCAACCTGACTGAGCTATCGACCCTAAGTGGCGCATCTCTTCGTAGCGGTGGGTTCTGTTTAAACGTTTCCTTTCGCCACCGTCACGTCACCCGGTTTCGCGGCTCACATGCTCGCCGACACCTGCGATACGTAGACGCCGCTGATCACTGCTCGTGGTCCGAAACATCCGCCCTGTCTACGAATCGGATCGGTGTTCGCCCGCCTCATCCTCGTCGACCTGCTCGAAGTCGACGTCGACGATGTCGTCGCCGTTGCCGTCCCGCGACTGTTGTGTCGTCGCTCCCTGTCCCACGTCGAATGGGTCCTGCCCGTTGCCCGCAGCCTGTTCGGGGTCGGGGAAGCCGAAGGTCCAGACCGTGCCGCTGCCGAAGCCGCCGGTCTGTTTGTCGATGTAGGGGACGACTACCCACCGCTTGAGCGCGACCCGGATCGGGAGCCGCGTCGGCGGCAACACCAGCAGGAAGCCGATCAGGTCGGTGACGAGGCCGGGCGTAAGCAGGAACGCCCCGGAGGCGATCAACAGTCCGCCGTCGAGCAGTTCGTCGGTCGGCGGCGAGCCCCCAGCGAGCTTGCGCTGGAAGCGGCCCAGCGTAGAGCGACCCTCCGCGCGAACGAGGATCATCCCGATGAGGCCGGTGAGGACCACCAGCGCGACTGTCTGGAGCGGCGTCAACAGCTCCATCCCGACGATGGCGACGAGGACGAAAGCGTCGACCAGCGGGATGAGAAGCAACAGCGCGAGCAGATAGCGCGTTCGCATACCGTCTTCTTGATGGCGGCCGTCTATAACCTCTTTCGTCGACTTCGGTAACGCCGGGATACCAACAGCAGCTGTTCGGAACCGTCGTCTTCGAGGGCGTACCCCCATTTTATCAAAAATGAAATTCAGGAACGCACCTTTATTTGGGCAAACTTACTTTTCAAGCACAACGTCTGTAGAGCGACGAATCTACGGACACTCACAAACCAATGTTTATAGACAACGACAGAGGCCAAGTCGGAATTGGAACACTCATTGTGTTCATTGCGATGGTCCTCGTGGCGGCGATTGCAGCGGGCGTCCTGATCAACACGGCGGGGCTACTCCAGACGCAGGCGGAAGCAACGGGTGAGGAGTCCACACAGCAGGTTGCCGATCGACTCCAGATCCAGAGTGCAACCGGAACGGTTGATGACGGTAATCCAGCTACAATTAATAAGACGAATGTCACACTCACCAAATCACCCGGTGCTGGTGATATCCAACTGGATAACGTGAGCTACCAGATTGTTACGGATGATGAAGTCGTGACTGGTGTGTTCACTGATGACGGTGTCACAATCGGTGCCATCTCAGCAGAGACGGATGACAACGTGATCACTGACCGATCGGATCGGTACGAGGTCCAGTTCAATATCAGCACTACCGGCTCGAATGTCATGAGTGGAACCATCGAGGGCGGCGATTCGATTCAAGTAACCCTCACGACTGCACCGGGTGCCTCAACGGTTACGGAACTCCGCGTTCCGGACTCGCTGGTCGACCGTAACGCAGTCTCGCTGTAAGCTCGGCCGGCGATTGCGTAGCGTCCATTTTACTTTTCATACTACCTGACGAGATACTGCTCCGTCTACGGGCGTCGTCAGCGGCGACACCGTTCCAACTCAGCGTTGTCTCCAACGACGAGCGAAGGGCTTAGGCGACAGCCCCGCCGAACCTATCCATGAACGAGTCGACCCGAGTCGAGTGGCGGTCGTGGGGTCCGGAGGCCTTCGCGGAGGCCGAACGGACCGCCACGCCGATTTTGCTTTCGCTCACAGCGACGTGGTGCGGTGCCTGCCACGAGATGGACGCCCGGACCTACGCCGAGCCGCGAATCGCCGCCAACATCAACGACAGTTTCGTCCCGATCCGCGTCGACGTCGACCGCCACCCACGCGTGCGGGAACGCTACAACATGGGCGGCTTTCCAACCACTGCGTTCCTCACTCCCCAGGGCGAACTGCTGACGGGGGCGACCTATCTCGGCCCCGACGGGATGCGGCAGGTCGTCGACCGCATCCGCGAGCTCTGGTCGGAGAAGGGAGCCTCGGCGGGCCGCATCCCCCGTGCCCTCGCGGACGAACCAACCCCTGCAGGCGAGCTCTCGGAGCGAATCGAGGAACACATCGCGGGCCAACTCTCCGAGCAGTTCGACCCCCACCACGGTGGCTGGGGGACCGAGGCCAAGTTCCCGATGCCGCGAACCATCGAGTTCGCCCTCAAACGGGAACGACAGCAGGCGCTTCAGACGCTGGATGCCATCGCCCAACACCTCCACGATACGGTCGACGGCGGCTTTTTCCGCTTTGCCACCAGCGGCGACTGGTCCGACGTGCGCTACGAGAAGACGCTGGACACGAACGCCGCACTGCTCCGGGCCTTTGCGAACGCCTACTTATATACCGGCGACGAGGCCTACCGCGAACCAGCCGCCCGGACGGTCGACTACCTCACCGACACGCTGTGGACGGGAATCGCCATCGGCGGCAGTCAGGGCCCCGGTCAAGGGGCAGCCTACTACTCGCTGTCGGCTGACGAGCGTGCCGACCACGACTCGCCCCGCAGTGATCTCACTGTCTTCGCTGGTGGCAACGCTCTCGCCGTCGACGCCCTGCTCACCTACTACAGCTACACCGACGACGAAACCGCCCGCACGTACGCCGAGCGCATCCTTGCGGCGCTCGAAGGCGAGTTGGTCGAGACCGACTCCGGCGTCGTCACCCACTACCGCACTGGCGAGGAGACCGGCGAGACACACCTGCTCGAAGACGCCGCCCACGTCGTCAACGGCTGGACCCGCGCCCACCAAGTCCTCGGCGACAGTCGATACACCACCGTCGCCCGACGCGTCGCCGACGAAGCCGTCGACGTACTCCACGACGACGGTGCGTTCCGCGATGGCCCAGCTCGCGGCGAGGGTCTCTGTGACCGACCGCTCTACCCTATCGACAGCGGCGTCGAGTTCGCCGACGGTCTGTTGGACCTCGCAGTTCTCACCGGCGAGCCCCGCTACCGTGAGCTCGCAACTGCGGCCATCGAGGCCTTCGCTGGCGCGTGGGACCGGATCGGCGTCCAAGTCGCTGGCTACGGTAGCGTCGCCGCCCGGCTCACCAACGGCGATCTCGTCGTCGACGTCGGCGGCCCGGCGGGTTCGGATCTCCACCGAGCCGCACTCAGAATAGCCGACCACCAAACCGTCGTCGTTCCCGAGGCCGATGGCGTCGACGCCGGAACCGCGAGGCTCCGGAATAGTGACCTGCCACCGGCCTCAACGCCCGACGAACTCCTCGCTCGCGTCTCCGAGGCCGCCGAAACCGAGGCTGAATAGCTGCTCGGGTCGCTCACAGCCGACCGACACGCGCCGCTGAGCTGCTGTAGACCGTGACGAACTGGCATTCATGCGAACAAATCATGAAGGTTTTCGTTATGTTTTATACGCTTATCGACGCGTGATCCCGTATGGAGTACCGACAACTCGGGTCGACGGGCACGCGCGTTTCAGAACTCTGTTTCGGCACGTGGCGTTTCGGGCGCAAAACGGGCGGCGTCCTCGAAACCGACGAAGCGGAGGCACACGAACTGCTGGACACCTTCGCCGACCACGGCGGCAACTTCATCGATTCGGCCAACGTCTACGGTGATCCCAACGGGACCAGCGAGTCCTACATCGGGTCGTGGCTCGAAGACCGGGATCGAGAGCAGTTCGTCCTCACCTCGAAGGTCTACTTCGACTCCGACGAGACCAACCCCAATGGGTCGGGCCTCTCGCGGACCCACATCCGCAACCAGATCGACAAGACGCTCGATGCGTTAGGCACCGACTACCTCGACCTCTACTACATCCACCGGTGGGACGAAAACACCCCGATCGAAGAGACGCTGTCGACGCTCGACCGGATCGTCGAGGAAGGAAAAATCAACTACCTCGGGGCCTCGACGATGGCCGCGTGGCAACTCACGAAGGCGCTGTGGAAATCCGATGTCAACGGTTATCAGCGGTTCGACGTGACCCAGCCCCTGTTCCACGCGGGCTACTACAAAGACGTCGAGGACTATCTCGACGTCTGTGCGGATCAGGACCTCGCAGTCTGCCCCTACTCGCCGTTAGCCGGTGGCTTCCTGACGGGCAAATATGAACGCGCCGATCCGGACGATCCGAACTCGGTTCGGGCTCCAGACGGCTCGCGGGGGAGTTTCGACGAGCGATTCGAGCGGTTCTATCTCTCCGAGCGTGGCTGGAAGGTCCTCGACGAGATCCGGGCAGTCGCCGACGAGGTCGACGCCTCGCCCGCCCAGGTCTCGCTACGGTGGCTCATAGATCAGGAGGACGTCACCTGTGTGCCGATCGTCGGTGCACGAACCACCGATCAACTCGAAGAGAACCTCGGAGCCGCCGAGGTGTCGATAAGCAGCGACCAGCACGACCGGCTCACCGACGCTCGGTTCGATGAAGACGGTCGACGCTGGGGCCACTAATCGGCTATCAACCCACGTGCGGGCGGAGTCGGCGGACGATCTCGTCGACATCGAAGCCGTCTTCGTCCTTGTCGAAGACCGTCTCGCCGTCGACACGCACGACGAAGATCCCGTGGTCGCCCATGACGAGCGACGCCCGATCCAGCCGGTCGGCGAACTGTCTGAGGATCGCCTCCTCGACGGTCAGCGCCCGATCCAACATTCCACAGGGAACGCAGTACTCGATTTCGACGGTAGTCATAGCCTACTAGTCGGAGTGGGAGCCGAAAAGAGTAGCTACTGCGATGGTGATTCGGTTACCGACTGATGAGTCGGCTCTGCCACGTCGGCCGCCAGTACAGCAGGGCCGCCGTGAGGACGAAGACGGCCGTCGACAGGCCATACGAGATCTGCAGCGCCGAGGCGACGAGGATCGAACTGCCGCCGGTGACCGCCGAGGCCAGTGCGGCGACGATCGGCCACGAACAGGAGACACAGGAAAACAGCCCGATGATCCCGGCGGCCGCCGAGCCAGCGGTGTCGACCACCGTGACGTAGACGAGATACGCCAGTGCACCGTAGCCGAGCAGATAGATCGGGATCAGGTTGATCGTCACCACCGCGCCGCTGTAGAGTGCCGCCGGGCCGAAGCCGAACGGGAGCCACGCGATCCGAAAGCCGGTCGCTGCATCGCCGATTCCGGCACCGATGACGCCACCAGCGAACAACAGCAGCCCAAAGTAGCCCCCGGCTAACAGTTTTCCTCGCCGTCGAACCGCTGGATTCGAGGGGTCGGGTCGGCTGTTCGCCACAACCCACGCCGAGACGTTGAGCCAGATGAGGCTGTAGCCGACCAGTCGGGCCGACGAGAGGCCCGCGGGAGACAGGATAACGTAGAGCGCGAGCGCGAACAGCTGGCTATTCAAAAACAGGCCCCAGTAGAGCCGCCTGCCGGTCGGCACCGGAATCGAGAGACCGGCCCCTTGTTCGCTCATAGCGCGAGGCCTTCGACGACGATCGCCAACAGTACGAAGCCGAGGTAGGCGTTCGAAGCGTGGAACGACCGGAGGGCGGCGGCCTTCGTCTGCTTGTAGTGGAGCTGGATGACCATCCAGAGAAAGATACTGCCGAAGACGACACCCGTGAGCACGTAGAGCCAGCCGAGCGTTTCGGAGGCTGCCAGCGCGGCTCCCGCGATCAGGGTCGCCCCGAGATACCAGACGATGTGTCGACGAGTCGTCGTCTCCCCGCGGACGACCGGCATCATCGGGAACCCGCCGCGGGCGTAGTCGTCCTTGTAGGCCAACGCGAGGTTGTAGAAGTGGGCGGGCGTCCACAGGAAGATCAGCGTCGCCAACAGCACCCCACCAAGCCCGATCTCGCCGGTAACCGCTGCCCAGCCGATGAGTGCCGGAAGCGCACCGGCCGCGCCCCCGAAGACGGTGTTTTGGACCGTATTCGGTTTGAGGATCAGCGTGTAGACGACGCTGTAGAAGACGATCGCAATCAGGCCGAGGGCGGCCGCAAGCCAGTTGATCGTCGCAAAGAGGCCCACCGAGATCGCGGTCAGCAGGAGGCCGAAGGCAACCGCATTGGGCACGGGCACGAGGTCGGTCGCCAGCGGTCGGTCGTTGGTTCGGGCCATCCGCCGGTCGACATCGCGTTCGAGGACGTGGTTGAACGTCCCTGACGCGCCGATCGACAGCGAGCCGGCGATCAGTGTCGCGGCGACCGTGTAGGGTGTCAGTCCGGGGCCGCCCGCCAGTGCCATTGCCGCGGCCGCAACGAGACACAGCAGCCACATCAGCCGTGGCTTCATCAGGCGGAAGTACGCAAACAGCGTTGCCTTTGCGCGGGCGACTGGCTCGGTCGGGACTGGCGGTCGCTCGTTCGGGTCGAGGGGCTCGGCAGGTTCGGGGTCGGTCTCCGGCACGTCTTCGGGGTCGCCGGTTTCGGCCTCCAGCCACCACGCCAGCGCCGCGAGCAGCCCGCCGAAGATCGTCACCCCGGCGGCGAGGTGGATAATCGAGATCGTCTGGGTGCCGCCGGTCGTCGCAACGAGCGCACCGAGGCCAGCCTGAGCGGGAAACAGGACCAATGCGAGCGTGAGCGCTGCCCGGACGCGTCGACTCGTGTCGGTTCGCCACGCCATAGTCGTCGTCGCCAGGACGCCGAACCCGACCAGTACCGCAGCGATCCGGTGGCCGAAGGCGACCCAGCCATCGAGGCTGGCCGGAAGCGACCAGCCACTGCCGCAGGCTGGCCACGCTGTGCAGGCCGCTGCGGCGTCGGTGAGCGCGGTCGCCACACCGATGATGAGCAGGAGATAGACGCCCATCGTCGTTGCCGCCAACAGGCCCGGGAACCGATCCGGTGATCGGGTACTCGAAATCACTACCGTACATTGGATATCAAGATATATATGAGCCCCGTTTCGACCACCACGTCGATGAGACTGTGTTCCTGTTTCTCCCCCGACTGAGTCGGCGCCGCAGGTGGCAAGTCAGTAGGTATTTAGGCCAGCCATGCTAGTCTAATGGTAGTATGAACGCCAAGCGTTTCACACTCGCTTCGCTGCTGTCGGCGGCCGTGTTGGTCCTTCTGGCCGATCCGGTTGCCGCGCAGTCGACCTCGGCCGATCTGATCGGCGAGCTGAACAACAAGCTGTTGTATATTGCCCTGCCGATCACGCTGTTGGTTGAGATCATCCTCGTCTACGCTGTGTTACGGTTCAAGGACAACGACGAGCCGAAACCCACCAAGGAAAACCGACGGCTCGAAATCACATGGACGGTCGCCACCGCCTTCATCCTGCTTTTCGTCGGTGTCGCCTCCTACGGCGTGATGGCAGATCCGGCGGTTACCTTCATCGGTGGCGAAGACGAGGTCGCTCCGAACGACGGCGACGTACTCGTGCAGGCCGAAGCCTACCAGTGGGGCTGGACGATGACCTACCCCGAGCACGATATTACCGTCGAAGGCGCGGGTGAGGGTCCAACAGTGGTGGTCCCTGAAGACCAAGACCTCTACTTCCGTGTTACTTCCCAAGACGTGATCCACGGCTTCCACGTCCCCGAACTGGGCCTGAAGATGGACGCGATCCCGGATCAGACCTCCTACCTCACGACCAATGTCAGCGAAACTGGGAGCTACCAGGGCTACTGTTCGGAGTACTGTGGACTGGCCCACTCGCAGATGTACTTCACCGTTGAAGTCGTCGACCAGGCTGAGTACGACCAGTGGGTCGCCGAGCAGACCGCCGACGAGTCCGGTGAAGCTGGCAACGAAACCGCGAACGCGAGCGCCTAACACCGATACACCGCCCTTTTCTATCGACTTCTCCCCACGCCGACCGGCGGCTACTGACCCACAACCGGTCGCCGCAGGACCACCGTTTTGATATACACCCGAAAACACCGTTCGAGTATGGATGATGTCACCGACCAGTACTCGCCCGCCGACGTAGAGCAGGCGGTCGAGGCCTACTGGGACGACCACGACGCCTACGAGGCGACCAAGGAGGCACACGCCGACGACCCCACCTTCTTCTTCGTCGACGGGCCACCGTACACCTCCGGCCAGATGCACCTCGGAACGGCATGGAACAAGACGCTGAAGGACGCTGTCATCCGCCAAAAACGGATGACGGGCCATCAGGTCACCGACCGCCCGGGCTACGATATGCACGGCCTCCCAATCGAGGTCAAAGTCGAAGAGAAACTCGGCTTCGATAGCAAACAGGATATCGAGGAGTATGGCATGGAAGCCTTCATCGAGGAGTGCATGGAGTTCGCCCAGACCAACCGCGAGGCGATGGACGAAGATTTCCAGTCTATCGGCGCGTGGTTCGACTGGGACGACCCCTACGAGACGGTCAGCCCCGAATATATGGAGGCCGCCTGGCACGGCTTCAAACAGGTCGCCGACCGCGGCCTCGTCGAGCAGGGCAAACGCTCGATCTCGCAGTGTCCACGGTGCGAGACTGGGATCGCCAACAACGAAGTCGAGTACGATCAGGTCGAAGACCCCTCGATCTACGTCAAATTCCCCCTCAGCGACCGCGAGGGGAGCCTCGTCATCTGGACGACGACGCCGTGGACGATCCCCGCCAACACCTTCGTCGGTGTCGGCGAGGAACTCACCTACAACAAGGTTCGAGCCACCAAGGACGGCGAGGAGGACGTGCTGTATATCGCAAGCGAGTGTGTCGACGACGTGCTGGGCCGTGGCCGGTACGACGACTCCGAGATCGAAACCGAACTCAGCGGTCAAGAGCTCGTCGGCTGGGCCTACGACCACCCGCTGGCCGAGGAAGTGCCCGACTACCCGAGCTTCGAGGGGGCCGGGCAGGTCTATACGGCCGACTTCGTCGAGGCCGACCGCACCGGCCTCGTCCATTCGGCACCCGGCCACGGTGAAGAGGACTTCCACCGCGGCCAAGAGTTGGGCCTCGATATCTTCTGTCCGGTCGCCGGCGACGGCACCTTCACCGCGGCTGGCGGCAAGTACGCGGGCCAGTTCGTCCGCGATGTCAACGACGAGATCAAAGCCGATCTCGACGCCAACGGCGCGCTGCTTGCGAGCGAGACCTACGAACACTCCTATGGCCACTGTTGGCGCTGTGATACCGACATCATTCAGCTGACCACCGACCAGTGGTTCATTTCGATCACCGATATCAAAGAGGAACTGCTCGGCAACATCGAGGACGCCGAGTGGCACCCACAGTGGGCCCGCGACAACCGGTTTCGGGACTTCATCGAGAACGCCCCCGACTGGAACGTCTCCCGACAGCGGTACTGGGGCATTCCGATCCCGATCTGGATTCCCGAGAATGCAGACCGCGAGTCGACCGACCTCACCGAGGAGATGCTCGTCGTCGGCACCCGCGAGGAGTTGGCCGACCGCGCCGACCAAGCGGTCGCCCCCGACGAGATCGACCTCCACCGGCCGACCGTCGACGAGATCACCATCACCGAAGACGGCACCACCTACCGCCGAATCGAGGACGTCTTCGACGTCTGGCTCGACTCCTCGGTGGCGACGTGGGGGACGATCGGCTACCCCGGCCAGACAGACGATTTCGAGGAGCTGTGGCCCGCCGACCTCATCATCGAGGCCCACGACCAGACCCGCGGCTGGTTCTGGTCCCAACTCGGGATGGGCACCGCCGCTTTCGGCGAAAGCCCCTACAAGGAGGTCCTGATGCATGGGTTTGCCAACGACAAAGATGGTCGAAAAATGTCGAAATCCGTCGGCAACATCGTGACGCCGGAGGAGGCCATCGAGCGGGCCGGTCGGGACCCACTGCGGGCCTACCTGCTGAGCCACGACCAGCAGGGCGTCGACCTCTCGTTTGACTGGGACGGCCTCGGCAGCATGGTCGGCCGCCTGAACATCTGCTGGAACGTGTTCCGCTTCCCACTGACGTATATGGATCTCGACGGCTACGACCCCGCCGAGCCCGATCTGAGCGAGGGCGAACTCACAGTCGTCGACGAGTGGGTGCTCTCGCGGCTACAGGGTGTCAAAGCCGAAGCCACCGAGGCGTGGGACGACTACCGCGTCGACGACGCCTTAAATACCGTGCTCGACTTCGTTACCGAGGACGTCTCGCGGTTCTACGTCAAGGCGACCCGCGAGCGAATGTGGGACGACGGCAACTCGCCGTCGAAACTCGGAGCCTACGCGACCCTCGCAACGGTCCAAAACGAGGTTATCCGCCTGCTTGCGCCGTTTACCCCCTACATGACCGAGCGGATGTACCAGATCCTCGACGGCAGCGAAACGACCGTCCACGCACTCGACTGGCCCGGAGTCGACGACGACCTCCACAACCCCGATCTCGAAGCTGACATGGCCGTCCTCCGGGATGTCGAGGAGGCCGCCGCAAACGCCCGCCAGCGCGGCGGCCGGAAGCTCCGGTGGCCCGTCTCGCGGGTCGTCGTCGAAACCGACGACGAGGCGGTCGCCAGTGCGGTCGACAACCTCTCGGGGCTCCTCTCCGAGCGCGTCAATGCGCGCGGGATCGAGGTCCTCGACGAGTTCGATGAACTCCAAGAGTTCGCCGAGCCGCAGATGGGCGAGATCGGTCCCGCCTTCGGCGCTGACGCCCAGAAAGTGATGGCGGCGGTCGAAGACGCCAGCCGCGAGGCGGTCGAGGCTGGCATCGAAGTCGACGGCGAGACCGTCGACCTCGAAGAAAGCATGGTCGACTACCGCAGCGAGCCACCAGAACATGTCACCGGCACCGAGTTCGACGGTGGGACGGTGTACGTCGACACCACCCTGACCGAAGAACTCGAAAGCGAAGGCTACGCCCGCGACGTGATCCGCCGGATTCAGGAGATGCGGAAGGAACTGGATCTGGATGTCGAGAGCGAGATCCGGGTCGGACTGGCGGTCGACGACACAAGAATCGAAGGCTTCGTCGACGCCCACCGCGACCTCATTGCCGAGGAGGTCCGCGCGGCCGAGTTCGTCGACGAGCCCGAGGCTGCGGGTGAGTTGGTCGAAGACTGGGAGATCGAGGACGTCGACGTGACGATTGGCGTCGCAGTCGTCGCCGAGCAGACTGCCTAAGATTCGGTTACTGTTTTTTCCATTCCGCATCCGACAGCGTCCGCTGGACTGCCTCCTCACCGACGGCCGCCGCCAGCGACTCGAAGCCCGCCCGCTCGCCACGGTCGCTGGCGTTCGCAACGAGCCGCGAGACGATGAACTCCGGCGTCGACTTGCCAACAGTTCCGAACCGCGGCTGGTAGTCGACCCGCAGTTCGAGGTCGGGCGTCAACCCCTCGGCGAAGATTCCATCAATACGGGCCGTCTCGGGCAGCGGACTCAGATCGTCGGCGAGATGGGTGACGTAGACCCCCAGCGCCGACTGGTCGACCGTCAGCGAGACCAGCCCGTTGAGCAAGTCGGCGGCACGTCCCGGCTCAGTAATCGCTTCGAACTCGTCGACGAGCATCAGCGTCTTCCCCATCGTCGTCAGCGGCGGGACGATGGATTTAAGCGTCGATTCGAGCACCCCCGCATTGAACGAGGCATGGCGGCGGTGGAAGACGATGGTCTCGAACTGGCCGACAGCTGCCTGTTCGGCAGGAACTGGGAGGCCCATCGCCGTCAGCAGGGCGACTTGGCTCAGCGTTTCGAGCAGCGTGGTCTTCCCGCCGGAGTTCGCCCCTGTGAGGACGGTCACGCGGTCGCCGGAGGGTGGCGACAGTACCCGTGGTGTGTCGGTGCAGTCGTGGGTGCCGACGCCGTAGGTGATCGGCTGGACCTCGCCGTCGACGAAGAGGTTTCGCGCATCGACAACGGCCAGCCCGTCGTCGACGAGCGTCGGACGCTGGAGGTCGTACTCGGCGGCGAAGCACCCCAGCGACAGCGACAGCGCGATCTCGCTGACGGCGTCGACCGCCGCCTCGACATCGCCTTCGGCGGTCTCGATCCGGCTCCGGAGCTCGTCGATCACCCGTTCTTCGCGGTCCGCGACATCGGTTTCGAGGTCGCCGACGAGATTGCGGAGCGTCGCGCTCACGAAGTCCGCGGCGTCGACCGCTTCGTCGGGGGCTGCCGACCGGATCGTGTTGTGGCGGATGCCGGTT
>Ga0207753_1000556_pt1 | contig 14204 bp, 16 predicted proteins | sample PonA233FremontCA_2_FD_187273 | JGI IMG/M metagenome (GOLD analysis project Ga0207753, IMG submission 187273) | Salt pond sediment microbial community from Fremont, CA, USA - Pond A23 Sediment 3 (SPAdes) | ecosystem: Environmental > Aquatic > Non-marine Saline and Alkaline > Saline | place: USA...
CCCTCGTTTCTCGCCGACGCTCGCGACACACTCACGAGGTTCGTGGTCGCTCATTGGTCGCCTCCAAACTCGCGATCGCCGCCGATCCGCGACGCCTGCGGCCCGGACTGGTCCTGGTACTTCGACCCCCGCTCCGTGCCGTAGGGTCGCTCTGCCGGCGAGGAGAGTTCTGTGAAGGTGAGCTGTGAGATGCGCATCCCGGGTGCGAGCGAGACCGGCGCAGCGCCGAGATTCGACAGTTCCAGGGTGATCTGGCCCTGGTACCCGGGATCGCACAGTCCGGCAGTGTTCGAGAGGAACACTCCACCACGACCACCGAGGAAGTTCTCGATCGTCTCACCGTTCGGCTGGACTTCGAGATCGTACGTCGGTTCGACCCTGTCTGTCTGTTCGACATCCACGACCTTCTCGAAGCGAACGCCACCGTCGAGGATCTGATCGAGACGGGTGGTGTCGACACCCTCCTGTGCGTACGCATCCCGGAACCGTTCGAGCGTTTCCCGTTTGATCGTCCCGTACTCTTCGTTTTCCACGTTCGAAATACTCGACTTCGAGGCGTACCCCATCGCATCTGCGGCGTCGCTCATCCGCATCCCCGCGGCTTCCCGGAGCGTGCGTAACAACTCGCTTGGAACCGGAACGTACTGGCCACAGTTGTACGCGTCCGCCCTGAAATCGACCGCCCACATCTCGCCGGTCCAGGTGACATCACTCATCGGGATGTGGTTTTCACGTTCACGACTGTACACGGAGGTGAGCAGCCCCAGCCGGGTACCGAGATACGCGGCGCGATCTGCGAGTTCCGGATTCGCGGTGTACAGCGTGTCTCGCACCTCGCGTCGGTTTCCATCGCCGTCAAGCAGTCCCGCGAGGAGTCCCGAGAGAACCTCCTCCGGCCAGTCGAACGCGCGGTCTGGGATCGTCTTCTCGGAACCCGATCCAGCGGTCGTACGGAAGATCTTCGACCAGAGTGCAGAACAGACTGTCAGTTTCGTAATCCGGTCCGTCTCGTGCCACGAGAGACTCGTCCCGTACTGCTCGAAGAAGGCTGCAAACCGGTCGAGGTAGTCGTCGTCAGTGTTTGCAACCTGCAGTTGCTTGCGTCTCGCCGATCCTTCAGCGATGTAGAACCCCAGTGCCCACCCGAACTCCCGACCGAGTGGTAACTGTCGGGGGAGTTTGGTATCGCTCTGTTTGAACGCAACCTCGACCTGCTCCGGCGTCTCGGAGCGGGAAATCGCAGTCATCGGGGCACTGTTCTGTTCACTGTAGTGTCGCTGGGAGCCCTGTGGAACCGCCGACCAGTCGACAGCCCCGATCCCGTCACTGGCGTACAGCGTCGTCTCCGCTGGATCGAGCAGATCCAGCAGGTCGAGGTGCTCCGTCTCTGCCGGGGAGGTCGGTAACGTATCCGGAACCATCACGAACTGCCCCTCGGCCTCTTCGCTCGGGATCCTCGTGACGCCACCGTGGTCGTCGAGCGTGAAGAGATTGTGGTCTTTCGTGACGTGGACTTCACGTCCAGAGTCGAGACGGATCCGGTAGATCCGTTTTGTCGGATTTGTCAGGTAGTTCGTCACTCGATGTGTACTCACACGGAGGGTCTCGGGGTCGAACGCCACAGCGCGTGCGGGGCGCTCGTTTTCCACTATCGCACCGATTTCGTAGAAGCCGAACCCGTCGTCCGGCGTCCACAGGAACACCTCCTCGTCGTACGGGAGCGATGCATGGACCACAATCGCAAGACGGCCAAGCGATGAACGCCCCTCGACGTGAGCGATGAGATCCGGTGGGATTTCGACGCGCTCGATGGTCGTGCCGAGGACGAAATCACCGGGGTGGAGGACGAACTCCTCACCCTCTGGGACGACTGTTTCGCTGACGTAGTCTTCGGCCTCGTCCTCGCTCTGAGGGTGGATACAGGGAATGTTGGTCCGCTGGAACTCCAGAAACTCGCGACCCAGTCTGAGATCGACGCTCGCCGGCTGGATCTGTAGCTCGGGGTCGTCGAGGGGTTCGACGACGAGATCACCATCGTCGAGGCGGGCCGCAATATCGCGGTCGGAGAGTATCATACCCTGACCACGGGCCACCAGACGGTAAAATCTTCCCGATCCGAGGTGGTGAGATCGCTCGGCCCCGGCTCCGGAGTTCGCACATTTTTAGGCCGGCCACCCGGAGAAAGGGTATGAAACAAGCAATCGTCGCGCGCGCGGACCTCGGGATGGGCGAGGGGAAACTCGCGGCACAGGTCGCACACGCCTCGCTGCAGGCCTACGAGGAAGCCGACGGGCCGACACAGCGCGAGTGGAAAGGTGGCGGGCAGAAGAAGGTCGTCCTGCAAGCCAACAGCGAGTCGGAGCTGTTCGAACTCTCGGAGAAAGCCAGAGTGGAGGGGCTCCCGAACGCCGTCGTCCGCGATGCCGGACACACGGAACTCGAACCCGGGACGGCAACGACGATGGCGGTCGGTCCGGCGACCGAGGAGGCGATCGATACGGTGACAGGCGGGTTGTCGCTGTACTGATACTATCCTCGCCCCTCGTAAAGCAGTGAGCCCCCGCTCGTGACGAGATAGCCGGTCCCCGTGAGCGCGACGCCGGTCCGGCTATCCCGGACGAGACCGAGTTCCTTGAGCGAGGCGACGAGATTCGAGACACGCGACGGGTTCATATCCAGGATCGCCACCAGTTCCCGCCCGTCGCCAGCGTCGTGGAGCGCGTCGAGTGTCGCCTTCTGTGCGCTCGACAGCGACGCGTTACGGGCCTTCTCGATCTGGCGGTCGTGGTGTTCGGTGAGATACCGCCGCAGGAACGTCGACTGTCGGTCCGGCTTCGCCCGCAGTTCGGTCGTGACGACGTTTGCGTTGACCCGCAGGTGGTGCAACGTCAGCCCCATCTCGTAGCCAACCTCGCTTTGCATTGGCTGTTCGTCGATCCCGACGATTGTCGAGAGCCGGATCCGGACCGGTAGCCGGTCGGCGTCCGGGTCCTCGATTTTGAGCGTGCGTGGACTCGCAGTGAGACGGCGGTCGTCGGGTTCGACGTCCGAGAGGTCCCCCGAACCGGCCGAGATGTTCGCGTAGACGACGGGGACGTCGACGAGCAGCGACGAAAACAGTGTCTGCTGGAACTCCCAGGAGAGATCCGGCGGGAGTTCACAGACGATGATCTTCCGCTCGTCGTGGTCGTCGTGGTAGGCGATCCCGACGGTGTTCTCGAACAACCCCTCGAGTGGGCCTGGAAGGTAGCCGGGGGAGACGTCGGAGATCGAGGAAAACGGGATCCGGAGCGTGTCCGCGATCCCCGTTTCGTCCCGCGAGAGGAAGACGACTTCCCGCTGTCCGAGCACGATAGACCCCCCGGTGGGCCGGCTGTTTTCGATCCCCTGTCCGGCAAAGCGCGTCGACACCGAGAACTCGACGGGAGCGGTCACCTGGTCGCGGTAACCGAGCGGTTGCTCGCCGTCCTGTGGTTCTAGCCCCGAGGAACCGGTTTCGGCGTACTGTTCGCGCTGTGACTCCCGTCGCCTGACCCACTCCGACAGCGAGTCGCTGACAAGCTGTGGGCCGCTGTCCGCGGCCGGCTCGCGGAGTTCGAGATCCGTCGTCGGATCGAACGAACTCCCTTCGGGTGGGTCGGCCGGACGGGGGTTGCGGCCGCGTTTCGGGGCGTCCGCGCCGCGCTGTGTCCGCCACTGGGCGTCGTAGGTCCGGGGATCGAACGGCTCCCGTTCGAACGGTGTCGGATCACAGACCAGCCTGTACGCCGACCCATCGGCACAGATATCCGGTCCCGAACCGGTGGGAAGCGACCGGTACAGGTGGTCGCGCAGTTCGCCACCGCCGACCCGAGCGAACGCGCCGGCAGTCGCCTCGTCGGTCACGAGCAGCTCCGCGAGTCGCCGGGGGCCGAAGCCGGCCGCCGCCAGAAACGACGCCGCGGTCGCACGCAGCCCCGCAACCGACACCGTGTCGGGTTCGACCTCCCAGGCGTGTTCCGCGGCAGTATCCAGGAGCCGTTCGATCCGTGCTCTGTCGGCATCCAGATACTGATACTCCCCGAGAACGCCCTCGATCGCGGCAGTCAGCCGCTGGGACCAGCCGAACGCGAGGGTCCGACTCGCGGTATCCCCGCCAGGTGGCGACCAGAACTCCTCGGCGACGATCTCCTCGATAGACCGGCTCTCCCCCTGTTTTTTCCGGGTCCGTGCCCGTTCCCAGCACTCGGCACAGGCACACGGATCACGGGCCGGCACGTGGATCTCGCCGCGGCCGTAGTCGACCCACCCGTCGTGGAGGTGTCCCAGTTCTTCGACCCGGAGGCCGAGTCGCCCGACGAGCAACAGGATGTAACACGTCTCCCGCCGGCGCTTCTCGTCTTCGATCGCTAGCCCGCCGAGATAGAGGCTGTAAAAAGCTTCGGGCGAGAGTGCGTCGTCGGGCGACAGTGTCATTGGGCTAACTCGGAGGCCTTTCAATGAAAGTCTAACTGTGGGTGTATCATCTCTGATACAGAGAGACAGTCGTCAGCGGAGGCCGGCCGACAGCCACGGCCCCCGTATTTCCGGTGCCAGAAGGGCTTTACTTTCCGACCCCTAATAATAACTCGACCTGTAACTCCGGACACCGCAGGGCCACGCGGACAGTCGGTGACAGTAGCAAGGTCCGGTTCCGGAACCGACACGGTCCCGCCCTGCAAATTGCCGTAAAGCCGTAGTTTATATACAACAAGGGCTTACCTGAAGTAATCACACCGCAGGAAACCAGACAATGCAAGGAAACCAACAGCAAGCCTACGACAGAGGGATAACGATCTTCTCGCCGGACGGGCGGCTCTACCAGGTAGAGTACGCACGCGAGGCAGTCAAGCGCGGAAGCGCGAGCCTCGGGATCCGGACAGCGGACGGCGTCGTACTCGCCGCGGACAGGCAGACACGCTCGCCGCTGATCGAAGAGGAGAGTATCGAAAAGATCCACGAGGTCGACGAACACGTCGGCATCGCGAGCGCGGGCCACGTCGCCGACGCCCGCCAGCTGGTCGATTTCGCCCGCCGCCAGGCGCAGGTCGAACAGCTCAGATACGACGAGCAGATCGGCATCGAGACGCTCGCAAAGCGGACGACGGACCACATCCAGCAGTACACCCAGACGGGCGGCGCGCGCCCGTTCGGCGTCGCGCTGTTGCTCGGTGGGGTCGAGAACGGCGAGCCGCGCCTGTTCGAGGCCGATCCGTCGGGGACGCCCTACGAGTGGAAAGCGGTCGCTATCGGTGGGGGGCGGGAGGACATCCAGGAACACCTCGAAGAGGAGTACGATCCCGAGATGGACCTCGCCGGCGGCATCACGCTCGCGCTCGAAGCACTGGCGGCTGCCGACGAGGATATCGAGCCGGACAACGTCCATCTCGCGACAGTCGACACGGAGACCGAACGGTTCGAAACGCTGTCGACAGCACAGCTGGAGGAGTACGCTGCCGAGGCAGACATCGGAGGTGACGACGATGAGTAACGACCCGATTCACGACACCCAGGACCCGTACGAGCCGGAACTCGGCTCGTTCGACAACGTCGAGGAACAGAGCGGCGACGCAGTGAACAAGACCGGGACGACGACGGTCGGCATCGCGACCGAGGACGGCGTCGTCATCGGGACCGACAGGCGTGCGAGTCTCGGCGGTCGGTTCGTCTCGAACAAGAACGTCCAGAAGGTCGAACAGATCCACCCGACCGGGGCGCTCACACTCGTCGGATCGGTCGGTGGTGCGCAGTCCTTTATCAGGACGCTCCGGTCGGAGGCGAACCTCTACGAGAGTCGCCGTGGCGAGCCGATGTCGATTCACGCGCTGGCGACACTGGCCGGGAACTTCGCCCGCGGTGGCCCCTTCATCGCGATCAACCCGATCCTCGGCGGTGTCGACGAGGACGGCAGCCACGTCTACAGCATCGATCCGGCCGGCGGTGTGATGGAAGACGACTACACCGTGACCGGAAGTGGGATGCAGCTCGCACACGGTGCCCTCGAAGGAGAGTACGACGAGGAGCTCTCGATCGAGGAGGCGACGACGCTCGCAGCCCGCGCGGTCCAGGCCGCGACCGAGCGCGACACCGGATCGGGCAACGGCTTTGTCACGGCGACGATCACCGAGGACGGCGTCGAAATCGAGAAGTACGACGACGTCACCGAACTGCTCTGATCCCGGACGGCGATCGGTTTTCGACGGATCGCGGTATCTTACTTTCTCGGGATTGGAGAGGAAAACAGTAGTATCATCTCCGCGATGAGTGAGCAACAGGACCGCTCAGATCAGCAAGAAAGCGCCGGGGTCAGGCCCGGCCTGGCTCTTCAGAACGGGCGGGACTGAAAGGGGCCGTCCGCTTGATCCGTCCCAGACGAAGCAAGGACCGGAACGGAGTGAGGACCGCAGCGAGTCTCGGGCGGTCAAGCGGACGGGGGCTTTCTTGCTGTTCGTACTCATCACGTCGGGTGTCCCACAGCTATCGGCAGTCAAAAGAACTCAGTGTCGACATCCATTTCTTTCGCCGACACCTCCCACGGAGTAGAGCCAGTCCCGAATGCGAACTGCACACGAGATCGAACGCGCAGTTGGTATCGAACACTACGTGAGCGACGCGGACGGGACCGGTGGCCAGCTCCGCGTCGAACCCGAGGATTTCCGGGTCCGGGAGCTCGAACTGTTCGACGCCGAACCCATCGACGCGGCCCCGGAGAAATACCCCCACCTCCTCGTCCGGGTCGAACTGCGCGGCTGGGACACGAACGACTTCGCGAAGACACTCTCGAACCGGCTGGGAATCTCCCGCGAGCGGGTCTCCTGGGCCGGCACGAAGGACAAACACGCCGTGACGACCCAGCTGTTCTCGGTCAAGGGCGTCGACAGCGACGAACTCCCCGAGCTCTCGGACGTCGAGTACGAGGTCGTCGGCCGGACCGGACGGTCGATCCTGTTCGGCGATCTCGCCGGCAACGCCTTCGAGATCCGGATCCGCGACCCCGAACAGCCCGAAAACGCGACCGCGATAACGGACGAACTCCGTGGTTTCGCAAACATTCGGCGAGACAACAGCTCGGACGCAGTCGGGGTTCCGAACTACTTCGGCCAGCAACGGTTCGGCAGTAAGCGACCGGTGAGCCACGAGGTCGGGCTGGCGATCGTCCGGGAACAGTGGGAGCAGGCAGTTATGACCTACGTGGGCAACCCGTCCGAGCGCGAGCCCGAAGAGACACGAGCGGCCCGTCGGTTCGTCGACGAACGGCGGGACTGGCAGGAGGCACTCGAACGGTTCCCGGGGTATCTCGGCTACGAGCGAGCGATGCTCCACCGGCTCGCCGAGGGGGCGGATACGAACGCTTTCCGCGCCGCACTCGAAACCCTGCCGACGAACCTCCAGCAACTGTTCGTCAACGCCGCGCAGTCGTACCTGTTCAACCTGATGCTCTCGGAGCGACTGGAGCGGGGGCTTCCCTTCCACCGGCCTGTCGCCGGCGACGTTGTCTGTTTTGCCGACAGTGAGGCACCGACGGGACTCGAACTGCCGGACAAGGACCGGACACAGCGTGTCACCGAGAAGCGGATCGACTCGGTCACTCGCCACTGCGAGCGCGGGCGTGCGTTCGTGACCGCGCCGCTTGTCGGGACCGGGACGGAACTGGGCGAGGGCGAACCCGGTGAGATCGAACGGGAGGTTCTGAACGAGGTCGGAATCGAGCCCGGTGCGTTCGAACTGCCGGGGGAGTTCAACTCGACAGGGACGAGACGCGCGATACTGGTTCGGACCGAGTTAGAGCGCGAGACAGAGCCGCTGACGCTCGCTTTCGAGTTGCCCCGGGGGTCGTACGCGACGGTGCTGTTGCGGGAGTATCTGAAAACCGATCCCGGTGCCCTCTGAGAGAGAAGACCGAACCAGCGTACTTATTCGACTCGTACGGCTAAGTCAGGTATGGAGTGTCGGCAGTGTGCATCCAGTCTCGAACGGCCGGGAGATTACTGCCTGGTCTGTCACACGGCCAACGCCGACACGATCGTTCTCGAACTCGGCCGCGAGCGCGCGACCGTGACGACACTCGACGGCGAGCAGGTCGTGAGCGCGCGGACGGTGACGACCACACCCGAGAGCGACGGCGAACAGGTCAGCGCCGAGTTGCGGTACTTCGCCGGCCAGATCGCGGACGAGGTGCGGCGCAAGCGGCCGGAGGAGGTGTACGCGACGGGCAGCCGTGAGGTCCTCCGGGCAGTCCGCGGACAGCTCCACTACACCTTTTACCGGATCGACGCCGAGGACCCCGTCGAGTACGTCATCAGCCAGCAAGGCGAGACGGCGCTGGAAGTCGTCGAGGCTTCCGTCGCCGAGAAACTCGGCGGGACACACTCGACGCTGATCGGCGGCCGAACGGGCAGGGAGGCGCTGGAGGTCGTCGCCGACCACCCCCACGTCAAGAAGATCATTCCGGGGCCGATCGACGCCGGCGGGTCGGGCTCGCGGACCGGACTCCGCGCGAAGGTGACCCGTGCCGACAACAAGGGCAACGTCCGCCTGCTCGTCCGTGACGGATCGAGCGTCCAGGAGAACCGGGTAGTGACGACCGCCGGGGACCGGGAGCTCGGCGAACGTGTGCGCGAAGATATCAACGAGGCGCTGATCGACGCGGAGTTCAAGGAGAGGTAATACTGGTGGCTATAGATTCGTAAAGATCTTCGACCCCCCGTGGGGTCGAAATTCTTCTGCTTTCTGTAGCCACCAGTATAAGGACAACTCGCAGGGTTTATTTGGCCGCTCGGCCGATACTGTTGTACTATGAGTGATAAGGAAAACCGGACGGGCAGTGCTGGCCGCTTCGGTGCCCGGTACGGACGGGTCGCCCGCCGCCGCGTCGCCCAGATCGAGCGCGAGATGGAGAAAGCGACAGTCGACGGCGACAGCGTCAAACGCGTCGGCACCGGCATCTGGATCAACGAGGAGACTGGCGAGAAGTTCACCGGCGGCGCGTACAAACCGCAGACGCCCGCGGGCAAGACCGTCACCCGGTCGATCCGGGCAGCCCTCGCAGAGGACGAGGAATGAGCTACAAGTGTTCCCGCTGTAAGCGTGACGTGACGCTCGACGAGTACGGCGGCGTCCGGTGTCCGTACTGCGGTCACCGGGTCCTCCTCAAGGAGCGCAGCAGGGACATCAAGGAAGTCAACGTCAACTAGCTGTGGATCACGAGGCTGTTTTTACCTTCGAGTACTCCTCGCCCGAGTGCGCACGCCGCGTCAGCAACGCGATCGAGCCGGAACTCGGCGACATCGACGACGACCGCAGCCGGGTCGCGGCTGCGTGCGCGGGCTGTGAACTCAGGCTGACGGTGGCAGCGGCCGATCAGGTCGCCCTGCGCGCGGCGCTTAACACCTGGCTCTCGCTGGTCGGCGTCGCCGAGCGTGCCGGCGACGCGTGCTGACCGCGCGGGCGAGATGCGTGGGTTTAACAGTCCCCGTCCCGACTTGATTGGTATGCAAGGAAATCTCCCGCCGGAAGCACAGGAGAAGCTAGAGGAACTGCAGGACCTCCAGGAGACCGCACAGCAGGTCGCAGCCCAGAAACAGGAAGCCGAGACACAGCTCAACGAGTCCCAGACCGCCCTCGAACAGCTCGAAGATATCGAGGGGGACACCCAGATGTACCAGCAACTCGGCGAGTTGCTCGTCGAGACGGAGTACGACGAGGCGAAAGCGGACCTCGAAGAGAAAGTAAACAGCCTCGAAGTCCGCGTCGACACGCTGGAGAAACAGGAAGAACGCGTCCAAGAGCAGTTCGAGGAGCTCCAGGAAGAGCTCCAGCAGATGCTCGGCGGCGGCCCGGGCGGCGGCGGACTCGGCGGCGCCGGCGGCGCATAATGCCGGCCGTGGACGACACCGAGGTCGTCCAGACTGCAGCGGCTGCTGCGGAATCGGTCATCTTTTCCCGGTACTCGCGGTCGGCGGTCCGCGACTTCGACATCACTGCCACGTTCGAAGACGGGACACTCGAACTCGACGTCTACCTCGACGTTCCGGAGGACCGCCAGGACGCAGAACAGGTCGCGGAGGACGCCGTCCTCGCAGCACGCAGCGCCGTCGACGATCTGTTTGCGGACGACGCTGAAAGCGGATAGCCTTTTGATCCTCCGGGCGTATGTACGAGCATGGAACACGAGGCCACAGTCGAAGGGGTTGGCGTCGGCGTGAGCGACGAGGGCCCCGGTGCACCGGTCGTGATCCTCGCGGCCCGCGAGGAGTTGATCCCGATATTCGTCAGCACTGACCAGGCCCAGTCGATGCAGCTCGCGCTCGACGGGGAGCCGTTCGAACGCCCCCTGACACACGATCTGTTCGTCGAGATGGTCGCCGAGTTCGGCGCGGCGATCGACCGTGTCCGGATCGACGACCTGGCTGACGGGACCTTTTATGCGAAAATCGACACCGAGCAGTACCACGGCGGCGAGCGAAAGCAGGCGGTCTTCGACGCACGGCCCTCCGACGGGATCGCCCTCTCGCTCCGGGTCGACTGTCCGCTCATCGTCAGCGACGAGGTCGTCGACGAGGCGGGCCGCCCGCCGGACGCCTTCGAGACCGACGACGACAGCGGCCTGGACGACGACCCGGGGATCGGGGACGACTCCGAGTTCGGCGAGGATCCGTTCTGAATGAGCTACGACGGACTGCTGTTGGATTTCGACGGGGTCGTTGTCGAGGTACTCGAAGACGAGAAACGGATCCCCGCGTTCCGTACCCAGTTCGAGCAGTTGCTCACGGGCGATGGCGTCACACTCGACGGGCAGGTGATCGACGCGCTGGCACACAGCGTGACGCCCGACAGAGTCAGATCGTTCAGCGACCGGTCCGGCCTCCCCCCGGAACAGCTCTGGCGGTACCGCGACGACGCCTTCGCCGAACTGTTTCAGACGGTCGCGGGAAACGGTGACAAGGACCCCTTCGACGACGTCACCGCACTCGATGGCGTGGACGTACCGCTCGGGATCGCGAGCAACAACCAGCGTCGAATCGTCGAATCGCTGGTCACCGAGTACGGCCTCGGTGAGTACTTCGGTTCGATCCGCGCTCGCGAGCCGACACTTGAGAGCCTCGACCGGAAGAAACCGGAGCCGGTCTTTCTGGAGCAGGCGATCGCCGACCTGGCCGTGGAGAACCCGCTGTATGTCGGTGACAAGGAGACGGACATCCTCGCCGGACAGCGGACCGGGATCGACACGGCGCTGATCCGGCGGGAGCACAACGCCGACCGGGCAATCGGGACCGATCCGACCTACGAGGTGCATGGGCTGGAGGAGGTCGTTGCGCTGCTGGACTAGGAGTCAGAACCGCGCGCCAGTGTACGACTCCGACCGTCGGTGCACAGCTCCGGTGACCAGTGTACGTGCCGGCCACCCTCGATCGGGCGAATGGTTTAATTATTCCAAGTAACAATGCATAATTGAAGAGAATGACAGTTAACCGGTTGAAGTGCCGCTGTGGATTGCACGATTGGCAACACACCCGGGACCGGTACGACGACATCGTACTGATAGAGAAAGACTGCCTGTGGTGTGCTGCCGAACGGACCGCCGTCAAGTACTCCCCGTCCACGCACGCACGTAGCTAACCGGGTTCGTGGGGGCAACGACCGGGTTCAGCGGCCGTGGGGGAGTCGTGGTCCAGTACAGCCGTAGACGGTAGTAAAGCCAGAGCGGTGGCCACCCGTACTGGCGGCTGACGGCGCTGAAAAATCCGGTCCCGCAGGAGATCGAGTATCCGCACGAACGTATCGCTACCAGTATCAGTCGGTCCCATCGGGTGCGGGCACACCGTCTTCATCCGCGACGTCGAGTTCGAACTGCTCGCGGAGTTTACGGATCCGGTCCCGGATGTCGGCCGCGAGTTCGAACTCCAGGTTGTCGGCGGCCTCCTGCATCCGCGCTTCGAGTTGTTCGATCGCACGGGCCGCATCTTCCTCGTCGTCGGGGTCGAGCGTGGCCGCGTCGCCGGTCTCGGTCTTGCTCCCCGGCAGGTTCGTCTCGCCGATCTCCTTGTCGATCGTCTGTGGCTCGAAGCCGTTGCGTTCGTTGTACTCCTGCTGGATTCGCCGGCGGCGGTTGGTCTCCTGGATCGCCGACTCCATCGCCGAACTCGGTTCGTCGGCGTAGAGGACGACCGTCCCGGAGACGTTCCGCGCCGCCCGCCCCATCGTCTGGACGAGCATCGTCTCCGAGCGCAGGAACCCTTCCTGGTCCGCGTCGAGGATCGCGACCAGCGAGACCTCGGGAATGTCCAGCCCCTCCCGGAGGAGGTTGATGCCGACGATGGCGTCGATCTCGCCGAGGCGGAGGCTCCGGATGAGTTCGTGACGCTGTAGGGTATCGGTCTCGTCGTGCATGTACTCCACGTCGATCCCGGCCTCGCGGATGTACTCTGTGAGATCCTCGGCCATGCGTTTGGTGAGTGTCGTGATCAGGGCGCGTTCGTCGTCCGGGAGCTCCCGCAGACGTTCGATCACGTCCGAGACCTGTCCCTCGACGTCCGCGACCTCGACGGCCGGATCGACGAGGTGTGTCGGCCGGACGATCTGTTCGACGACCTGTTCGGACTCGGTGCGTTCGTACTCCGCGGGCGTCGCGGAGACGTACAGCGTCTTGTTCGTCTTCTCCTCGAACTCCTCGAACGTGAGCGGGCGGTTGTCGAACGCGGTCGGCAGCCGGAAGCCGTTCTCGACGAGTGACTCCTTGCGCGAGCGGTCACCCTCGAACTGGCCGCGGATCTGCGGGAGCGTCTGGTGTGACTCGTCGACGACGGTGAGAAAGTCGTCGGGGAAGTAATCGAGCAACGTGTAGGGGGCGTCGCCGGTGTCGCGCTCGGAGAGGTGGACGGAGTAGTTCTCGATGCCGGAGCAGTAGCCCGTCTCGCGCATCATCTCCAGATCGAAGGTGGTGCGTTCCTCGATCCGCTGGGCAGCGACCAGATCACCCTGGCGCTCGAAGTAGCTGATCCGGTCGTCGAGCAACGCCTCGATCTCCTCGATCGCGCGTTCGAGCCGGGACTCCGGGATCGAGTAGTGCTCTGCCGGGTGGATCAGCGTCGCCGGCTCGTCGCTGACAATATTTCCTTCGAGGGTATCGACCTTCCGCAGGCGGTCGATCTCGTCGCCCCAGAGTTCGACCCGGACGGCGTAGCGGCCGTACATCGGGTAGATCTCGACGGTGTCGCCACGGACCCGGAAGGTGCCCTGCGTGAAGTCGACGTCGTTGCGTTCGTAGTTCAGATCGACGAGTTTGCCGAGCAGCTCGTCGCGGTCGATCTGCTGGCCCTGCTCGATCCGGAGCGCCATGTCGACGTAGTTCGCCGGATCACCGAGCCCGTAGATCGCGGAGACGCTGGCGACGACGATCACGTCCTCACGGGTCAGAAGCGAGCGTGTCGCCGAGTGGCGCAGCCGGTCGATCTCGTCGTTGATCGAGGCGTCCTTGTCGATGTAGGTGTCGCTTTGCTCGACGTAGGCCTCGGGCTGGTAGTAGTCGTAGTAGGAGACGAAATATTCGACTGCGTTGTCCGGAAACAGTTCGCGGAACTCTTCGTACAGCTGGGCGGCCAGCGTCTTGTTGTGTGCGATGACCAGTGTCGGCTGCTGGGTTTCCTCGATCACCCAGGAGACGGTGTTCGTCTTGCCGGAGCCGGTGACCCCCAGCAGCGTCTGTCTGTCCATCCCCTGCTGGAAGCCGTCGGCGAGCTGTTCGATCGCTCCGGGCTGGTCGCCGGCCGGCTCGAACGGTGCGTCGACGCGAAAGTCGCTCTCGGCCTCGGGCCGGTCCGGCGAGAGTGGACCCCCTGTGTCAGACATCGAGTTATAGTACGTCCGGACGGACTTGACGGACACGGTCCGGATCGGTGGCGAACCGGACGGTTCGATCAGTTCCGGTTGGGATTTCGCTCACCGGCCGTCGTGATGACGAAGCGTGCACCGCCGTTGTCGTTCTCCGTGACCTCGATCTCCCAGCCGTGGGCAACGGTGATCGCGTCGACGATGGCGAGGCCGAGACCCGTTCTCCGTCGCGGCCGGTGTACGCCAGCGCGAACACGACCAGGCCGTACACGCAGGGCTCTTACCGAACTGAGTGAAACAGCACCCTGAGAATTACAGCATCCCGCCGTACGCTAGTTGCTATGTGCAATCAATCA
>Ga0207753_1000557_pt1 | contig 14194 bp, 11 predicted proteins | sample PonA233FremontCA_2_FD_187273 | JGI IMG/M metagenome (GOLD analysis project Ga0207753, IMG submission 187273) | Salt pond sediment microbial community from Fremont, CA, USA - Pond A23 Sediment 3 (SPAdes) | ecosystem: Environmental > Aquatic > Non-marine Saline and Alkaline > Saline | place: USA...
GGGGCCGTGGGCTACCGGGCCGACATCGATGCCCTCCCCACGCAGGACCAGAAGCAGGTGCCCTACCGCTCGCAGACCCCCAACGTGGCGCACCTCTGCGGCCACGACGCCCACACGGCCATCGCCATCGGGGTCGCGTTGGTCCTTCACAACAACCGCGACCTCTTGCGGGGACGGGCCCGGGTCTTTTTCCAGCCAAACGAAGAAGGGCTCCCGAGCGGCGCGCCCCTCATGATTCGGGGCGGCATCCTTGAAGGACTCGACGCCGTCTACGCGGTGCACGTCGACCCCACCCTGGAGGTGGGGCGCTACGGCCTCATCACTGGTCCTGCGACGGCTTCTTCCGATCGGTTTGAGGTTCGAATCCGCCAGGAAGGAACGGGCCACTCGGCCCGCCCCCACGAGGGGGCCGACACCGTGTGGATCGCTTCACAGCTGATGAACCAGTTTTATCAGCTTTCCGGCCGCATCACCGACCCCCGCACCCCGAGCGTCTTGACCGTCACCATGCTCGACGGCAGTGAGGCGCACAATGTCATTCCGGAGCAGGCCGCCCTCGGGGGCACCCTGCGTACCGTCTCCCCGAACGACCGCGAAGCCCTCCGCACTCATATGCGCCAGACGGCCAAACAGATGGGGGCGCTCCACAACGTGCACGTGGAGCTGGACTTTGAGGACGGCTCGCCCCCCGTCATCAACGACGAGACGACCATCGAGAACGTTGAGGCCACCATTCGGGACGAATTTGGGGAGGAGGCGATCCACCAGATTTCGGAGTCGAGCATGGGGGGCGAAGACTTTGCCCACTACCTGAAGCACGTCCCCGGCGGCTTCGTTCGGGTTGGCACCGCGTCCGGGCCGGAGACCAGCTACCCCCTCCACCACCACCGGTTCGACCTCGACGAGACCCCCCTCGCGCCCACGGCTCGCCTCATGGCTCGGGTGCTCATACACCACCTCGATCGGGCAGTCTCGGAGGACACCACCGCCAGTGCCCCGGACCTCACGTCATCGGACAATGGGACCCCCGAGACAACCCGGTGACCTCCATCTGGGCTTGACCAGCGCCCACCCTTTTGTTAGGTTGGATTCAAACCTCTCAAAGAGGACGCTTTTCTTCTGGTCTGGCTCCCCGTGGATCCATGCGTCCGCTTCTCTGGGGCACCGCCATCCTCTTGGGGCTCGGAACCCTCCTCAGCCCCCGATCCGTCCTTGCCCAGCCGGCGCCCGGCGACGTGGTGATCAACGAGATCCTGTACGCCCCGTCGCCCTCTACGAATGAGTTTGTGGAGCTCTACAATCGGACCGGTGCCCCCGTTGCGCTCGACGACCTCGCCTTCGCGGACGCCAACCGGTCGTACGAGCCGGTGACGACTGCTGACACCACGCTCGGGGGCGGGGCTTACGTCGTGCTGGTGCGCGATCCAGAGGCCTTCACGGCCGCCTTCCCAGCCGCCCCCTTCCTGGCGCCGGGTGGATGGCCGACCCTCAACAACGGGGGCGACACGGTCTATCTCCGCCATGCCCCCTCCGGTACGCCCCTCGATTCTGTGCCGTACGACCCGTCGTGGGGAGGAAGCAACGGCCAATCCCTGGAACGGATCGACCCGGGAGGGCCGTCCGGCACCGAGAAGAATTTTGCGTCATCGGAGGCTCCGTCTGGTGCGACCCCCGGTGCCCAAAACAGCGTGTACGCCCCGGACGAGACCCCACCATCCCTCGCCCGTGCCACTCCCACTCAACGGGGAGACTCGCTGACGGTGGTCTTTTCCGAACCCGTAGCCCCCACCACCGTCGCCCCCAGCGCGTTCCAGTTCGACTCGGTCGGGACTCCCTCCATTGTCGCAACGCAAGTCGACGACGACGTTCCGACGCAGGTTCATTGCGCGTTGTCGGACTCCCTCTCCAGTGGCGAGTACGTTCTCGTTGCGACCGGGGTCGCCGATCCGCGCGGCAACGTGCAGGACGAAGACACCGTCTCGTTCTCCTATGTCATCCCTGACACCCCGGTCCCCGGCGACGTGGTGGTCTCCGAACTCCTGTACGCCCCCTCGCCCGCGTCGAACGAGTTTATCGAATTGTACAACCGCTCAGACAAGACCCTCGACCTGGGCGCCTTCCGCTACGCCGACGAGGCCCGAGACTTTGCCCCGGCCGCCCCGCCGCTAACGCCGTTCCGCCCCGGCCAGTATGTCGTGCTCGTGCGGGACGAGGACGCGTTCACTGACGCCCATCCCGGTGTGGAGTTCATTGCTCCGGAAGGGTGGGACGCCCTCAACAACGGCGGGGACACGGTCATCCTGCGTCACGCCCCCTCCGACACCGAGATCGACGCCGTGCCCTTTGCCCCATCATGGGGGGGTCGCGACGGCCGGTCACTGGAGCGGATCGACCCGCGCGGCCCTTCGGACGACGCCTCGAATTTCGCCTCGTCGACCGCCCCAAACGGGGCAACGCCCGGCGCGCAGAACAGTCGCTACGCGCCCGACACGGTGCCCCCGCACCCCACATTTGCCGAACAGGTAGATTCCCTGACCGCCACGGTCACCTTCAATGAGCCGATTCGGGCCGTGAGCATCCGGCCGGAGGCGTTCCAGCTCGATGGATCCACGGTCGTGGACACCCACGTTCGGGCCGACAGCGTCGTGCGCCTGTCGCTCGCGGAGGCCCCGATGGCCGAGGCCATCGTCGTCACCGATGTGCGCGACCGGGTGGGCAATCGGCTCAACCGGGCCTCTCTCCCCTTCGCCCGGCGTCCCCGCCCCGGCACCTTGGTCATCAATGAGCTCATGTTTGATCCGTTGGCCGACGACTTTGACAATCGGCCCAACCAGGTCGAATACGTAGAGCTTCGAAGTCTCGCCGACCATCCCCTGACCCTCAACGGACTTATGCTGACCGACCGGCCCACTGAGAACGGCACGGCGGATACGCTCCGGGTCGGACAGCGACAGCGGCTCGCGCCCGGTGGATTCGCCATCGTGGCAGCCGCCCCGGAAGGCGCCGCCTCTCCCCAATCGTCTCAGTTGGCCGCCGCCTTTCCCAACGCACCGCTGAGGTCGGACTCGGTGCGCTACCTTCCCCGGCGTGGCTCCACGCTGGGCCTTCGAAACGACGGCGACCGCGTTCGGGTGCACCGCCGCGACAACGCCGTCGTTGCAGATGTCTCCTACACCCCCGACTGGCACACCGCCGGCCTTGCGGACCCGACAGGCACTGCACTGGAACGCATCAGCCCGACCGCCGAGGCTCGTGGGACCGACAACTGGACGAGCAGTACGGCGCCTGCGGGCGGCACACCGGGGGCCCCGAACGACGTGTCGCTAGCCCCCCCAGACGACGCGCCCGACGCCCCCGGGGTCGACATCCGCCCCAGTCCCTTCTCCATCGAGCGGGACGGAGCCACCCGCATCCAATACACCCTGTCCGCCCGCCCGAGCCTCGTCCGGGTCCGGATTTTCGATGCCCGAGGCCGCCGCGTGCGCACCCTCGAACAGGCACGGCTCTCGGGCCGCAGTGACGAACTGGTGTGGAACGGGCGCGACGATGCGGGCGATCGGGTACGCGTCGGCCCCTACGTGGTCCTGCTGGAAGCCGTACAGGCCGAGGGCGGCACCACCACTGAACTCAAAGAGACGGTCGTGGTGGCCCGTCCCCTGAACTGACCCATAGCCGGTCGCTCTCATCCCCAACCGGCGCTATGCGCGCTCGAAAAGCGCCCCTTCGATCGTGAGGCCCGGCCCGAAGGCCATGGCCACCCCCTGATCGGGCGGGGCGCCGCCCCCCCGGTCGGCCTGCTCAAAGATGCGCTTCAGGACGAACAGAATGGTCGGGGAGCTCATGTTGCCGTAGCGCCGAAGGACCTCTAGGCTCGGCTGCACGTCGCTTGGGGCGAGGCCGAGGACGTCCTGCGCCCGCTCCACGACGGCCCGTCCCCCCGGATGAACGGCCCAGAAGTCCAGGTCTGCCGGCCCCCGGTTGTTGGCGCCCAGAAGCCCATCGACGTAGCCCGGCAGGTGGTCGGCAATCACATCCGGGACCCGCGACGAGAGTCCCATCAGGAAGCCCGTATTGCCAATCGCCCAGGTCATGTCCTCCATCGAGTCGTCGTCCAGGCGACTCTGGCCGTCGACGTAGGTCATCCGGCCGCGGGCCTCCCGGTCCGTCCGTGCAGAGAGCACCGTGGCCGCCGCGCCGTCCGAGAACAGGGAGTTGACGACGACGCTTTCCAGGGTGTCGTCGATCTGGAAGTGGAGCGTGCATAACTCCGCACATACGACCAGCACCCGGGCGTCGGACTGGCTCTGGCAAAAGCTGTGGGCCACCCGAAGCGCGTTAAAAGCCGCGTAGCATCCCATGAAGCCGATAAAGGTACGCTCGGTGTCCGCGGGCAGGCCCAGCCGCTTTACAAGCTCAATGTCGAGCCCCGGGGCAAAGAAGCCGGTACAACTCACGGCCACCACGTGCGTGATGTCATCCGCCCCTGCATCGGCCGCGTCGAGGGCCCGGCCTGCGACGTCTTCGGCCAGCGGAATGGCCGCCTCTCGGTACTTTTCGTTGCGCTCCTTCGTGGAGGGGGCCGGGTCGAGCGACCAGTTCTCCGGAAAGAAGGTAAACGCCTCTGGATCGTCCTCCCCGTAGTCGTCTACACACGAGTATCGGTAGTCGATGGCCGATTGCTCATAGAGCGCCGGCAGGCGGGCCCGGAGCGGCTCGGGCAGGCGCTCGATCCGTTGCATGAACTCCGCGGCTTCTGGCTGGGGCTCACGGAGGGATGGGTTGCCGGTCGCAATCGACTCGATGACAGTATGCATGGGGACGCTGGGCGGTCGGGAGAGGGCGGAAGACGCAGGTACAGTTTCCCCGAACGCGTAACCCGCGTGGGAGTTGGCCCCATCGCGTCACGGCTGGTTTCTCCGCCGTTCAGCCCATCTATTTGCACTCCGACCGCGCCTCATGTCCGACCTTCCCGCTCTCTCCCGCGGCGACGTTCGCAACTGGACCGAGCAGCGATTCTTTGATCGGGGAGACACTTACTTCCAGCAAGATCGCATCCAGCATCCTCGGCGGGTGGGAAATACCCTCAAAGCCGAGTGTCGGGGCTCTCAGCCCCAGCCCTACCATGTCGAAGCCACGCTGGACGCAGAAGGGATTTTGGACGCGGAGTGCTCCTGCCCGATGGGCGGGGGCGGGTACTGCAAGCACGTCGTGGCCCTGCTGCTTACCTGGGTTGAGTCGGCCGAGGCATTCTCCACGCAGGCCTCCCTGGAAGAGACCCTCCATCAGCGACCGAAAGGGCAGCTCGTGGATCTTCTCTTGCGGATGGTCGATCGACACCCGGACCTCGAACGGCTCGTCACCGCGTCCGCTCAGGCCGACGCCCCTCTCGATCCCGACCGGTTGCGAAGGGACATCGAAGCGGCCTTGCAGGCCGCTGCCCCGAGCCACGAATACGGTGCGCACTCGACGACAAACGTCGTAGATAATGTGCAGCCGTACCTGAGCTTGGGGGACGACCTGGCCAGACAGGGGCGGCAAGACGACGCAGTGACGGCCTATCGGCTATTCACCGAGATCGGCTGTGAGCACTACCTGAAGATCCCGGGCGGCAACGAGCGCCTGGCCGATCTCATCCGGGCCTGCACCGAGCGGCTCGGAGACGCACTCGCGGACATGGATGCCCCTGATCTCCGCGAAGAAATTCTCCGGACCCTCTTCGAAGCATACGTGACGGACCTTGACCTCGGCGGGAACGGCCTCGGCGACGCTGCCAAAAGGATTCTCTTGAACGCCTCCCGGCCCGCGGAGCGACAGCAGATTTCCGAATGGGTGCGCGCTCGTCTGCCCGAGATGGACGGCCCCGCAGACGGCCGCCGCGTGATCGTCCTCGGATCATCTGGGCCCTGGTCCCAAGACCGGACCCGCAAAGCCCTGGGCGGCTTTCTCTTGGACCTCCTCGACGACTCGCTCGACGAAGAGACGGCCCTTCAACTTTGCCGAGACACCGGACGGACGGAGGACCTTGTCGGGCGCCTGTTGTCACGAGGCCGGATGGAAGAAGCGCTCGGTGCCGTAGAGTCCCTCCCCGACCGCACGCTCTTTCGCCTTGCGCCCACGTTTGCGGAGCACGACGCCACCGAGGCGCTGTACGATCTCGGCCTCGACCGGCTCCACGCAGGGACCGATCCCCAGTTCATGTCTTGGATTCGAGACCAGGCCGAGGAGCGCGGCGACCTGGAGCGGGCCCTTTCCCTGAGCCGACGCCTCTTTTGGGATCAGCGCAGCCCCGACGCGTATGAGCGGGTCCGCGCCGTAGCTCGTCGACTGGACCGCTGGGCGGAGGTGCAATCCGACATTCACGATCACCTTCGGAGCCGGGGGGCCTGCCACCTGCTCACTCGGCTTCACCTCGCCGACCGCAATGTGGACGCGGCCCTGGAGACCCTCCCGGACGCCACACTCACCGACCCTCGGTCCTCCCTCGCCCTCGACGTCGCCGAGGCGGCCGAGGCCCCTCATCCGGAGGCGGCCATGGACATCTACACAGATCGCGGTCGGGCCCTCATCGAAGCGCGAGGGCGCGACAACTACCAGACCGCGGCTGCCCTCTACGGGCGCGTGAAGGCTCTGTGCGACCGAGTCGACCCCGATCGCTGGCCCGATGTGCTGGGGGCGCTCTACGACGAGGAGTTGCATCGTCTCCCGGCAGCCCGTGACGAGTTTGAACAGGCGGGGCTATTGTGAGCCGTCCCGCCTGAGGCATGGACCCACGTTGGGCTGAGGCGACCGTCGGTGTGCCGTTTAGACGCGGGGCCGTTGCTTCGAGCGTCGTTTGCGCGACCCAACCGGGCCCAGGCCGGCCGTTCGGAGGCGCCGTTCCATGAGGCGAAAGAACGCCTCCCGCTCCGACGTCCGCACCACGGCCTGCTCATGTGCCTCCGACAGGGCGAGCGGGTAGCCGTCGCCTTTTCGGCATTCCTGGAGGACCGTGGCGTGAACGCGATCCAGAAGCGCTGGGGTCTCGACCACCCATCGGGGCACCTCTACACGCCCGATCTCGCCCCCGGCCGGCCCCGGCACCTTCACGTAGAAAAAGGAGATGTCCGTCCCGGTCGGGTATTCGCCCTGAATGTGCGAGGCCGATCCGAAGACGGCCGATCGCTCCCCCGGAGCGAGCACCGCGTCCAGCACGTGACGGTCGAGCACACCATCCAGCCGGGGCTCAGGCGGAACGTTGGTCGGGCCAACTGGGGGATCAGGCTCAAGGTCACCCCCCACGAACCGGAGCAGGTTGACGACCTCGGTGCTGGCCGGCATGCTCACGTAGGATGCCAGCGCGAGGCCTGCATCCCGGATGTCTTCGAGGTGCTCCGTGTACCGGGCAATCAGCTCGTCTTCGAGGGCCTCGTGGTCCATGCCGCGCACCATCCACCGAATGAGCGTCCCGTCGGCCAGAGCCACGAGGGGACGATCCTGTACCCGAGCCGATGTCGCCGCGCTGAGAAGATGCTCCAGCTCCAATTCGTCACGGAGGGCCGAGACCAGCTCGGTCGTGATTGTCTCGACCCGGGCGTCAAAGCGGTTGTCGATTTCCTCTCGGAAGTGGAGTCTCGGCACCGCGTCGAGGCGCGCGTCTTCTGTAGTGCCGTACTGAAACGCGACCTGGCTCACGTTCAGCAGAAAAAAGGGCGGCTCCACGTGGCGGGCCGGGTAGATCTGTGAGCCGTCAGTCGCTACCACCGTGATGGGAGACGGACGCTCCGGAGGGGCGTGCACGGCGGCGGGCGGCTCGCGCATCTGCGCCACCAAACGACGGGGCTGGGCCGTGGTCACTGCCTCTCGCACCGCCTTCCAGTTCTCGTGGCCAATGCGGAGCAGGGCCCTACACCGTTCCCGCTGCGCGGTTCGACGGCTCGTCCGGTCGGCCTGGAACTCCGTAAACTCGTCCAACTGGTCTCGAAGCTGTCGAAGGTCAAGCATCTCTTCCAAGGATTGGATACGGTCACTTCGAGATTCTGCCGCGCGTTCCGGATATTGGGGATGCCGCTTTGTGCGGGGCGCCCCCCACCAACGTTTGATGCATCCCCTTCCTTCCCTCATGGCCGACCGAACAGCGCGCGAAACCCTGGGCCTCGTCGTGGACGTGGCGATGATGGTCCTCATCGTCGCCAACCTCACCCTCTTGATCGTGGACTGGGGGTTTGCCAGCCCGGTGGTCCAGACGCAAATGCAAAACTACGCCCCGGTGCTATACACCTGGTACGACCAGACGATCCACCAGCATTTTCTGCTATACGACCTCGCGTTCGTCGCGATCTTCGTGGTGGAAATCCTCGTGCGCTGGGGCCTGGCCATCTACCGGCAGCGCTACCACCGCTGGTTCTTCTACCCGTTCGTGCACTGGTACGACGTGCTTGGCTGCATTCCGGTCGGGTCGCTGCGGTCGCTCCGCCTGCTCCGGCTCGTGGCCATGATTCCGAAGCTGCAGCGCACCGGCCTCGTCGACCTCCGAGAGACGTATTTCTACAAGACGTTCGAGAAATACCGCGACATTGTGCTGGAGGAGATCAGCGACCGCGTGACGGTCCGGATCATTGAGGGCCTGCAGAAGGAGATTCGCACAAGCCAGGAGGTCACCCGGCGGATCGGACGCGAGGTGATTGCGCCGCAGCGAGAGGCCCTGATTGAAGCGGTGACGCACCGCCTGCAGGAGGCCACGGCGGTTGCCTACAAGCAACAGCAGGAGGACTTCCACGAGTACCTCGATTCGGTCATCGAGGACGCCGTGGATCGGAATCGCGAGATCAGCACCATTGCCGCACTGCCGGGCGTGGGGCGCCCCGTGGCTACATTGCTGGAAAATGCGATCAGCGACATCGTGTTTAACGTCGTCAACCAGATGGTGACCGACGTCTGCTCGTTCGACAACGACCAGGCGATCACACAGGTCACTTCGGTTTCGGCAGACGCTCTGATGAGTCCCAAATACGACCAGCGACTGAACCAACTCGCCCGGTCGGTCGTGCTCCAATCGCTTGACGTAATCAAGGACCACGTACAAATCCGGCGCTGGAAAGAATCGGCTCCCCTTGCCGCCTCCTCGGAGTAACCTTCTTGCCGTGGCTGCCCTGTACGTTCACGTGCCGTTTCGGAAGGCGCCCCGTCCCCACGACCACGCGTACACCACGCGTGACCCGGCGCCCGGCGCGTCCGCCTACGCGACCGCCCTGGCCCAGGAGATCGGCCGGTACTCCAATTCGCTTCTCACGGATACAGAGCTCCGAACACTTTATGTGGGTGGCGGACGGCCGTCGCTCTGTCCGCCGAAGGCACTGCGTCCGCTCGTGGAGGCTCTGGGGCGCGCGGTTGACCCTTCCGGCTTCGAAGAAGTGACCGTCGAACTGCATCCCGCCGACGCGTCCCCGGCGTACCTGGCAACCCTTCGCCGCTGGGGCGTCACACGGCTGAGCATTGAGGGCCTTTCGTTCGTCGGAACAGACCGGTCCGAGGGAGGCGCGGCACACTCCCCGAACGACCTCGCGCAGTCCCTCCGACGAGTCCGACGAGCCGGCTTCGACGACTTCTCGGTGGACCTGCGGTTCGGCGGTGCCGGCCTGTCGCGGGCCGCCTGGAAAGCAAGCCTGCACCGGGCCGTAACGTTAAACATTCCCCACCTCACGCTCCACGAGATGACGACGGGCGACCCAGACAAGCGCGCTGACCAGCTGGCCTTCGCCCTCTCTTTCCTCCGGGCCAAGGGCTACGAGCCCTACGAGCTCACCCACTTCGCCCGGCCCGGCCACCGCTCCGGCCACCAGGAACACGTCTACGCTCACGGCTCCGTCCTGGGCCTCGGCCCCGGCGCGGAGAGCTTCTGGTGGCCCGCTCGGGCCGCTCCCTCGACGGCACAGCGGTGGGCGAACGTCGCGGACCTGCCGACGTACGTAGAGCGACTTCAAAACGGCGACTCCCCTGTCGCTCGGACCGAGACGCTGGAGACATCGGCCCTCGCCCGCGAATACGTTCTTCTCCGCCTCCGCACGCTGGAAGGACTGAACCTGAACACCCTTGCCGACCGATACGACGTCGCCCTGCGAGCCCGCAGGCCCAACACGCTGCGGCGCCTTCGCAACGAGGGTCTGACCCACGACGACCCGGACCGCGTGCGCCTGACGGACCGCGGCCGCCTTCTCACCGACGCCATCACACACCGGCTGGTTCGTACGACGTGAGGCATGGCGGGCCCGCTCGCGCTCCTCATGAAATAGACCCGTGGGCCCCGCCTTGGAACCGCCGCACGTTTGCCAAGGTGCTCTCCACAGTCGCCTCAATGCCAACAATTCGCCGCGCCAAGACCGAGGCCGACCTGGACGCCGCCCGTCGCCTGTTTCGGGCGTATGTCGAGGGCCTGGACTTCGACCTCGCCTTCCAAGAGTTTGAGGCGGAGATGAGGGCCCTGCCCGGCCCGTACGCTCCGCCGAACGGGGCCATTTTGCTGGCGGACGTGGAGGAGACGCCCGTGGGCGTTGTGGCCGTCCAGCCGCTCGACGAGGAGGGCGTCTGTGAAATGAAGCGCCTCTACGTGCGGCCGGCCCATCGGGGACAGGGGCTCGGCCGGGCCCTGGCATCGGCACTTATCGAGGAGGCCCGAGCCCTGGGCTACCACACGATGCGCCTCGACACGGTGGCCTCCATGACCGCTGCGCGGCGCCTCTACCGGTCTCTTGGGTTCGAAGAGCGGGGCGCGTACTATCACAACCCGCTTCCGGAGGCCGTGTATATGGAACGTGCTCTCTAATCGCCCCCCTCACACTCGCATGCGTCTTGCCTCCCTCCTACTGGTCGTGGCCCTCGGCTCGCTTCCCTTCTCTGGATGCGCGGACGAGGGCGCCGAGACCTCAACGGACGGATTTGAGGTCGAAGGCTCCCTCTCCTTCCTCACTCCGAGCGTGGATACGCTGCGGACGATCGGTGTAGACATTGCCGATACGGACGCCGAACGCAAACAGGGGCTGATGCGACAACGCTCGCTGGGGTATGATCGGGGCATGCTCTTTATCTTCGACTCGGTTGACGAGGGGGGCATGTGGATGAAGAACACCCCGCTTCCCCTCGACATTGTGTTCGTGGCTCCCGACTCGCAGGTCATCAACATTGCCCGCCGGACGACGCCCTTCTCGGAGGAATCCATCGAGCCGGCCGCTCCCCGAAAGTTCGTCGTCGAGGTTCGTGCCGGCTTTGCCGACCGCTTCGGCCTCACGGACAGCACACGGGTCCGGTGGGCACACACCGACTGACCAGCCCGCTCTCCCTCATCTCTCATCCCCTCTCTCATGCGACGCCTACTTGGACTCACGCTCTCGGCCGGACTCCTGCTTCTGAGCGGACTCGCCTGCGGTACCCCCGACCCCTCCGGATCGACCGAGGCCGACACAACGGAGACGATCCCCTTCACCACGGAAGGCCGCCTGGCGTTCATTCAAGATGGAGACTCAACGGTAACCATCGACCTCGAGATTGCCGACACCGACTCGGCGCGGGAGCGCGGCATGATGCAGCGAACGGGGTTCCCCAACGATCGAAGCGGCATGCTTTTCCCCTTCGACGAAGAGCGGCCGCAGAGCTTCTGGATGTCGAATACGCCTGTGGCGCTTGACATCGTCTTCGTCGGCGCGGACTCGCAGATCGTCAACATCGCCAAGTACACCACCCCCTTCTCCAATGAGCGCTATGAGTCCGACGCTCCGGCCCAGTTCGTACTGGAGGTGCCGGCCGGGTTTGCCGACTCCCACGGGCTGCTGGAGGGCGACCGCATTCGGTGGCGACGGCTGGAGTGAGGCCTGGGCGGTCTCCCCGAGGGAAGGCGGGCCCAGAATCGGAAGACGGCGCGTCAGTCCACCCGGACGTACACCGACTCGGGGCCGTCCAGAAATGCGCGACTAATCGCAAAGGTGTCCGCCCGGACGCCCCATTGCGCATCCTCAAGGTACTCGCCGTAGGTTGCCCGTCGCTCGAGCGTCTCGTCGCGGTAGACCTCAACGGTGTCGCGGTCCGTAAAGAGGACCGTCTCCGTCCTCCCCGTTGATCTCGGAGTGGACACCCCAAGGTCCCCAAAGCAACACACCGTGCGCCGCCACTCCCATTCGCCACGCAGCGCCGTGGTGTCCGGCGTGAAGCGTGCGAAATCAATCCGCTCCACGCCTTGGGCCGCTTCGTCGGACCCGACGATCGAACAGCCCCACGTGAGCAGGCACATTATGGTCACGGCGGTGAAAAGGCGGGACATGGCAGACGAGGGCATGGTCGGCTCGGGGGGGCGGAAGGTTCAGGCTCACCGTTCCTACACACATCTCCGTGCCAGATGACCACTCGGAAGCACTGCCTGCCCAACGGGTCCCTGACCGTTTCTACACCCCGAACGACTCGCCGCACGCGCACTCTCGAGAGGCCTGGGGATTAGAGAAGTGAAAGCCGTCCCCATTGAGTCCGTGCGTGAAGTCGAGCTCCGAGCCGTCGAGATAGAGCCGGGTCTTTGTGTCGAAGACCACCGGGACCCCGTTGTGCTCCTCCACCTCATCGTCCTCTTTGACGGTCGTTTCCCACCCGAGGTCGTACGTCAGCCCGGAACAGCCGCCCGGCACCACCGCCACGCGAAGGAGGGTCTCGCCCAGGTCTACCTCTTCGTCCGACGCGACCGACTCAATCTGGTCGAGGGCCCGGTCCGTGATCGAAAGGGTCATAGCGAGAGCGAAATGAGTCCACCAGTCAACGGGTTACTCCGTACCGCAGGCCCAAATCGAAAGTTTCTCCTCCCTCTCCTCTTTTCTTTCCGACGCCCCCAATCGCGTCAATCTCATTTCCGCGCCTCGTCATCGACCGCCAACATCCTATAAAAATGTAACGGGCCGAGCGCCCGCGGGAACGACCCCGTATCCCCCCTGTTGTAACCGCACGTTGACACAAGAGAGACAGCGTAAACATCGGTTTACACTCGGGTCCGATACGCCGCCCGAGTTTCCGATGACATTCCGCACCGGATCATGCACGACACCCCAAGGGACTGCTTATGAGCACGTCTGAGACGGAGTATCTAGAGGGAAAGGCCAGCGAGGACTACAAGCATGGCTTCTACACCGACATCGACGCGGAAACGGCCCCCGAGGGCCTGACCGAGGATGTCGTCCGCTACATCTCTCACCGCAAGGACGAGCCGGAGTGGCTTCTGGAGTGGCGGCTGAAGGCGTTCCGCCACGCCCGCGACCGAATCGACGGGGGTGAAACCATCGACTGGGCCCACCTCGACTACGAAGCGCCCAAGTTCGATGAGATTAGCTACTTCTCCGCTCCGAAGGAGACGGCCAGCTATGACAGCATCGACGAGGTGCCGGACGAGATCTTGGAAACGTTCGAGCGGCTCGGCATTCCGCTGGAGGAGCAGAAGGCCCTGACCGGCGTGGCCGTCGACGCCGTGATGGACAGCGTCTCCGTGGCCACCACGTTCAAGGAGAAGCTGGAAGAGAAGGGCGTGATCTTCAAGTCCTTTGGCGAGGCCGCAAAGGAGCACCCGGAGATCGTGCGCCAGCACATGGGCACGGTCATCCCGTACACCGACAACCTGTACGCCGCAATCAACTCGGCGGTCTTCAGCGACGGGTCGTTCGTGTACGTGCCGGAAGGCGTGACCTGCCCGATGGAGCTGTCCACCTACTTCCGCATCAACGAGGCGGGCACCGGCCAGTTTGAGCGCACGCTGATCGTTGCCGAGCCCGGCGCCTACGTGAGCTATCTGGAGGGCTGCACCGCCCCGATGCGCAAGGAGAACCAGTTGCACGCGGCGGTCGTCGAGCTCATTGCCCACGAGGACGCCGAGATCAAGTACTCCACGATCCAGAACTGGTACCCGGGCGACCCGGACACCGGTGAGGGCGGTGTCTACAACCTCGTTACCAAGCGGGGCCTCTGCAAGGGCGACAATTCCAAGATCAGCTGGACCCAGCTGGAGACCGGTTCGGCCGTGACGCAGAAATACCCGTCCGTCATTCTAGCCGGCGACGACTCGGTCGGCGAGTTCTACTCGGTGGCCTTCACCAAGGGGCACCAGCAGGCCGACACGGGCACGAAGATGCAGCACATCGGCAAGAACACGAAGAGCACCATCATCTCGAAGGGCATCTCGGCCGACGTGGCGGACAAC
>Ga0207753_1000558_pt1 | contig 14176 bp, 8 predicted proteins | sample PonA233FremontCA_2_FD_187273 | JGI IMG/M metagenome (GOLD analysis project Ga0207753, IMG submission 187273) | Salt pond sediment microbial community from Fremont, CA, USA - Pond A23 Sediment 3 (SPAdes) | ecosystem: Environmental > Aquatic > Non-marine Saline and Alkaline > Saline | place: USA...
CACCGACGCTACCTCCCTGGTCGTTAATGCTTGGGAGAGTGACAACGACGCGGCGGCGCCCCAGCAGGACGAGCCGACGCTCGACGTGAATTTTAGCGGTTCGATTCGGTTCAACGTCCTCTTCCGAGATTACGGAAAGCCATCTGAAGGACCGACCATCAACAATGAGCTACAGGACGGGGGCTTTACGTTCGACACGTTCCGCATTGGAGCGAATGGGTCCTATGGAGGCCTCATCTTCGACGTCGAATATGCCGTCTACCCGGAGTCCTTCGGCGGTCTGTACATCCACCACGGCTGGGTCGGGTACGAATTTAGCGATGCGCGCCAGATTCAGGTCGGTGTGAGCCAGGTGCCGTTCGGCATCCAGCCCTACGCTTCCAGCAGCTGGTTCTTCAACAACACGTACTACGTGGGCCTTGAAGACGACTACGACGCCGGCATCAAGGCCCTGTACCAGGCCAATGGCTGGGACATTCAGGGCGCCTATTACATGAACTCGGAGCAGACCACGTTCTTTGCTGGCAACGATGCTTCCCGGTATTCCTATGACGTGGTGCCGACTGGAGGAGGAGGAAGTGTTCTCGCTGAGACGCGGAATATCGCTGAGGCGAATCAGTTCAACGCGAAGGTCGCATACTCCTTCGACCATGGGCCCCTCGGCTTCACAAAGGTCGGCGTGTCTGGACAGCGTGGGCAGCTTGTGAACCGGACGACGGGCGACACGGACTGGCATGCCGCATACGCTCTTCACCTACAGGGCCGGTACAAAGGCTTCGAGGCGAAGCTGGAGTTTGCCCAGCAGGAGTTAAATCCGCCCGCCGTACAGAATGACGACTTCGTGGTGATGGGCGCCTACGCGTCCCCCAACCGCGTGGCGAGTCGACACGACGTCTACTCGTCCAGCCTAGCCTACCACATTCCGGTCGACGTTGGCCCCATCTCGGAGTTCAAGCCCTACTATGACTTCAGCCAGGTCACCAAGGTGGACCGGGAGGATTGGAACGACAATGTGTCTCACGACATCGGCTTCCTCACCTCTGCCGGTCCCTTGTTCGTGTACACAGACCTGAATATCAGCAAGGGACACCCGTTCAATCAGCCGTTTGACACGACCTTCCCGAGTGTCATGGCGGAACAGGCTGACAACGAGTGGCGAACGGCCTTCAACGTGAACATCGGGGTCTACTTCTAACGGATCCCCGCCGACGGGTTGGCGACCCGAAGATTTCAGTCCAGGGACGCAGGCGGCACCGGATGCCCGGTCGGCCTGCGTCCCTTTTTTGTGGGGGGCCCGCTGGGATTCACCGAGCCGGCACCGATCGGCTGGACGAGCGGTTCTGTTATGGTTATCCTTCGACAGAGCGCCGTCCCGCTTCTCTCCTCCTTCGTTTGGTGTCCGCATGGCCCTCCGACTGGTCGACATCTACCACCCGGACACGGACGAGGCCCTCGAGGTGCCCGACGATGCGTACGACGTGCTGGGGCACTGGACCTACGCGATCGATGACGATCAGCGCGTGGACCGCGTCCTCCTGGAGGTGGAGGAAACCGAATCATTTCTGGACTGGGTGGACGACACCGTGGTCACGGAGTATCGGGTGGTGCTCCAGTCCGTGGAGGCGACCCTGCCCCGGCCCGAGGTGGAGGCCGAAGAGGACGATGGAGAAGCGGAGGACGACAACGATGTCTCGGTGGCGCGCGTGGGGCGGGCCGAGCTCTACGAGTACGCCCGCGACGCCACGGACGTGTCCAGCTACTACTACTCGCTCATTGCCCTCTCGGTCGTCGTCGCGGCCGGGGGCATGTTGCGGGACCAGACCGCCGTGGTGATCGGGGCGATGGTGATCGCCCCCCTCATTGGGCCCAACCTGGCCCTGGCGCTCGGCACCACCCTTGGCGATCCGGACCTGCTCGGGCGGTCGGCCTGGGCCAACCTGACAGGCGTCGGGCTGGCGTTGGGTGGGTCGCTGGGCCTCGGGGCCGCGATGACGGTGGACCCGACGACCGGCGAACTGGCGGTGCGCACAGTCATCGGCCTCCCCGACATTGCGCTGGCCGCGGCGGCGGGCGCGGCGGGGGCCCTTGCGGTGACGCGCGGCGGGGCGACGGGCCTCGTTGGGGTTATGGTGGCCGTCGCGCTGCTTCCGCCCGTCGTGGCCACGGGGCTTCTGTTCGGGGCCGGGCATCCCGGCGCGGCCCTTCGGGCGGGGCTGCTCACGGTCACGAACGTCGTCTCCCTCAATCTGGCCGCCGTGTGCACCTTTCTGTTGCTCGGGGTGCGGCCCCGCGACTGGCGCGACGTGGCGCAGGCCCGGGCCTCCACCCGCATCGCCCTTGCCCTCTGGGGCAGCGCCCTGATCGTCCTGGCCCTCCTTCTCTGGCGGTTTGCGTGAGTTGGCGCCCCACACCCCCGAGTGGGGCGGCTACGGCGTCTCCGCGACGCTCGGCGACTCGGAGGAGGCCTCGCCCGCCGAGGACAAGGACGGCTCCGGCAGGCCCCAGTGCACGAGCCCCGCCATGCCGATCATCGCGAGTGCGCCGCCGACGGCGTTGCTCATGAAGCCGTAGGGCCCGTACGTGATGCTGGCGACGAAGCTGCCGAACCCGAAGCCGGCCTGGCCCACGCTCATGGCGAGCCCCATGAGGAGGCCGCGCTGGCGGTCCGGCACGAGGGCCGTGATGAGCGACTGCAGCGGCCCCACGCGAATGCCGATGAGGCCCATGGCCAAAAAGAAGAGCACGGCCGCGATGAGGAAGCCCGTGATGTAGAGCGGCGCGAGCGCCATCAGCAGGCCGAGGACCAACGAGGCCCATACCACGATGGGCTTGCGCCCGATCCGGTCCGAGACGCGGCCCCCGAGCGGGGAGGCGAGAATGTTGGCGGTGCCTCCGATGGCGAAGAGAAGGGCGATCTCGTAGCTCGACACGCCCACCGTGGACTCGAGCCAGCTCGGGAGGAACGATGTGAAGAGGCCGAAGCCGGCAAACATCAGAAGGTACGACGCCACGGCGTTGACGGCGTCGGGGCCTCGGAGCACGGCCCGGTATTTCTCGACGAGGCGGGCCGGCGTGAGCCGTTGCTCGTCGAGATTGGCGTCCGGCTGGGGGACGTACAGCCAGATGAGCACGGCCGAGACGGCCATCGGCACCGCAAACATGAGAAAGGGCCACCGGTAGCCGAAGCCGGTCGCGAGCACTTTGCCGATGGGGATGCCGGCCACCTGCCCGAAGGCCGTGCCGCTCATCACCCACCCGTTGGCCCATCCGCGCTGCTCGTACGGGAAGTAGTCGCCCACGTACGCCACGGACCCACTGGTCAGCATGCCGCCCCCGACGCCCGCGAGCAGGCGCATGGAAAAGAGGAGGACGTAGCTTTCCGCCACCGTATGAAGGGTGAGGGTGACCGCCATCAGGATGGTGCCGTACAGCAGGATGAGGCGGCGCCCGATGCGGTCGGACGCCGGGCCGGTGATGAGGGCCGACACGCCCAGCGAGAGCGCGTAGGCCGTCAGCAGCATGCCCTGCCAGAACGCGTTGACCCCGAGCGTCGCCGCGATCTCCGGAAGGATGGGCACCATGATGATCAGCTGGCTGCTGGCCGAGAACATCATCAGCCAGAGCGCAAAGAGGATCAGGTATGGATTTGAGGTCTTCGGGTTGGGCACGAACAGTAATCGGCCTCAATGAGACGCACGGGCAGTAGGATGTCATTGGGGGAAGTCTCCGGTGCCAGAGATCCCCGACGACGAACATCAAAGATGACGGGCAGTGCCCCCACATGCAGGCGCGTGCCCGAAATCTTCGGAGAATTTCGTCTCGGGAGTGCGAGTGGACGGCAGAGGGGCGTAGACGGCGGCGCAAACGTGAAGGGCCGCAAAATTTCACCCCATTAATATTAAGATAATTTGCCCATAATGGCGGCGTAACACCTGCCCGTTAGGATGTGGGGTGAGGATTTGATGCGACCCCTGTGTGCACTCCTTCCCGGACGATCAACCCCGCCTCCATGACCCACGGCCCTCTTCGATGTCTCCTAGGCGCCGCTCTCGTGCTAGCGGGGATTGCATGGAGCCCGCTCGCCCATGCACAGGACGAGGCGTCGACCGGGGCCATCACGGGCGTTGTCGTGGAAGAAGGGCGGGGGGAGTCGCTGCCCGGGGCGAATGTCCGGGTTGAGGGCACCTCGACCGGCACCTCGACGGACCTCAACGGACGGTACCGACTCAACGGGCTTGCCCCGGGCGCGTACGACCTCGTCTTCTCGTTTGTTGGCTTTCAGCAGAAGACGGTCACCGGGGTGGAAGTGTCCTCCGGGCAGACCACCCCGCTCGACGTGGCCCTCGCCGAGGAGTCGGCCCAGCTTGAGGAGGTCGTCGTGGAAGCCCAGGCAGCGCGGGATTCCGAGGCGGGTCTCCTAAAAGATCGAGCGAAGGCGGCTGCCGTCAGCGACGCCATCAGTGCCGAGACGATCTCTCAAATGGGGGCTGGAACGGTGGCCGACGCGATGAGCAATGTCACGGGGGCCTCGGTGGTCGACGGAAAATACGTGAATGTGCGCGGTCTGCAGGGCCGGTATGTCGACGTGCAGTTGGACAACAGCACCCTGCCAACCCCGGACCCGGATGGCAACAGCGTGCCGCTGGACCTCTTTCCGTCCAACCTCATCGACAATATCGTTACCACGAAATCCTTCACTCCGGATGAGCCCGCCACATTCACCGGAGGTTCCATCGACGTGACGACCAAGTCCTTTCCAGAAGAGTTCTTCCTCAATGCCTCTTTCTCCACTTCCTTCAACAGCGAGGTGGGGATCGGTGGTGACATTCTTCGGCCCACGGGCGGTTTGAGCGCGGTGCCGAGCGCGGCGGACGACGAGAACGTGCCCGAAAACATCGCGCAGACCTTCAACGACTCCGAAAAGCAACAGGCCCTGTCGAACCTCACGCGGGCCTTTGCCACGCGCATGACGCCGACCCAGCGGGAAATCGTAGGCAATCGCGGGGCCGAGGTGGCCACGGGAACGCAATTCCGCGTATTCGAGGATTGGCCGGTCGGGGTCATCGCGTCGCTTTCGTACGACGAGTCGTTCTCCGGATACGACGACGGCAAGACTGCTCGGTTTGACCAGGGAGGCGTCTCGTCGGAAACGCTTGGGGCCACTGCCGACTACACGACGCAGCGCGGCGTCACGGAAACGCTCGTTGGGGGCTTGCTGGGCGTGTCCGTTCAACCGGCCCCGCAGCATGAGGTCAGCCTGCGCGGCATCTACAACGCGGACGAGGAACAGGAGGCCCGGATCGAAACGGGACTGCTTCCGCGGGACCTCTCGTCCGGTCAGCGATTCCAGACGCGCGTGTCCCGCACCACCGAGCGCTCGGTGCGCTCCGGAGAGCTGCGGGGCACGCACCGCTTCGGCGGCGGGCAGGACGGCGTTCGCGTCCAGTGGAGAGCAATGTGGTCGGAGGTCACACGCGATGAACCGGACTACCGGTTCTTCTCCAACCAGTTTACGCCTCGGGGCGGCGACACCACCTATTCGATTTCGAAGTCGATCTACCCGGTGCCGGCCCGCTACTTCCGCGATCTAGAAGAAGACGACGCGTCGGCAAACCTGTCGGTTGAGGTGCCGCTTGGGGAGGGCCTGATCAAAGCGGGGGGACGTATTCGCTCGCGTTCGCGGGCCTTTCGGGAGCGGCGCTTCGATCATCTGACCGACGAGGCCAACTTTTCCGGGGACCCAGATGCGTACATTGACGACCAGGCAGGACTGCGGGAGGAGGGGACGTTTGGGACCTACGTGCTCGACCGGACGCAGGACCGCAACAACTACGACGCGGATCAGGAGGGGGGCGCCGGATTTCTGATGGCCGAGCTTCCCGTTCCCGGCGTGCCGGCTCTTGAGATGGTCGGAGGAGTGCGAGTTGAGCACTCGGAAATGTCACTTTCTACGTTCGAAGACCGGCTTCAGGGCGACTTTTCAAACACGGACGTATTGCCGTCCGCCAATCTTATCTGGTCACTCCGTGAGAGCATGAACCTGCGGGCGGCCTACGGGCGCACCATTGCGCTTCCGTCCTTTCGGGAATTCGCGCCGTTCGAGTCGTTCAGTTTCGTCGGAGACTATATTGAGCGGGGCAACGAAAGCCTGACTCGCACCCGCGTCGACAACTTTGATCTGCGCTGGGAGTGGTTCACCGGACCGGGCGAGTTGCTCTCGGCGAGCGTGTACTACAAAGACTTTACCGATCCTATCGAGCGGACCATCGATCCGCAGGCGGCGGCCAATCAGGTGGTCACGTACCGGAACCGGGACAAGGCCACCGTCTATGGGCTGGAGCTGGAGGCCCGGACCCGTCTCGACGATCTCGCGACATGGCTCCGACACGTTCAGGTGGGCGGGAGCCTGACGCTGTCCCAGTCAGAAATCACGCGCACCGAAGAGGTCCTGGAGGCGATTCGGGCGTTCGACGATGACCCCAGCGACACGCGGCCCCTTCAGGGACAGTCGCCCTATCTGCTAAACCTGAATCTAGGCTACCAGCATCCGGAGGCCGGCACCAGCGTGAATGTGTACTTCAATCGCTTCGGCGACCGGCTCGACACCGTCTCCCGGAACGGGGTCGACATCTACGAGCGGGCCCGGAGCACCCTCAATGTGCGGGCATCGCAGCGACTCCTGCGGGGCGTCGAGGCAACGGTCGCCGTCGATAACATCCTCGGCAGTGAAGAGATCGTCTCCCAGGAATTTCGGGGCACCGAATTCGTCAACGATCTTCGTCCGCTGGGCCGGACGGTCTCCTTAAGTCTCTCGTACAGCTACTAGCCTTCTTTACGGGGTCCCAGAATCGGGGCCTCACATTCCAGAAACACCGCCCGAAGGGGTGAGCCGAATGCCCGGCTCACCCCTTCGGTGGTTCGAGGGAGTGTGTTATGAAATCAACAACCGCTCCCGGGCTTCACCGCACTCTTTTCTCAGACACCCCTCTACCGATGAGGCATACGCATACGACGACGCTTGGTACCTTCTCACTCATTCGCTGGCTTCTCGCCCTTCTCGTTGTGCCTGCGCTTCTGCTTGCAGGGTGTGACTCCAACGACAGTGGAATGGAGGATCCACCCCCCGATAATGGTGACGACGGTGAGCCCTTTTCTGTGGCCCACTACGATACAACCGACGCGGAGGTCGATGGAAAGACGGTCATCGAGGTCAGCGACAACAGTGGCGGAGAAAACTCGGACGATACGGAGTTCGGCATCGGCTACAGTGATCAGGACGGCAATGACGTGTCGGAGGTCACGTGGTCGAACGACTTTGTTTACCGGCTCGACAACTTTGTCTTCGTCAACGATGGCGAGACCCTCAGCATCGATCCCGGGACGCTGATTCAGGGCATGCCCGGAGATGGGGCCGATGCCGCGGCACTGATCATAAGCCGCGGAGGAACGATCGAAGCGGACGGAAATCCTGGAAGCGAAGATCCGTCGGAGGCGGATCCCATTATCTTCACCGCCCAGGGCGATGACGGGAGCGGCTTCGACCGTGGGACTCGCGGCCTTTGGGGCGGCGTGATCCTGCTCGGCGATGCGACGATCAACTCAGAACCGCCGACCACGACGATCGAGGGCGTGCCCGACGACATCGCTGGGGATCGGGCCGATTACGGCGCCGAAAACAGCGACTTCAACGACGACCACGACATTGGCACGTTCCGCTTCGTGTCCATTCGCCACACGGGAAGCCAGCTCGGCGGCGGTGATGAGATTCAGGGCCTCACGCTCGGGGGCGTCGGCAGTGGCTCGACCATCGAGTATGTTGAGTCCTACGCCAGCGACGACGACGGCTTCGAGTTCTTCGGCGGCACGGTGAATACCAAGTACCTGATCTCGGCGTTCGTGTCGGACGACAACTTCGACATCGATGAGGGCTGGCGCGGCAGTAACCAGTTCTGGCTCGCCGTGCAAGATACGGACGAGGCTGGTCGCATCGGGGAGCACGACGGCGGCACGGATCCGGAAGGCGGGCAGCCGTTCGCCACCTCGAAGGTCGCGAACGCCACGTACATCGGCGTCGGGCCCGGCACGCAGGGCATCGACGGCGACCAGGGCGAGCCCATGCTGATCCAGCGCGACAACAACGCGACCTCGTACTACAATACCGTCTTCATGGACGGCCGCACCACCAGTGCGGGATTGGAGATTGAAGACCGCTCCGATCGTGAAGACGCCCGCAATCGGTTCGAGGCGGGCGAGCTTGTCCACGAGAATAACCTGTGGTGGAACGTTGGGGACAATTACGATCCTGGCAATACGACGTTCGAGGACATCATCCAGATCACCGAGGAAGACGGCGAGCCGGTCGCCCCGAGCTTCCGGGACGACCTCGCCCAGGGCCTCCGGGACGCTGGCAACCAGCTGACGGAGAGCTCGCCCATTCAGGCAATGAACCGAGAGAGTGATCAAGACATCATCGACTTTGACCCGCGGGCGGCCGGTCCCGCCACGAACACGGCCCTCTCATCGGTCAGTGGCTTCGGTGACGTGGGCGGCGAGAATTCGGACCTCGTAGACGTCAGCTACAAGGGCGCCTTCGGACCCAACGACAGCTGGGCGAAGGGGTGGACGCTGCTCGACCAGAATGGAGAGCTCCAGTAGACGCTCGAGTTCCTCGCACCTGGGGGGCGTTCTGCCTTCTGTGGGCCTCGGCGGCCGGATGCTCTTTTTGGGCGTCCGGCCGTTTTTTACGTGGGCCCTGTGGGGCGTGCAAAGCCGGGCATGGCAGGGGTGGAACGGCGCCGGTCGGTCGCGTGTGCACTGTTGTGTGTTTTAGACGCGCTCTCCCAAGCAGCCTCCGCTGCATGTCACTCCGCTGTCTCTTTGTCGTCCAGGGGGAGGGCCGCGGCCACCTCACGCAGGCGATGGCCCTGCGGCGCCTGCTCCGAGACGCCGGGCACCAGGTGGAGGCGGTTGTCGTGGGGAAGAGTGATGGCCAGGCCGTGCCTGCTTTTTTCCGGGCGGCCTTTGAGGCCCCCGTCACGGACGTTGCGAGCCCGGGCTTCGTCTCGGACGACGCGGACCGGTCGGTGCGGCCCTGGGTCACGCTGCGACGGGCACTCGGGCGCACGCCGACCTTCTGGCGCAGCCTGGACGCCCTCGACGCTGCCGTCGAGCGCCACGACCCGGACGTGGTCGTGAATTTTTTTGAGCCCCTGATGGGCCTCTACGCCGTGACTCATTCGCCGTCCGTGCCGGTCGTGGCAGTGGCCCACCAGTATATGTTTCTGCATCCGGACTACCGGTTTCCGGCGGGGCGCTGGGGGCGACGATGGGCGGCCCGTGCGTTCGCGCGGCTGACGGCCTGGGGGGCGTCGCGGCGCCTCGCGCTCTCGCTTTATCCGGCCGCCGACCGCCCGCAGGACAACCTGACCGTCCTCCCGCCCCTTCTGCGGACCGGTGTGTTTCGGCAGCCGCGAGACCAGAGCGAGCCCTTCTTCCTTGTCTACATCCTCAACAGCGGCTACGCCAAAGAGGTGATCCGGTGGCACGAGCAGCACCCCGACGTGCCGCTGCATTGCTTCTGGGACCGCCCAGACGCGGCGCCGGTGGACGCCTACGACGACACGCTGACGTTCCATCAGCTCGACGACGAGAAATTTCTGCGTCTTATGGCCCGCTGCCGCGGCTTTGTGTCCACCGCTGGGTTCGAGTCGGTTGCGGAGGCGATGTATCTCGGGACGCCGGTCCAGGTGGTGCCGGTGGCGGGGCATTACGAGCAGCGCTGCAACGCCATCGACGCGGTGCGGGCGGGGGCGGGAGTGCGCAGCCCCCGGTTCGACATTGGCCGTCTTCGGGCTGCACTGGACCGTGGGGGCGACTCAGGAGAGCGCTTTCGGCGGTGGGTGCGTCAGGGGCGCCGTCGGTTCGTGCGGGAGCTTGAGGCGGCCGCCCGGCCCCCCGTCGCCGCGTCCATGCCGGGTCCACCGGCGGAGGAACGGATTCTTGAAGCGGCCTGATGCGAAGTGGGGGGCGCCGGCGAAGTGAGCGTGCGCACTGTCCCGATCCGGACCGGAGGCGATCTGTCTTCTCAAACCATCCAACAGAGTCGTGGCGATGGGTCTCCGACGTGTGCTTTGGGCCCTGGCGTGGGGTGGGGCTGGGCTTCTGGTTGCCGCGTTTCTGGTCGGGTACGCGGCGCCGTACCTTCCGCCGGCCCACTTCTGGTGGACGGATCTGTTTGCGGTCCTGCTTCCCGTGCTGGGCGGGGCGGTGGGCCTGCTTGGGGCCGGACTGGTGGGGCAAAGCATCTATCGCCAAGCGTGGGGACGGGGGGCGGTCGGCGCGGTGCTGCTCCTGCTCGTCGCGGCCCGCTTCGGGGCGGTCCCGGCCGAAGACGCATCGGGGGGTGCCGCGGAGGCACTGCGACTGATGACGTTCAACTTGCCGCCGGCCTTTGCCCGTAAACCGGACCGGGGACGGGCGCTAACTGAACTCGTGGAGCGGGAGGCCCCCACCGTGCTGGCCTTGCAGGAGACGCAGATGCAAGCCGGCGCGTCCTCGGAGGCCCCTCTCGCGCTGGCCGACTGGCCGCTTCCCGTACTGCTGCGGGACGCCTCCGGCTACACCCTGCCCCGCGTGCGTCCTCCCGAGACCCTGGTGCATCGGCCGGTGCTGGGGCAAATTCGCCTGGATTCGATGAGTGTCCACCCGCTGCCCCCGTCCGGCGACACGAATCCCCGTGCCCGGTACACGCGCACCCACTTCACCTGGCAGGGGCGCCCGGCCGTGCTCTACAACGTGCACCTGCACACGGTGGGCACCCGCCCCTGGGAGCTGCTGGACCCGGCCCAGTCCCTCCGGCGCTGGCGGGCCGTCCTGCGGACGTACCGGAACGGGGCGCTGCACCGCGCCGAACAGGCCCGTCGGATTCGGCGACACATCGAACGGGAACCGCGTCCGGTGCTCGTGGCAGGTGACTTCAACAGCACCCGCCACCAGTGGGCCTACCAGCACATTGCGCAGGGGCTGCGGGCGGCGGGCGGAGGCGCCACCTTTCCGGCGGGGTGGCCGCTCGTCCAGATCGACCACGTCTTGGCCGGGCCGGCGTGGCACATCGAAGCGACCACCGTCCCAAGGCCCGGGGCCAACGGGCTCATTTCGGACCATCGTCCCGTGGTGGCCCGGCTCCGCTGGCGGGACGACTACGAAGAGTAGGAGGAGCGGAGGGGCGATGTGCTGCCGGGGGCCATCTCCTCCTGCACGCTGGCGTGCCGAATGTCGACCCCCTCAATGAGAAAAACGACGCCCTTCGCGATGTTGGTGGAGTGGTCCGAGATGCGCTCGATCGCCTTGCTGGCGGTGATGAGGTGGGCGGCCACTTCCGCGTGCTCCGGGTTCTTCCGGATGTAGCCCACCAGTTCCTGAAAGTTTTCGTGGTGAAGCCGATCCACCTCGTCGTCGAGGTCGGGGATGCTGCGGGCCAGCTCGGCGTTCTGGTCGAGGAAGGCCTGCTTGGCTTCGTCGAGCATGCGGCGGGCCGCCTGGCTCATCTCGCGGATCTTGACCACGTCGAGGACGCCGGGGGCTTCGGTCACATGCTCGGCGTTGGCGGCCAGGTTGCGGCAGTGATCCCCGATCCGTTCCAGGTCAGTGTTGATCTTTTCGACCGTGAGGAGGGTGCGGAGGTCGGTGGCGACGGGCTGGTGGCGGGCCAGGATGCGCTGGCAGTACTCGTCGACCTCAAGCTCGAGGGCGTCGACCTCACGGTCGCGGTCCATGACGCGCTCGGCCCGTTCCACGTCGTGGGTGAGAAGGGCGTCGACGGCGTCGGTAAACTGTTCGGCCACGATGGTGGCCATGTCGAGGAGGCGGCTGCGGAGCTCGGCGATTTCGTGTGCGAGACGGGTCGGCATGAAAGTCCCGGTCGGGTCGTCGGATTGTGTGCGGACATGCCTGTACGATCGGGATGGGGGAATGTGCCGACGAGCGATGGACGCACGGGCGCCGTCGTCCTCCGCTCCCCCCCGAAAAGCGGATGGGGGCGCCCGCGGGCGACTACGTCCTACGGGAACGGGCGGCAGGCCGATCTGCCGTGCCCACGTCGTCGCCCACGTCGGGGGGCGTGCCCCGACTCCACACCGTGCGCAGGACCGACAGGTACGTGTCGGCGACGGCGGGCCATCCGAAGGTGTCTTCGGTATAGCGACGGGCCCGTTGCGCGGCGGCATCCAGCGCGTCGGGGCGGCCGCGGTACGTCGCAATGGCGTCCACGAACGCCTCCGGAGACTCCGGGGCCACGAGGTGGCCGTTGACACCGTCGTCGATCACGTCCTGGATCCCTTCCAGCTCGGCCGCGACGGCTGGGGTCCCACACTGGCCGGCCTCGAGTAGCACGATGCCGAAGCCCTCCATGTCGTCCTCGACGGGCACGTTGGGCATAACGAACAGATCGGCCCCGCGGTAGAGGCGGGCCAGGGTGTCGTTCGGGACGCGGCCGAGGAGGCGGACCCGAGAGGACAGATTGTGCCGTGCAATGGCCGCCTCAATCGCGTCGAGCTCGGGGCCGTCGCCGGCGATCCAGTAGTGCACATCGTCGGGCAGGCGGGGCATCACGGCGTCCACGAACCAGGCGGTGCCCTTGCGCTCCACCTGTCGTCCGACGCTGCAGAGCAGGAGCCCGTCGGGCGGTGGGGGCGGGGTGGCCACGCCGACATCGTCCTCAAGCACCTGCCGGGCCGCGGCGCGGTCCCCGGGCGCCTCGAAGCGGTTCGTGTCGATGCCGTTGGGCACGACGCGAAGCTGGGCGGACGAGGCGCTGCGGTCAAGGCACGCCTGGCGGGTGGCCCGGCTCACAGGAAGCACCGCGTCGAGGGCGTCGAACACCGTTGGCACGAACCACTGGTAGGGCGGAAACGGGGTCGTCACGTCGAGCCCGTGCACGATGGCGGCCGTCCGCACGCCATGTCGGCGGAGCAGGCCCTGGAGGGGCACCGCGAGGCTGGCCGTCACCATCGAGGAGAAGAGGACCACGTCGACGGCATTCCGCCGGGCGGCCTGGGCGATCCGCCAGCCAGCCCGGGCGAGAAAGAGGGGCGTTTTCAGGTGAACCGTGCGCCAGGCACTGCGCAGCAGCAGGGCGTCGTAATCGAGGGCGCCCTCCTCGGCGCGCGCCTCCAGGGTCTCGTGGAGCTTCAGGGCGACGCGCTGCATGCCGCCCACGTTGGCGAGCGGGCGGCCGTGGGGCGGGAGCGAATGCGAGACGAAGAGAAGGCGCACGGCGGCAAACCGACGGATGGAAAGGAACTACGCAGGCATGCCCGCCGGAGCCGAGGGGCGTGTGGAGGACGAATGACGGGAAAGCACCTCGTCGTAGTACCGGCTCATGCGATTGAGGACGGCGGACCAGGTAAAGTCCTGGGCGCGCTTACAGGCGGCGGTGCCCATCCGGTCGCGACGCGCATCGTCGACGATGAGGGTGCGCACGGCGTCCGTAAACGCCTCGACGTGACCGGGGGAGCAGAGCCGGCCCGTGGTGCCGTCGTCGACGAGGTCGCGGCTGCCGGCCGCGTCGGCGCAGACCGTTGGGAGCCCCGAGGCCATCGCCTCCAGGGTGACGTTGCCAAACGTTTCCGTGTCGCTGGGAAACAGAAAGACGTCGGATGAGGCGTAGGCCCGGGCCAGCTCGGTGCCGTCGAGAAAGCCGGTGAAGGTGGTGTTCGGCAGGCGGGCCTCCAGGTCCGTGCGGGCCGGCCCGTCGCCCACGACGAGGCTACGGTGGCGCACGCCCTGATGCTCCAGTCGCTCCACGACGTCGGCGTAGACGTCGAGCCCCTTCTCCCACACGAGCCGGCTCACGAACGCGACGACCGCCTCGTCGTCGCCGATGCCGTGGGCCCGGCGCCACTCGCCGGAGCGGCGGTCCGGGTTGAAGCGGGTGGTGTTCACCCCGCGGGGCCAGAGCCGAAGGTCGCTGGCAATGCCGTGTCCTCGAAGCACCTCCGCCATGGCGTGGGTGGGGACGTAGACTTGCTGGCACTGGTTGTAAAAGGAGCGCAGGTAGCTCCAGACGGGCGTCTCCAGAAGGCTGAGGCGGTAATACTTGAGGTACGAGCTGAAGTGGGTGTGGTAGGAGGCCACGACGGGCGTGTCGGTGGACTGCGCGCGCCGGAGGGCGTGGTAG
>Ga0207753_1000561_pt1 | contig 14162 bp, 12 predicted proteins | sample PonA233FremontCA_2_FD_187273 | JGI IMG/M metagenome (GOLD analysis project Ga0207753, IMG submission 187273) | Salt pond sediment microbial community from Fremont, CA, USA - Pond A23 Sediment 3 (SPAdes) | ecosystem: Environmental > Aquatic > Non-marine Saline and Alkaline > Saline | place: USA...
TCGGATCCGGATCCGAGCGTCCACGTGAGACACCTCACGCGGGCGCTCTCTTCATTTCGAACGCGTGCGACCAGCATCACCGCCGCGCTCAGTCCGAACCCCGTGCGCGAGCACCGAACGCCGCCCGATCGCAGTCGCAACGCCATTAATCGGGCTAAATCGGGCTAAATCGCGAGGAAGACGGACTGAGGGAGAACCCCGTTTATCCGAGTCCCCTCACGAGGAATGGGTGTAATGAACCGCAGGAGCGCACTCACGATCGCCGTGGTGGTCGCACTCGTCGGGATGGCGGCGTTCCCGATGGCCGCGACCGCGGTGACGGACCGATCAATCGTTGTCGAACAGGAGCCGGAGACGGGAGAGGCGATCGTCACGGTCGCCGACGACGGAACCGCAGTCGAGAACGCGACGGTAACAGTCAGTTCTGACGCGGCGTACGCGGGTAACGGCACGTACGACACCGACGAGAACGGAACCGTCGTCCTGCCGGAGCCGAACGGGACCGTGTCGGTCGAAGTGAACACGAGCGCCGAGAACGTGACAGCGAGCACACGGGCCGAGCTCGTGCCGCGGGAAGACTCGCTGGACGTGTCGGCCGAGCAGGTCGACGGCGGGCCGACGACGGTAACGGTCACTCGGTACGACGAGCCGGTCGAGGACGCCTCGGTCGTGGTCGCCGCTGACGGTGAGATCGGCGGGAACTCCACGACCGACGCGAACGGCACCGTGGTGCTGGACCAGCCCGAAGACGACACCAACGTCACCATCACGGCGACCGACGGTGACCGTACCGCCGAGACCGTCGTAGAACTCACCGGCGTTCCGCTCAACGTTGCCGTCGATCAGCGTGACGACGGCGTCGTCGTGGCAGTGACGAAGGGAGGGGAGTCGGTCGAGAACGCGACCGTCGACGTCGACACCGACGGCGACTACTCCGGGGCAGGCGCGTACGAGACTGACGCCGCCGGCGAGGTCGTGCTCTCGCACCCGAGCGAGAACGTCACGATCGAGGTGACCGCGACCGCCGGTAACGAGACGGCAGCGACCACGGCCAGTCTGACCGGCGACTTCGCAGAGGGAGACGAGCCGTTCGGACTGGCGGTCTCCCGGTTCGTGCGCTCGCTACAGTCCGCGACGGTCGATGAGCCGCCGGGGCAGATCGTCTCGGAGTTCGTCGTCGGTGCCAACCCCGGCAACGCGGGCGACGCACCTGGACAGTCGGATGGCGGGCCGGGCAGCTCCGAGAGTGCACCGGGCAACTCCCGTGACGCTCCCGGACAGTCGGACCGTGACGGCGCGGACGACCGGAACGGGACCGCAGACGACAGCCCCGCGGAGGAGGCAGGCGGGAACGCGCCCGACGACGCCGGTCCCGATGGTAACGAAGAACCCGACGGCTCAGACGACAGCGAAAGTACTGACGCGGGGGAAGAACCGGATCGTGAAACCGGGAGTGACGACGCCGACGAGGAACGCGACGACGGCGAGGGTGACGATGCCGACGGTGGTGAAGCTGCCGACGAGGAGGAACGCGACGACGAAGGCGAAACCGAAGACGACGAGGAGGAACGCGACGACAGCGGGGGCAACGGCGGCAGGGACGGCAGCTCCAGCGGTGCGCCGGGGAATTCGGGGAACGCCCCCGGTCGGAACTAACTCCGAGCCGGGCGCTCCGGAGCCCGTGTCACGTTCTCTCGAACCGCATTACCCATCCGTCTCCGGCTGGTATTCGGAGTGCTCCCGGTGCCGTCGGAGTTGCTCACGGGGAATACCCGACCGACCTGCGACCTGCTCCGCGTCGACGTCGAACCGGCGGCACGCGGCCGCGGCGCCCGCTGCGACCAACGTGGCGTCTCCACCGCGTCCCCCAGGCGACCACGCCTCGGGATCGATGCCGTCGAGCGTCGTCGAGTCGAGTGCGTCGATCGCGACGGTCGTGACGAGGGCCGCGCCCAGCGGGCCGGTCCCGCTTTCAGTCGTCCGCGCACCCTGGCCCGAGGCGTGGTGTCCCGGGTGTGACGCGTTCGTCCCGCCGGCCGCTTCGGCCAGCCGAACGCGGTTCAGCGCGCCGGCGAGAGCGAAGTAGCGGCGCGCGTCCGCCGTGTCCAGGAGCGCCCGTTCGAGCGCGGCGTCGATCACGGCGTCGAGCGCGTGGGTCACGACTTCACAGCACCCGCGCGGAACTCGGTGTCGACAACGGTCCCGTCCGGTTGCAGAGTAACCCGACCGAGCGTCACCGTCTCACCGACCGTGGCGCGCTCGCCGATCTCTCGGAGCGTAGCCTCCCGGTCGAGCCGCTCCCAGACGGTCCGCTCGACCACACGCTGGAACGCTTCGGGATCCGTCCATCCCGAGTCGATGTCCGAGGGGACGTGAACGACGAACTGGAACTCCGTGTCGGTGACGTGGATGCCGACGCCGAAGGTATCGCCCGAGGCGTCCGATCCGACGCCGGAGGTATCGCCCGAGGCGTCAGACCCGACGCCGGAGGTGTCGCCCGAGGCGTCAGACCCGACGCCGAAGGTGTCGCCCGACGCCGGAGCTTCCGTGTCGCGTTCCGGGAGATCGTCCCCGTTCGATTCCACCATACGTCCCGATCCGGCCGCGCCGATCAAATATCCGCCGGTCCCGGGATCGGCCGAAGCCTCTTCGGATCGGCCGCCGAACTCGACGTGTGACGTACGACGACGCGCCGATCGGCGAGTTCCTCGACGACGTTGCCTCCGAGCGGGTCGCGCCCGCAGGGGGAACTGCGGCAGCGATCACCGGGGCCACCGGTGCGGCGCTGTGTGAGATGGTGTGCGTTCACACGATGGCTGCCGGGCGGGACCGGCCGGCCGGACCCCCCGGAGCGGTCGACGGGGACGTGGCCGGGAACGAGTCCGGGACGGAACGCGCCAAGTTGGACGGTGACAGCGAGGAGCCGTCGTTCCCGCGGATGCGGTCGGCGTTACGCCGCCGCCGAAAGACGCTGTTGGCGCTTGCGGACCGCGACGGTGCGGTCGTCGAGGAACTGTTCGGAGCCGACGGGGCGCCGTCGACGCGGGTGGAGCGCCGGGCGACCGGGATCCCGCTCGCGGTCGCGGAGGCTGCGCTGGAGGTGCTGATGGCTGCCGAGGCCGCGTTCCGACACGGGCGGGCCGGGGTTGCGGCCGACGCGAGGACGGGTGCCTATCTCGCCGACGCCGCGGTTCGGGCGTCGGTGACGACCGTTCGGATCAACGCAGCCGCGCTCCCGGAGGGGTCGTTCGCGACAGACGTCGAGGAGCGTGCGACCGACGTTGCGGCGGCCGCAGCGGCGGTTCGCGGGCGGTTACTCGACGCCGAGGCGTAACGGCCTCGACGCACCGGATCGGCGAGAGACCGCCGACCGCGCTCCCCGCTGGATGCTCGGCGTCTCGCCGTCGACGGCTGTGAGAACGATCGTGGCAGGACGTCCCGAGACACAAGTCGCACTGCCAACCGCGGACCACCAGTCATCGTCGCCGGCCCCGACTCGCTCGGCGGTCGATCCCTCGGACGGCGGTTCACCTCCCGGCGCGCCGGACTGGCGGTCGCGGGCGTGCGTCAGCCCCGAAGCTCCGACTCGGCGAGCTCGACCGCGTTCCGTACCGCGCCGACGGAGCTGAGGTGTCCCGCACCCACCGCTGCCTTCATGGCTCGGGCGGGCGCCCCGGTCACGACCTCGGGGCCGAGCTGGGCGACGGTCCCGTCGCCGACGGTCACGATCCACCCCGGCACGTCGAAGCGGTAGGGGTCCATCCGCGGCGCGAACCCGCCGTCGTTCGAGCGCTCGTGTGCGACCAGGCGAGTGAGGTTGTCCGCCACCGTCCCCGCCTCCCGGATCGCAGCCGAGGCCGACGCCGGCACGGGCTCTCCGTCGGCGTCGACGGCGCGAGCGGCGTCGCCCACCACGAACGTGCGCTCGTCGAGGCGGAGGTCGTCCCGGACCATCGGCCGCTCGCCGCCCATAGCCCCCGTGCCGGTGATGCCGCCGGTCCAGACGAAGACGTCGGCGTCGAACGTTCCCCGGTCGGTCTCGACCGCGTCGGCCGTGGCCCGTTCGACGGTCGTGTCCGTCGAGACGGTCACGCCCCGGGATTCGAGCGCCGATCGGACCGCCGCCCGGAAGTTCGCCGGGAAGTTGGGTGCGACGTCGTCCATCCGTTCGAGCAGGGTCACGTCGGCGGACACGGCTTCCTCACGCGCGAGTGCTGCGAGCTCACCCGCAGTCTGCACGCCGGAGAGCCCCGCCCCGCCGACGACTGCGTCGACCGACTCCGTGGCGGGTGTCTCCCCGGCGTCGGGTGAGCCCCGCTCGGCGTGGGTGCGGTCCCCGTCGGCGTCGTCGACGGCGATTCGGTCCTCGGCGTCACCGGCAGCGTCCGCGTCGATGCCGGCAGCCGAGCAGAATGCGGCTCGGATCCCCGAGGCGTCCTCGACCGAGAGGAGCGGCAGGCCGTGCGCCGCGACGCCGGGGATCCCGTAGTCGGCGGTGACCGATCCCAAGCAGACCGCGGCGTAATCGTAATCGAGGTCGTCGCCGCCGTCGAGGTGGACCGTCCGGGCGTCCCGATCGAGCCCGGTCACCCGAGCGGTCCGGACCGTCGCGCGGTCGAACAACGCCGACAGCGGGACCCGGATGGCGTCGGCGACCGCCGGCCGCCGGATCACGCGGTGGACCTCGTGTTTCACCAGGTGGGTGTCGGACTCGTCGACGACCACCAGGTCGACATCGGGCGGAAGCGTGGATTCGAGCCGTCGGGCCAGCGTCACGCCGGCGTAGCCGGCGCCCAGGATCACGATTCGCATACCTCACGTTGGGTGTGGAAGACCAAAGGACGACCGGCTGCGGCGCGTCGCCGCCGGCTCGCTCAGAACAGCGCGTCGGAGGCGGGGCGGACCGCGGCCGGCCCGCCAACCTCCCAGACGTCGGTGTCGACGCCGACCTCGGAGACCGCCGATTCGACGGCGTCGACGTGGTCCGCGGTGGTGTTCACGTAGACGCTCGCGCCGGTGTCCGTCGAGAAGTACGCCGGGATCTCCTGGGCGTCGCGGAGCTCCCGTACCGCGTTGAACACCGCGATCGTGTCGGGCTGCCAGTAGACCCACCCCGCGGGCCCGGTCATGGTCGTCGCCGCCAGCGAGAGGGAGTCGTGTTCCGCCAGCTCGAACGCCCGGTCGAGGTCGGCGTCGTAGAGGGCGTCCCGCGCCGCGTCGATCTGGTGGTGGATGTGCGCCATCCGGGCCTGGAACATGTGGCTCTCGGCCGCCTCGCGGTGGGCTTCCTCGGTCTCCTTGTACGCGGGAACGTGGGCGGCGACGATCCGGAGGTCGTCGTCCAGATCGGTCTCGATCCGCTCCGAGCGGCAGTCGACGTCGTTCATCCCGGCGTGGAGGTGCGAGAACGCGCCGGTGACCGCCCGCGCGGCCGACGCCGACCCTCGACGGGCGATCGTGGAGATCTCCGGCCGGGAGAGCTCGAGCCCCGCCGCGGTCGCAAGCGCGGTCGCCGCCGCCGCGAACCCCGACGCCGACGACCCGAACCCGATGTTCGACGGGAAGGAGTTCTCCGACTCCAGCCGGACGGGATGGTCGACGTCGGCGCGTTCCCTGACGTGGGCGACCACCGAGTCGATGCGTTCGGCGCCGCGGCCCTCCACCCGCTCGCCGTCGATCAGGTAGACGTCCGCCGCGGCGTCGGGCTGAAACTCGACGGTCGTCGTGGTGTTGCTCGGTGCGGTACAGACGCTGATGCTGTCGTGGTACGGGAGGCGGAGCTCCGGGTCCCGCATACCGTGGTACTTGATCAGCCCCTGGATCGGGTGGGCCGTCGCAGTCGCCTTCATACCCCTACGCGGATGGGGCGGCCGATTAAACGTCCCGGTCGCGGCTCACCGGCACTCCCGGTTCGTGCGGTGATCGCCGGCACGTGCCGTGCGATCCCGCCCCCGGCCTCGGAGCACGCCCCGTGGGACTACACCCCGATGCCGACCGCGTAGGGCCACGCGGTCCCCGAGAGCGCGAGGAAGGCGAGTGCGGCACCGAGCATCGTGGCGTTCTTCAGAAAGCTGGTCAGCTCCGACTCGCGTTGGTCGTCCGGGACGGCCCAGAAGTCGTGCATCGTCGGCGTCGACACCACGAGAAACGCCGCGATCGCCCCGGCGGCGACCGCCGGGAACGCCCCGAGGGCGATCCCGAGCCCGCCGAAGATCAGGGTGCCGCCGCTGAGAAGCACCGACAGCCGGGGTGCGGGGAGCCCCTTCGCCTCGGCGTAGCCGGCCATCCGGTCGACGTCCGAGAAGTGGTTCAGTCCGGTAAACGCGAGCACTGCGCCGAAGAGGACGCGTCCCAGGAGGAACGCGAGTCCGTCGGCACCGGCGTCGAGTTGCAGTACCGTCGTGAAGCCGTCTGCTATCATTGCGTCACTTGGTTACGAAACATATGCATATAGCCGTTCCCGGACGCCGGTGTCACCGGGTAACGTCGGTGTCACGCCGTGTGATCGGCCAGCGGGTTCGGGTGGATGGTCGACCCGAATCCCGGATCGCGTGGCGAGTTCCACGCCCGTACGCGGGGGTCACCCGCGCGGTTCCGACGGGGCTCCCGAGGCGCTCGCAGCGGTTCCGGTGAGTTAAGTACGGCGCACCCGTTCACCGAGAGGAATCACCCACGGCGCCGGCGGCACCCTCCTCCCGGGCGGCCGCTCCGGATGCTCCCGCTACGTCACCAATGAAACGCATACGACTCGAGATACTGAGCGTCGGATCGCGTCTCGTGAGTGCGGTACCCGTCGTCACGCTCGCTGCGGATCCGCCACCGGAAGGGTCGCCGTGAGTCCGATCCTCCGGCCGGTCGGCATCAGCGAGGCGGCGTTGCGGGCGCCGAACGCCCCGGATGGCCACGACGCCGTCCGGGCGGCCAGGAACGTCCGAGCCAGTCCCCGTGACGCCGGTCGGGTCGACGTCACCGGCGGCTCCGACGGCGGGCCCCCGATCGGGGTCGGGGTGCTCCTGCTCGTGGTGGCCCTGCTCGGGGGGCTCGTCCACGGCCGACGGCGGGAGTGACCCGTGCGGGTCGACTACCAGCGGCTCGTCGACTGGGCCGACGACAGGATCGTCAACCGCCCCGGGACGGTGATCGGGGTCTTCCTCCTGGCGACGCTCGTGTTCACCGCGGGGTTGGGCGGGGTCTCCACCGAAGCCGGGACCCAGCAGTTCGCCGAGGACATCCCCGCAGCCGACGCGTTGGAACGCGTCCAAAACGAGTTCCTGCCCGCATTCGGCGACGACCCCGGGAGCACGCAGCTGGTCCAGCGGGACCGAAACGTGCTCACCAAGGAGTCGATGCTCGCGATGCTGCGGGCACAGCGGGCGCTTGCGGACCGCGACGACATGTACGTCTCGGGCACGTCGTCTGCGGCCGGCACCGTCGCCAGGACCATCGATCCGGAGGCGACGACGCTCGAGCAGCAGATCACGGCGCTCGAACGGGCGACCCCGACGACGGTGCGGCGGGCGGTCAGGGAGAACGCCGACAACGCCGGGTTCGCTGGCACGGTGAGCGACGACTTCAACCAGCGGGACCCGTCGGCGTCGGCCACGATCGGCACGGTCCAGCACGACATTCCCGGCGGCACGGGCGGCGGCACCGCCGGCCAGTCGGGTGACAGCCCGCTGACGCCGATCCAGACCCAGGCCCAGCGGGTCATCGACGCCGAAGTTGACGCCGACATCACGGTCTTCGGCAGCGGCATCATCGCCGACGAGTTCGGGACGGTCATCTCGGATTCGCTCCTGATCGTGACGCCCGCGGCGGTGCTCCTGATCTTCGGGTTCCTGGTGCTCGCGTACCGCGACCTCCTGGATCTGGTCCTCGGCGTCGTTTCGCTGGGGATGGCGTCGGTCTGGACGTTCGGGTTCCTGGGACTGGCGGGCATCCCGTTCAACCAGATCATGATCTCGATCCCGCCGCTGCTCTTGGCCGTGGGGATCGACTTCGGCATCCACGCCATCAACCGGTACCGGGAGGACCGCGCGACCGGGCTCGGCGTCGGCGACGCGATGCGTGTCGCGACCGACCAGCTGCTCGTCGCCTTCTTTATCGTGACCGGAACCACCGTGATCGGGTTCCTGTCGAACCTCGCGTCGGAGCTCCCGCCGATCCGCGACTTCGGGATCGTCGCCGCCGTCGGGATCGTCTTCACCTTCCTGATCTTCGGGATCTTCCTGCCCGCGGCGAAAGTGTGGATCGACCGGCGGCGCGAGGAGTGGCCGATCCCGACGTTCAGCCAACGCCCGCTCGGGGAGGAGGGGTCGGCGCTCGGGGAAGTCCTGTCGGTCGGCGTCGGGCTCGCGCGCCGGGCGCCGGTCGTCGTGCTGGTTCTCGCGATCGTGTTCAGCGCGGGCGCGGCGGGGTACGCCACCGGCGTCGACACCGCCTTCTCGCAGGAGGACTTCCTCCCGCCGGAGGAGGTCTCGCCGCTGTTGAAGTCGCTACCGGAACCCTTCGCGCCGGGTGACTACGACGCCGTGGCGACGCTGAACTTCCTGGAGGACGAGTTCACCAGTTCGCAGGGGGGGTCGGTCACGATATACGTACGCGGGCGGATGGAGAACGACGCCGCCCTCGAACGGATCCACCGGGCGGGCGAGGATCCCCCCGAGGAGTTCGTGACCGACGGGAACCGGCGCGCGGAGTCGACGAGCATCGTGACCATCATCCGAGACCGCGCCGACCGGGATCCGGCGTTCGCCGCCCTGGTCGGTCGGAACGACCGCAACAACAACGGCGTGCCCGACGACAACCTCCCGACGATCTACCGGGAACTCGACGCCTCGCCCGCGGGGGAGCGCGCCTCGGAGTACCTCGCGGACGACCGCCGAAGCGCCCGAGTGGTCTACACCGCCGCGGCCGACGAGTCCGATAGCGACGTCACCGCGGCCGGCCACGAGGTCGCCGACCGCTTCCGGATGGACGCGACCCCGACGGGGAATACCGTGGTCTTCCAGGCGGTGTCGGACCTGATCTACGAGTCCGCGATCACCAGCCTCGCGCTCGCGCTGGGTGCGACCGTGATCTTCCTGGTGGCCATCTACTGGGTGCTCGAAGGCCTCCCCTCGCTGGGAATCGCGAACCTCGCGCCGATCGTGGTCGCGGTGGCGTCGGTCGCGGGCACCATGCGGCTGTTGGACATCCCGTTCAACGCCTTCACGGCCACCATCCTCTCGCTGACGATCGGGCTGGGGATCGACTACTCGGTCCACGTCGTCCACCGGTTCGTGGACGAACGCCGCGAGCGGGCGCTGATCCCGGCACTCCGCCGGACGGTCATCGGCACCGGCGGCGCGCTGTTGGGGAGTATGGCCACGACCGCGTTCGGGATCGGCACCCTGACGCTGGCGGTACTCACGGTACTCGGGCAGTTCGGACTCCTGACAGCGATCTCGATCGTCTACTCCTTTCTGGCGTCGCTTCTCGTGCTCCCCTCGACGCTCGCGGTCTGGGATCGGATCGTGAACGACGACCCCGACGTGCCGATGGGCCCCCGATCCGACGCCGACGGGGGCGACGGCGACGCCCGACCGGCCGACGCCGACGACGTGGCGGCCTGACCGGGCTACCCACCGGAGCTACCGCCTGATCTGCCTCTCCGTCGGAGCTACCACCTGACCCGGAATCCCGACTCGCCGGTCGGCTCCGCGTGGCTCACGTCGACGTCTTCGACGGTGGCGAGCGGGCTCCCGGTGTGGCACCACTCGATCAGCTCCGCGACCGCGGGCTCGGGCCCCTCGAAGACCGCCTCGACCCGACCGTCGTCGAGGTTCCGGACCCAGCCGTCGACGCCGCGGTCCTCCGCGGCATCACGGGTCGATGCCCGGTAGCGGACGCCCTGGACGGTGCCGGTCACGAACACGTGTGCTCGGGTTCGGTCGTCGGTCATCGGGCTCGGGTACGGGCAGCGGGGTAAAATATCGTCGTGTTCGGTGGTTCCGGACGGGCCCGTCGATCGGTGGGGCGGCGAAGCCGCCCACGGCAAAAGGTCGACGTTTATGTCCTCGGCCCGGACAGAACCCGTATGGAACTGTTCGGAACCGCGGGGATCCGCGGGTCGGTGCGCGAGCGGGTGACGCCCGAGCTCGCGCTCGCGGTTGGGCGCGCGGTCGGTGCCGACGCGGTCGAGTCGAAGGACGCCGACGCGACGACGGGCTCGGCGACGGTGGTGATCGCACGCGACGGCCGGACCACGGGCGACGCTTTGGCGGCGGCGACGCAGGCGGGCGTCGAGTCCGCCGGTGCCGACGTCCGGCGGGCGGGCGTGCTCCCGACGCCGGCGCTGGCGTACGCCTCACGGGGACGGTACGGCGTGATGCTCACCGCGTCGCACAACCCGCCGGCCGACAACGGGATCAAGGCGTTCGTCGACGGCCAGGAGTACGACAGCGACCGCGAGTCGGGCGTGGAAGCCCGCATCGACGACGGGGAACCGCCGGCGGCGTGGGACGCGTGGGGCGGCTCCGAGCGGGTGTCGCCGCTGTCGGACTACCGGGAGTCGGTGCGGTCGTACGCTCGCGAGCACGGCAGCGACCCGACGGGGCTCGACGTCGCGGTCGACTGCGGTACCGGGATGGGGGCGCTGGGGACGCCCGCAGTTCTCCGCGACCTCGGTGCGGGCGTGGTCACGCTCAACGGTCAGGTCGACGGTCACTTCCCGGGTCGGGAATCGAAGCCGACGCCCGAGTCGCTGGGCGACTTCCGGCGGTTTCTGGCGGAGACCGGGTTCGACCTCGGGATCGCCCACGACGGCGACGCGGACCGGATCGTCGTGCTCGGCGGCGACGGCGAGATCGTCCACGAGGACACCGTGGTGGCGATCCTTGCGGAACACTTCGTGCGGGCGGCGACCGTCGCGGACCCGGTCGTCGTCACGACGCCGAACGCCTCGGGGCGGATCGACGAGCGGGTCGCGGCGGCGGGCGGCCGGGTCGAACGGGTGCGGCTCGGCGCGCTCCACGAGGGGATCGCGGCGGCGCGCGGAGCCGGCGGCGACGTGGTGTTCGCGGCCGAACCCTGGAAACACGTCCACCCGGCGCACGGCGGGTGGATCGACGGGGTCGCCTCCGCGGCCGTCCTGACCCGCCTCGTCGCGGCCGAGGGGCTCGACGGCCTGCGCGCGCCCGTGACCGAACGGCCCTACCGGAAGGTCAGCGTGTCGTGTCCGGACGATCGGAAGGCGGCGGCGATGGAGGGGGTCGCCGAGGCGCTGCCGGAGCGGTTCCCCGACGCCGACGCCGACTTCGAGCACGGGGTCCGCGCCGAGTTCCCCGACGGATCGTGGACGCTGGTCCGCCCGTCGGGGACCGAACCGTACGTCCGGCTCTACGCCGAGGCCGACGACGTCGAGACCCTGGTGGCGGCGGTGACCGAGGTCGTCGCCGGCGCGGTCGACGACGCCGGGTGAGCCGTCGGATCGCGGCGGACGAACGCCGGCGTTCGCGTCCTCGCTGGCGAGTCCGCAGCGACGGCTCCGTCGACTGTCCGTCCAGTTCTGCGCCGCCGGGGTGTGTGGCCGGGGGACGAAGCGACGAATTTATGCACACCTCGCTATCCATTGTTCGGTAGGTGTTCACAGCTATGGATAGACGTACGTTCGTGACGGCGGCCGGGGTAGCGGGAATCGCCGGTCTCGCGGGGTGTAGCGGCGGTCCGTCCGGCGGGTCGACCGATACGGAGACGGAGGCCGACTCCGACGACGGCGGGATGGAAACCACCGCGGCAGAGACGACCGAGAGCGGCCCGGCGGCCGACATCGGGATGGTCTACGCGTCGGGCGGTCTCGGCGACGGGTCGTTCAACGACCAGGCACAGAGCGGGGCACAGCGGGCCGAGGAGGAGCTCGGTATCTCGTTCGACGAAGCCCAGCCCGAGGGCACCTCGGAGTTCGGCACGTTCCAGCAACAGTTCGCGGAGTCGTCGGATCCCGACTACGACCTGGTCTGCTGTATCGGCTTCCTCCAAGTCGACGCGCTGACCGACAACGCCGAGTCGTACCCGGATCAGGACTTCATGATCGTCGACGAGACCGTCGACGCGTCGAACGTCGCGAGTTACACGTTCAAGGAGCACGAGGGGTCGTACCTCGCGGGGCTCATGGCGAGCCTGCTCACGACGCGGGAGTTCTCCGCCGGCGCGGGCTCGACCGTGTCCGACTCCACGAACGTCGGCTTCGTCGGCGGGATCGAGACGGACCTGATCCAGCGGTTCCAGGCCGGGTTCGAGGCGGGCGTGAGTGCCGGCAACGACGACGTCGACGTCTCCACGAGCTACACCGGGAGCTTCACCGACCCGGCGGCCGGCCGGGAGGCGGCCGCGGCGATGTACAACAGCGGTGCCGACATCGTCTACCACGCCGCGGGCAACACCGGGACGGGCGTGTTCGGGGCCGCACAGGAGGCCGGGCGGTTCGCGATCGGCGTGGATCGGGATCAGTCGGTCACCCGCCCGTCGTACGCCGACGTCATTCTGGGCAGTATGACGAAGCGGGTCGACACGGCGGTCTACGACGCGGTCGAGGCGACCGTCGACGGCGAGTTCCCCGGCGGCGAGGCGGTCTCGCTCGGTCTCGCGGAGGACGGTGTCAACCTGGTCTACGGCGACTCGCTGGGGTCGGAGATCCCCGACGAGGTGGCCGACCAGGTCGCGACCGCCCGCGAGGACATCGTCGCGGGTGACATCTCGGTCCCGATGTCGCCACAGTAGGCAGCGACCGCGGGAGCGGCCACCCAAACCTATTCGTTTATGCCAACGCCACGGCGTACCTGACGTATGTCCGAAGCCGTCCGTCTCGACGGGATCACCAAACGGTTCCCCGGCGTCGTCGCGAACGACGACGTGGATTTCGCGGTCGAACGCGGGACCGTCCACGCGCTGTTGGGTGAGAACGGCGCCGGAAAGACGACGCTCATGAACGTCCTCTACGGCCTCTACGAGCCCACGGCGGGGCGGGTCGTGGTCGACGGCGAGGAGCGCGACTTCGACTCCCCGCGGGACGCGATCGACGCCGGGATCGGGATGATCCACCAGCACTTCATGCTGGTCGATCCGATGACGGTCACCGAGAACATCACGCTCGGCAACGAACCCCGGAAGTGGGGCGGGGTGGCGGTCGACCGGGCGGCCGCCCGCGAGGCCGTCGTGGACCTCGCGGACCGCTACGGGTTCGACGTCGACCCCGACGCCCGGATCGAGGACGTCTCGGTCGGCGAGCAGCAGCGCGTCGAGATCCTGAAGGCGCTGTACCGCGGCGCCGACACCCTGATCCTCGACGAGCCCACGGCGGTGTTGACTCCGCAGGAGATCGAGGAGCTGTTCGGCGTCCTGGAGGAACTGACCGCCCAGGGGAAGACGATCATCTTCATCACCCACAAGCTGGGGGAGGCGATGCGCGCCGCCGACGAGATCACCGTCCTCAGGGACGGCCGAAAGGTCGGTGGCGTCGACGCCGACGACACCTCCCGCGAGGGGCTCGCCGAGCTGATGGTCGGCCGCGAGGTCCTGCTCGACGTGGATCGGCCGCCCGCCGAGACCGGCGACGTGGTGGCGTCGGTCTCGGACCTGGTGGTCGACGACGACCGCGGGGTTCGCGCGGTCGACGGCGTCGACTTCGACGTTCGGGCCGGGGAGATCCTGGGCATCGCCGGCGTCGACGGCAACGGCCAGTCCGAGCTCGTCGGCGCCGTCACCGGGCTCCGGTCGGCCGAGTCGGGCACGGTTCGGTTCGCTGGCGAGGACGTGACCGACGCGTCCAGGCGCCGTCGGATCGAGTCCGGGATGGCGTACATCCCCGAGGACAGACAGGAGCGCGGCGTCGTGATGGACTTCGACCTGGTGGAGAACGCGCTGTTGGGCAGCCAACACTCCCCGGAGTTCGGGCCGAAGGGGCGGGTCGACTGGCCCCGAACCCGGGAGCACGCCGAGGCGATCGTCGACGAGTACGACGTCCGGACCCGGGGAGCGGACGCCACCGCGGCGTCGCTGTCGGGCGGGAACCAGCAGAAGTTCATCGTGGGTCGGGAGCTCGAGCGCGACCCCGAACTGGTGGTGGCGTCGCACCCGACCCGCGGCGTCGACGTCGGCTCGATCGAGTTCATCCACGAGCGCCT
>Ga0207753_1000563_pt1 | contig 14143 bp, 12 predicted proteins | sample PonA233FremontCA_2_FD_187273 | JGI IMG/M metagenome (GOLD analysis project Ga0207753, IMG submission 187273) | Salt pond sediment microbial community from Fremont, CA, USA - Pond A23 Sediment 3 (SPAdes) | ecosystem: Environmental > Aquatic > Non-marine Saline and Alkaline > Saline | place: USA...
CGCTGTCGGCGCTGTTCTCGGCCGCCTTCCTCATGCTGATCCTCTTCGGCGTGGGGCCGCTGGCCGCCTACCTGCCGACGGCGGCGATGGGCGGCATGATCATGCTGGTCGCATGGAATCTGATCGATCGGAAGTACATCCGCGAGATCTGGCGGTCCAGCTACCAGGATTCGACCGTGCTGATGGTCACGTTCTTCACGGCGCTGCTGGTCGACCTCGCGTTCGCGGTGCTGGCCGGCGTGCTGCTGTCACTGGTGCTGTTCCTTAACCGAGCGGCCAACCCGTCCGTGTTCAGCCTCGCGCCCGATCCGAACAATCCCAAGCGGCGTTTCTCCAACCTGCGCCGCAAACACCTGACCGAGTGCCCGCAGCTCAAGATCCTGCGCATCGATGGGCATCTGTTCTTCGGTTCGGTGCAGCCGATCTCCGAGACCCTCGGGCGCTTGTCGGAGGGCTCGGACGCGCGCAAGCACCTGCTGATCGTTTGCAGCAACATCAGTTATATCGACAGCGCCGGCGCCCAGATGCTCGTTGCAGAGGCCCGGCGTCTGAAGCGGATGGGAGGCGGGCTGTACCTGTGTGATGTGCGTCTCGAGCAGATGGCGTTCCTGCGCCGCAGCGGCTATGCCCAGGAATTCGGCCGCGAAAATATCTTCTCGCGCAAAGAGAACGCCATCGCCGGCATTTTCGAGCGCCTGGAACGCGACATCTGCGAGCGCTGCACCGCCAGGATCTTCAACGAATGCCAGCGCGTGCCGCGGCGCACCGAGAACATCGTACCGATCGAGACCTGACGCAGGCTGGTCTCCCGCGGGATTGGCGCAGTCGCCGAAGAGCATCGGTAGCCCGGATGAAGTGAAACGGAATCCGGGGGCCGAGTGTCCACCGGACAACCCCGGTCATGCCGTGCGGGTGCGCCCCGGATTCCGGCTTTGCCTTCATCCGGGCTACTGGCTGAACACCGTTTCCACCTCGCCTTCTACACAACGCGGAGGTTGACTCGAACATCCCGCGTACTCAATCCCGCCGCAACCGCTCCGTAACCGCGACCGGCGTGGGATATCTCAACACGATCCAATACGACGAACCGATGAACGTCATGATCGTCGCCGCCTGAATGGTGTAACTCGCCGATTCCGAGATCAGCTCGTTCTCGAAACTCGCGATCGCCACCAGCAGCGAGAACTCCGAGATCTGCCCGAGTCGAACGCCGATCTGGCGCGAGAGATCGTGCGCCTCCTTCTGGCGCTCAAGCACCCGGTCGAACACCCACGGTTTGATCGCGAGTGCCGCCAGGGCCAGCGTCAGGGCCGGCCAGAACACGTCCGGCAGCATGGCGAGGTCGAAGCTCGCGCCGAGCGCGAAGAAGAACATGATCAGGAAGAAATCGCGCAGCGGTTTCAGGCTCTCTGCGATGAAACGCGCGACCGGGTTTGTCGCGAGCGACACGCCCGCGACGAAGGCGCCGATCTCGTACGACAGGCCGAGCGCGTAACCGAGTTCCGCCAGCCCGAGACACCAGCCGATCGCCAGCAGGAAAATGTACTCGCGAATGGCATCGAAGCGATGGAACAGGTGCGTGATGACGTAGCGCGAAAAGACGAACGCGAACACCACGAACAGCGGCGCCGCGCCCAGGCTGATCAGCAGGTCCAGCCCGGGCGTGTCACCGCCGCCCGACCCCTGGATCAGCAGGAGAATGGCAATCGCGATCACGTCCTGCAGCAGCAGGATCGAGACGATGATCTCGCCCATGCGCTGATGATGCAGCGCCGAGGTCGGCAGCAGTTTGAGGCCAATGATCGTCGACGAGAACATCATCGCCGCCCCGATCAGTACCGCCTCCAGAACGCCGAAGCCGAATACCAGCCCGATACCGGCACCGACCACCCAGAACGCGCCGCAGGTGATCAGCGTAACGACGGTTACCTCGCGCAGGAGGCGCTTGAGTTCCTGCGGTTCGAGGTTCAGCCCCAGCAGGAACAGCAGGAAGATGATCCCCACCTCCGCCATCCCGCGGATGACCGCCGGATCCGCCGCCAGCCCGAGGCCGATGCCGAGTTCGCCCAGCACCGGGCCCGTCAGCAGACCCAGTGCAATGTAGGCCACCGGCAGCGCCTGGCGTGCATAAAGTGCGACCGTGGCGAGGATGGCCGCACCAGTGAAAATAATGAAAATGGCGTGAACGATTGCTTCGGCGTGCATCCTGCAACTCCGGCGGCGGATGCGCATTATCGCATGCCGGACCAGTGATCCGGCTGGAGTCAGGAGCGTTGACGCGGGCGGTGTGATTGATCGCGAGCAGGCTCGCTCCTACAGGTAAAATCACAACCTGAGTGACAGGATTCATTTAGAGGCGAGCTTGCTCGCGATGTGCGGCCCGGTCGGCTGAAGCGCCGACTACGCCCGATGCCTCCAGCTACCCCGCCAACCGGCGCGTCCGTCCGCACGCGCCCGCTACGGTGCCCACTGCCTTATTCGCTGGCCGCGGATGTACCGGCATCGTCGGGCGTGAACTCACGGTGCAGGAATTCCCGGGCGATGTCCGCGGCGCGGCGCACGTGGTCGCGCGAGGCCACGCTGGCGGCCTCGGCGTCACCGGTGGCGATCGCCTGCTGGATGCGACGCATCTCCGGGATGGCCCCATGGCGGCGGTTTTCGGAGGAGATGGTCATGCCGCGCAGGTGGTTGATGCGGGCATTGAGCGAGCGGACGATCTCCCAGGCCACCAGCTTGCCGCTGCACTGGAAGAGTTCATCGTAGAAGGCGGTGGTCGCCTCGAGGATCGCGCGCGGATCGCCGCCGCCGAAGGCCTCGTCGATCGCATCGATCGCGCGGTCGAGGCGCTCGGCTGCGGGGGCGTCGGCCTGCTCGGCGCAGGCGGCGGCGGCCATCGGCTCCAGCAGGGCACGGATCTCGTAGATCTGTTCGACCTTCGCCGGGTCGAAGCGCGCCACCACCGGGCCCTGATGGGGAATGGTCTCGACCAGACCCTCGGCCTCCAGGTGGCGCAGGACCTCGCGGACGACGCTGCGGCTCACGCCCAGGCGGTCGCAGAGTTCCCGCTCGGTCAGGCGGTCACCGGGGCGGAAGCGGAAGCGGAGGATCGCGTCGCGCATTTTCTCCAGCGCCAGCTGCCGCAGCGTCTTCGCCGTGCGCTGGATGCGCATGGAATCGCCATCCCCGTGTTCCGCCATCGATCGATACTCCCTCGCTGATCCGTGTTCGCCCGCGTATTGAATGCGTCTTCGCGGGATGCCGCAAGCCTGGCCGATGCACCCGTATCCGGACGAGCACTTGACAGGTCGTATGCTGGTATACAATCTTATCACCATACTATCCGGGCAGCGAAGTGGCCGATCCGGAGTGCGAGACGCGCCGCGCAGGCGCCGCAATGATGGGAGCGGCAATGGAGCCGAGAATCCGCAAGACCGTGAGCTGGACCGAGGAGCAGCGCATCGAGGGGGGGCGCGAGGCCAACCCACCGCTGCGGCTGCTGGCCACGGCCGCCGTGCTGGACAACCCCTGGGCAGGGCGCGGCTTCGTCGAAGACCTGAAGCCCGAGATCCACGCCTTCGCGCCGATCCTCGGCCAGCTCCTGACGGACGAGATCCTGCGCATGGCCGGTTCGGGCGATGCTGTCGAGGCCTATGGCAAGGCCGCCGTCGTCGGCACCTCGGGTGAAATCGAGCACGGCTCGGGCCTGGTCCACACGCTGCGGTTCGGCAATATCTACCGCAGTGCGGTCGGCGCCGAGAGCTTCCTCAGCTTCACCAACACCCGCGGCGGCCCCGACGCGCCGATCAGCATCCCGCTGATGCACAAGCACGACGCCGGCATGCGCTCGCATTACCTCACGATCCAGTTCTCGATCAGCGATGCGCCGGCGCCGGACGAGATCGTCGTGGCGCTCGGCGCCTCGGTGGGCGGGCGCCCGCATCACCGCATCGGCGACCGCTACCAGGACATGAAGGAACTCGGTGGTGGCGACGAATAGCGTCGACGTCGCGGCGTCCGCGGCGTTCCGCGCGGCGGACGGTACCGCGTGGATCGAGGCCGGCAGCGGTGAGCCGCTGGTACTGGTCCACGGTGTCGGCATGAATCGCGCCGTCTGGGCGCCGCAGATCGTATATTTCGCCGAGCGGGGCTGGCGCGTGATCGCATACGACATGCTGGGCCATGGCGACAGCCCGCTGCCGCCGGAGCAGACCGGGCTCGCCGACCTGCGCCGGCAGCTGGGCGCGCTGCTCGATGAACTCGGGATCGAGCGTGCACACTTGGCGGGCCACTCGATGGGTTCGCTGGTCGCGATCGATTTTGCGCTCCATGCGCCCGAACGGGTGATCGACGTGGTCGCCCTGAATGCCGTCTACGAGCGCAGCCCCGCGCAGCGCTCCGCGGTCCAGGACCGCGCCCGGCGGTTGGCCGAAGGCAATGGCGAGGCCACGCTGGAGGAAACGCTGGATCGCTGGTTCGGACCGGAACAGCGGGCGCGGCAGCCCGAGTGCATCGCCGCCGTGCGCCAGTTGCTGGACGCCGTCGACGCGGCGGGCTACGCCCGTGTCTACGGCTGCTTCGCCTGCGCGGACGACGCCTTCAGTGGACGGTTGCCGGAACTGGCGGTGCCGGCGCTGTTCATGACCGGGCAGCATGACCCGAACTCGACCCCCGAAATGTCCAGCCGCATGGCTGCGGAGAGTCCGTTGGGCGAGTTCGCGGTCGTGCCCGACGCGCGCCACATGATGGCCTACGTCGAACCTGACAGCGTGAACCCGCTGATCGAACGTTTTCTGCGTCAGGCCATGGGCGACCAGGGCGCCGATGCGGAGTTCCAGTCGTCATGACGAGCGCACAAGCACACCCGGAGCCGACACCCATGTCCGAACAGGCCATCGACCCGCGCGAACTGCGCAAGGCGCTGGGTACCTTCATGACCGGCGTCACCGTGATCACCACGGTCGACGACGAAGATCGCCCGCGCGGCTTCACCGCCAACTCCTTCACGTCGGTCTCACTTGATCCGCCGCTGGTGCTGGTGTGCATCGATCACAACGCACTCAGTTACCCGGTGTACGCCGAGACCGAGCACTTCGCGGTCAATGTCCTGGCCGAAGAGCAGCGTGAGGTCTCGGGCATATTCGCCGGCAAGGCCGCGGACAAGTTCTCCTACGTCAGCTGGCACCGCGGCATGACCGGCAGCCCGGTGATCGACGGGAGCCTCTCGTGGGTGGACTGCCGCGTGCACAAGCGGGTTGAGGCCGGCGATCACCTGATCCTGATCGGCGAGGTGCAGGACTTCCATTACACGCCCGCGAACCCGCTCGGGTATTTCCGTGGCGCGTATCTCACCTCCGGTCTGGAACAGGATGCCATCCCGTCGCCTGGCCAGAAGACCTGTGTGGGCGGGATCCTCGAGAGCGATGGGCACGTGCTGCTGATCGAGGACAGTGAGGGCAATCTCGCACTGCCCGTCGGCTCCCGCCTCGGCCCGGCCAGCGATCCGAAGAGCCTGCTCGGCTGGCTGCAGAAGCTGCAGGTGGACGCCGAGATCGGCTTCCTGTTCGCGGTGTTCGAGCACGATCAAAGCGGCTCCCTCAACGTCTACTACCGCGGCCAGATCCGCCGCGCTCCGGGCGAGGGCGCCGGGGCGCGCATGATCCCGCTCGACGAGATCCCGTGGGAGCGCCTCCCCGACAGCGCGCTGCGCTCGATGCTCGGCCGCTACGTGAACGAGCGCGTCGAAGACCGCTTCGGCGTCTACGTCGGCGACTTCGAGGCGGGCCAGGTCCATCCACTGGGGTCGCAGCCATGAGCGCCCGCGGTCTTCCCGGGCGCGTAGGCCGGCTTGCGACCGAAGGGAGCCAGCCGGCGGACGAGGTCCACGCTCTGTACAAGGGCATGCCGGCTGTTGCCTGTCGGCAAGAGCCGGCCTACTCGGATTGTCGTCATCGCCGGACCGAAACGAGCGAAACAAGACAGGGGTACATGCCGTGAAATTCTCATTACTGGTCAATATGGAGCGCTTCAGCAAGGACATCTCCCATCGGCAACTGCTCGAGGAGATGACCGAACTGGTGCAGATCGCGGACCGCGGTGGCTTCGAGACGGCCTGGTTCGGTGAGCATCACACGATCGAGTTCACCATCTCGCCGAACCCGCTGGAGCTGATCGCGTACATGGCGCCGCAGACGAACCGGATCCGCCTCGGCACCGCGATTGTCACCGCGCCGTACTGGAACCCGATCCGACTCGCCGGCGAGGCGGCCATGGCCGACGTAATGAGCAACGGCCGGCTCGAACTCGGCATCGCCCGCGGCGCCTATCAGTACGAATTCGACCGCATGCTGAACATCTCGCAGCACGAAGGCGCCAAGTACATGAACGAGCTGGTGCCCGCCATACAGGGCCTCTGGAAGGGCGACTACGAGCACCACGGCGAGTGCTACGACTTCGCCTCGGCGACCTCGGTGCCCAGGCCCATGCAGCAGCCGCACCCGCCGCTGTGGATCGCCGCGCGCGGACAGCCCACGCACGAGTTCGCCGTCGCCAACGGCTGCAACGTCATGGGCACGCCGCTCTCGAAGCCGGACGCGGAAGTCGAGGATCTCGGCAAGAAGTTCGACGCGGCCTGCGCGGCCAATCCCGATGTTCCGCGCCCGCGGCTGATGATCGCCCGCCAGACGGCCGTACTCGATAACCCCGACGACTGGCGTCGTCCGGTCGATGCCTATATCCGCTTCGGTCGCCACTTCGAGAACCTGTTCAAGAACATCGGCGAGGTGCGCGACGGCTTCCCGGAAGCGGTGCCGTACGAGGATGTCGCCAATCGCGACGAGTACGACCCGGAGACCATCCGCCGCAATCAGATGATCGGAACGCCCGACGAGATCATCCCGCGCATCCAGCGCTACGCCGACTGGGGCGTGGATCAATACTGCTTCCACATCGACGGCGGCATGCCGCACGCCGAGAAGAAGCGCTCGCTGGAACTGTTCATCGACGAGGTGATGCCGGCGTTCGCCGATGCACGCCCGGCCGCCGCCGGGCAGCAGGGGGGCTGAGATGGCACTGACCCGATTCCAGCAATACATCGACGGCCGCTTCGAAGATGGCCAGCGCACGTTCGAGAGCATCGACCCGGCGACCGAGGTCGCCTGGGCGGAGATGCCGGCCGCCAACGCCGATGATGTCGACCGCGCGGTCAAGGCGGCCGAGCGCACACTCTCGGACGGCGAATGGGCCGGCCTGACCGCCACGCAGCGCGGCAAGCTGCTGTACCGGCTCGGCGATCTGCTGGAAGAGAACGCGCAGCGCCTCGGCGAGATCGAGACGCGCGACACCGGCAAGATCATCCGCGAGACGGCCGGCCAGATCCGCTACATGGCGCAGTACTACCGCTACTTCGCCGGACTCGCGGACAAACTCGAAGGGCGTCATCTGCCGATCGACAAGCCGGATATGGACGTCACGCTGCAGCGCGTGCCGATCGGCGTGGTCGCCGCCGTCGTCCCCTGGAACTCCCAGTTCATGCTCTCCGCCGTGAAGCTCGGCCCGGCGCTCGCTGCGGGTTGCCCGGTCGTGCTCAAGGCCTCCGAGGACGGCCCCGCACCGCTGCTCGAATTCGCGAGCCTGGTGCACGAGGCCGGTTTCCCGCCGGGCGTGGTCAACATCATCACGGGCTTCGGCGAGGACTGCGGCAAGCCGCTGACCAGCCACCCGCGGGTTTCTCGCGTTGCCTTCACCGGCGGTCCGGACACCGCCCGACACATCGTGCGCAACACCGCCGAGAACCTGGCGCACACGACGCTGGAACTCGGCGGCAAATCGCCGGTGGTGGTATTCGACGACGTCGATCTCGACAGCGCCACCAACGCCATCGTCGCCGGCATCTTCGCCGCCTCAGGGCAGAGCTGCGTCGCCGGCTCGCGCCTGGTCGTGCAGCGCTCGATCAAGGACGCACTGATCGAACGGCTCGCCGCGAAGGCGCGCGAGATCCGCATCGGTGATCCCGGCGACATGGAAACCGAGATGGGCCCGCTGGCGACCGCCGCGCAGCGCGAGCACATCGAAGACGTTCTCCAGCGAAGCACTGACGCGGGCGCGAAGATCGTCTGCGGCGGCCGCCGGCCCGAAGGCGTAGAGCGCGGCTTCTACTTCGAGCCGACCATCGTCGACTGTGACGGCGCCGAATCGCCAAGCGCGGTGGAAGAACTGTTCGGCCCGGTCCTGAGCGTCCTTTCGTTCGACGACGAGGACGAGGCCGTGGCGATCGCCAACGACACCGATTACGGCCTCGCCTCCGGCGTGTTCACGCGCGACCTCGCGCGCTCGCACCGGATGGTGAAGCGCATCAACGCGGGCATCGTCTGGGTAAACACCTATCGCGCCGTTTCGCCGATGGCGCCGTTCGGTGGCCACGGCCTGAGCGGCCTCGGCCGCGAGGGTGGCGCCGAGACGGTCCTCGAATACACCCGGACCAAGGCGGTCTGGGTCCGCACATCGGATGACCCGATTCCGGACCCGTTCGTCATGCGGTAAGGCCGTATGGAACCGTCACGCCGGGTGCGCCCGGTCACGACGCCCGTTTCGCCGAAGCGTGTCGGGGCGGAGCGGGACTGAAACCCCAAAAGACGCGCGTTTGGGAGACAACCATGATTGCAAAACGTAACCACAAACACGCGCTGCTGGGCGCGTTCGGCATGACCCTGGCGCTGGGGGCGATGGCGCCGGCGGCAAGCGCCGCGGACGCGATCACCTTCGTCAGCTGGGGCGGTACCACCCAGGAGGCGCAGAAGAACGCCTGGGCGGAACCGTTCACCGAAGAGACCGGGATCCGCGTGATCCAGGACGGACCGACCAACTACGGCAAACTCAAGTCGATGGTCGATTCCGGCAACGTCAACTGGGACGTGGTCGACGTCGAGGGCGAGTTCGCCCTGCGCGCCGCGGAACAGGGTTTGCTGGAGCCGCTCGACTATTCCGTCATCGACAAGGAACCGCTCGACAAGCGTTTCGTCAGTGAGCACGGCGTCGGCTCGTTCTTCTTCTCGTTCGTCCTCGCCTGGAACACCAACACCTACCGCGACGGCGGTCCGCAGAACTGGGAGGACTTCTTCAACGTCGAGGAATACCCGGGCAAACGCATGGTCTACAAGTGGCCGACCGCGGGGGTCCTCGAGATGGCGCTGCTGGCCGACGGCGTGGAACCCGACAACCTGTATCCGCTCGACGTCGACCGCGCGATCGACAAACTCGAAACCATCGAGGATCACCTGGCGTTCTGGGGCTCGGGTGCCGAGTCGCAGCAGGCGCTGGCCTCGGGTGAGGTCGCGATGTGCTTCTGCTGGAACGGCCGCGTGTTCGAGCTGCTCCAGGATGAAGCCCCCGTCGATTACACCTGGAACGACAACCTGACCCACGCGGACTTCCTCGTCGTGCCGAAGGGCACCGAGAACCGCGAGGAAGCGATGAAGTTCATCGCGCATGCGGTCAGTGCCGAGGGCCAGGCCGACTTCGCCAACCGTTCGGCGTATACGCCGATCAACAAGAAGTCGGACCCGATGGTCGACAGCGAGATCCGGCCGCATCTGTCCACGGCGCATCCGGATGAGCAGGTGTCGATGAGTCTCGAGTACTGGGCCGAGGAAGGTCCGGCGATCTCCGAGAAGTGGAACGAGTTCGTCCTGCAGTGAGCAAGGCGGAAGCGACAATGGCGGAACCACGGGAGGAACGCCCTGGCCAGTCCGGCCAGGGCGCCGCCCGGCGGACCGCACCGGCGAAAGCCGGCCCGAGCGCGAGCCGCTGGCGCTCGCTCGGGCCGGCCGTGCCGGGCCTGCTTTTCCTCGCGATCGTGTTCCTCCTGCCGGTGTTCGGCGTATTTCTGCGGGGCGTGACGGATCCCGTCTTCGGCCTGCAGAACTACGCCGAGCTGCTCGGCAGCGGCACGTTCTACGACATCCTCGGCAACACGTTCCTCGTCGCCATCCTGGTGACGATCTTCAGCATCCTGCTCGGCTTCCCGGTGGCCTGGCTGATCACCATCGCGCCCGGTCGCATCGCGAAGCTCGTGCTCGCGGTCGTACTGCTGTCGATGTGGACGAGTCTGCTGGCGCGTACCTACGCGTGGCTGGTGCTGCTGCAGAACAGCGGCATCATCAACAAGATGCTGGTCGGTTCCGGTCTGATCGATCAGCCGATCGCGCTGGTGAACAACCTCACCGGCATCGTCATCGGCATGACCTACATCATGATCCCGTTCATCGTGCTGCCGCTGCAGACGAGCATGGCGGCGATCGACAAGACCGTACTGCAGGCGGCCTCCGTCTGCGGTGCACGCGCACCGGTCGTGTTCACCCGGGTATTCCTGCCGCTGGTTACACCGGGGCTGACCGCGGGCGGCACGATGGTGTTCGTCATGTCGCTCGGCTACTACGTGACGCCCGCGCTGCTGGGCAGCACCAAGAACATGATGCTGGCCGAGTACATCGTCCAGCAGGTACTGAACTACCTCGAGTGGGGCATCGGCGGCGCCGCCGCGGTGATCCTGCTGGTGATCACGCTGGCGATCTATCTGCCGGTACTCGGTTTCCAGCGCAACACGGCGAGCACCTGAGGGGCGAACGCGATGCTGCTCGATCTCAAGGCGATGGGCCGTTTCCGCTACGTGCTCTACGGGTCGAACATCCTCGTGGGGCTGTTCCTGCTGCTGCCGATCGTATTCATCATCCTGCTGTCGTTCGGCTCCTCGCCGTGGCTCGCGTTCCCGCCGCCGGACTGGACGCTGCGCTGGTACGAGAAACTGTTCAGCGAGCCGTCCTGGTTCGAGGCGATCGTCAACAGTTTCAAAATCGGTATCGCCGTGACGATCATGTCCGTGCTTCTCGGCGTGCCGGCGTCGTTCGCCGTCGTCCGCGGCCGCTTCCCGGGCCGGGACGCGCTGGCGGCGCTGTTCACGACGCCGCTGATCGTGCCGCTGATCATCATCGGCATCGGCCTCTACGGCGCCTCCCTGCGCTACGGGCTGTCGGGCACGTTCACCGCATTCGCCTTCAGTCACCTGGTGCTGGCGTTGCCGTTTTCCGTGATCTGCACGACCAACGCACTGCGCTCCTTCGACGAGAACATCGAGAAGGCCGCCATCGTCTGCGGCGCCACCCGGGCGCAGGCGCTGTGGCGCGTCACGCTGCCCGCGATCATGCCGGGCATCGGCGCCGGCGCGCTGTTCTCGTTCCTGATCTCGTGGGACGAAGTCGTTCTCGCGATCTTCATGTCCAGCCCGAGCCTGCAGACGCTACCGGTCAAGATGTGGTCGGCGCTGCGCCTTGATCTGAGTCCCGTCATCGCCGCCGCCGCCGCGCTGATGGTCGCCCTGACGATTGTCCTGCTGCTGGCGGCGGCCATGATCCAGTGGTTCCGGCGCCCGCCGGCCACGAGCGCGGACCAGTAACCCGCGCACAGGTAACCCGGAGAAGTTCGAATGAGTGAAGCGGTCCAACGCGAACCCGAACAAGCCCACGCGATGCTCGAACTCGAAGGCGTCTCGCGGCATTTCGGGGATTTCGTCGCCGTCGCCGAGACCGATCTGCAGATCGCCCACGGCGAGTTCCTCACGCTGCTCGGGCCGAGCGGATCCGGCAAGTCGACGACGCTCTACATGATCGCCGGTTTCGACTCACCGACCTCCGGCGACATCCGCATCGACGGCGACTCGGTACTGGGCCTGACACCGAACCGGCGCAACGTCGGCATGGTGTTCCAGCGCTACTCGCTGTTTCCGCACATGACCGTGCGCGAGAATGTCGGCTTCCCGCTCTCGGTCCGCAAGTACCCGAAGCACGACATCCAGGACCGCGTGAACCGCACCCTGAAACTCGTGCAGCTCGAAGAGTTCGCGCACCGCAGGCCATCCGAACTCTCCGGTGGTCAGCAGCAGCGCGTGGCGCTAGCGCGCGCCCTCAGTTACGAGCCGCGCCTGCTGCTCATGGACGAACCGCTCTCGGCACTCGATCGCAAACTGCGCGAGGACCTCCAGCAAGAGATCCGTTCACTGCACGACCGCATCGACACCACCATTGTCTATGTCACCCACGACCAGGAAGAGGCCCTGCGCCTGAGCGACCGCATCGCCGTGTTCAACCACGGCCACATCGTGCAGATCGGCTCCGGCGAGGACCTCTACCACCGCCCGCAGGACAGCTTCGTCGCCTCGTTCATCGGCGCGTCGACTTTCCTGGTGGCGCCGGTACAGGGACTCGAACAGGACGTCGCGGTGCTCGCCGTCGATGGCGTCGACAATGGCATCCGCGTACCGCGCCCCGATGGCGTCCAGGTCAAGGACAAAGTCCTGATGATGGTCCGCCCCGAACGCGTGCGCCTGTGCCCCGAAGCACCCGAAGATGGCAGCAACGCCATGCGCGCCCAGATCCGCGAGGCCGTGTTCCTCGGCGACAACGTCACCTACGTCGTGGAGACCCGGGGCGGCATCGAAGTCCGGGTCAAGTCGGTCGACCACATCGACAGCAGCGCACGCTTCCGCGAAGGCGCCGAATGCTGGATCGCCTGGGACATCAACGACACTCACGTCTTCCGCGACTGGGACCCCGAAGACATCGAACGCCAACTCGCCTGACCGGTCCGGCACCCGCCGTAGGCCGACATTCCCCGGCGGCGTGTCGCGTTTCGTAGCCCGGATGCAGCGAAGCGGAATCCGGGAAAGCCATGCCGACACACCCGGATTCCGGCTACCGCCTCCATCCGGGCTACGATCCAATCCCTGACCGCCTTACCCAACGTTCTCCCGCCGCAATGCAAGCCACGAATGCCCGAGCAACGTTCCGATCACGATCGCCCCACCGATCAGCGTCGCCCCGGGCGGCTCCTCACCCAGTACCAGCCAGACCCAGAACGACCCGAAGATCGCCTCCAGCACCAGGAAAAGCGACACCTCCGCCGAAGGCAGGTGACGCGTCGCCTCGGTCATCATCACCAGCGCCAGCGGCATCTGGATCAGCCCCATCACGCCGACCACCAGCAGCGTCTGGCCCGACAGCTCCAGCGGCACCGCGAACGGGATCGAGGCGAGGCATGAGAACAGCCCGCCGCCACTGACCAGCGCCAGCCGGTTCACCTTCGGCGCCCGCCGCAGCTGCGTGAAATTGATGGCGACAATCAGCGCACACAACAGGGCCACCGCGTCACCAACCCAGTTCCCGAGCGAGACCGAACCGCCAAACACCAGCACGATCCCGCCAATACACAGCGCCATCGCCACCCAGGTCCGTATCCGCACCCACTCGCCGAGGAAAATGCCCGACAGCACCGCGGCGAACAGCGGCGCCGCCGTAAGGATGAGGACCACATTCGCCGCAAGCGTGTGCATCACCGCCACCACGAACAGCATCTGCGTGAGCCCCATGGTCACCGTCATCGTCCAGGCGGGGCGGCCACCCTCGCGCAGAGCAGTCCACGTCCAGCACCCGCGCAGCAGCCGCAGCATGAAAGTCAGCGAGATCGCGATGAACAGACCGCGCAGAAAGACGATATCCCCGGACGAGGCCTCCGCCAGCCGCACCAGCAACGCATCGAAACTGACAACAAGCACGCCCGTAGCCGCCAGCAGCGTCCCCCGGCGATGATCGGTTGCATAAACGGCCTGAACCACAGAACTCTCCCCGTTGCTCCCGTTCCCCACCGACGGCCGCCAGCAAGAACGAACGCGGCATGATAAGGGCGGACACCCACACCAGGCGAATCAGCCCCGCCTCCGGCTCCGCTCCACGTAGGCCGGCCTTGCGGGGCGCCGCCCGGACGCGCAATCCGCGTAGGGCACACCCGGCGCCGCGCAATGCCGGCAAACCACGGCGAACACCCCATCGCGCTGCATCCGCCTACAATCCTTGGCCCTTGGCCCTTGGCCCTGCCGCCTAAGCCCCACCCCGCGACGCAAGCCCCCAACACGTGCATCATTGACCCCCCCTGCGCCCGCGCCGCGACCGCGCGCAACACCGCTGATAGACTCGGATTGTGCCCCGGAGGCAACCGCATGAAGAACGACCAGGCGACCCCCAAGCCCATCCGGCTGGCCGACTACACGCCGCCCGCGTACCGCATCGAGACCGTCGACCTGCGCTTCGACCTCGACCCG
>Ga0207753_1000564_pt1 | contig 14136 bp, 15 predicted proteins | sample PonA233FremontCA_2_FD_187273 | JGI IMG/M metagenome (GOLD analysis project Ga0207753, IMG submission 187273) | Salt pond sediment microbial community from Fremont, CA, USA - Pond A23 Sediment 3 (SPAdes) | ecosystem: Environmental > Aquatic > Non-marine Saline and Alkaline > Saline | place: USA...
CCCTCTATCTCTATTGCCGCCGGGTCGACTCGATCGCCGATCAGCGCGTGCTGGAGGTGGGGCGCGAGCGGGCCCTGCAGGAAGTGAAACAGGTGCGGGACCGGCTCGATGAGACGCTGGCGGGGCGCCCACCCGCCGAGACCGTGCTGTGGCGTCGCCTCGCGGAGGTCCACGACCAGTCAGCCCTTCCGCGGGGGCCGATGTATGAACTGATCGAGGGAGCCCTCTGGGACCTGGAGGGACGTCCAGTGGTCTCGAAGGCGGATCTGATTGAGTACTCAAACCTCGTAGGGGGGAGTGTAGGGGCCATGATGCTGCCCTTCCTCGCCGATCCGGAGCGACACGACGCGTTGGAGCCGGCGGCTCGAAAGCTGGGCATTGCGATGCAGATCACAAACATCGTGCGGGACGTCGGGGAGGACATCGACGAACTGGACCGGGTCTACCTTCCCGAGCACTGGCTCGACGAGCACGACGTCTCGGTGGCGGCCCTGCGCGACGCCCACATTGCCGACGGGTATCCGGCCCTGCTTGAGGCGGCCATGGAGGCGGCCGAACAGCGGTACATCGACAGTTTTGAGGGGGTGTCGGCGCTTCCGTTCCGCAGCCGGCACGGCATCCGGGCCGCCGCCCGGATGTATCGGGAAATCATGAACGAGGTGCGCGCCAATAACTACGACAACCTCGGCCAGCGGGCATACGTGTCGTTTCGCCGAAAGCTCTTCCTCCTGCTGTACGACGGCTACGAACGCCGAAAGCGCCGTCTCACGTCGGACGTGCACTGAGCATCCCCCGTTCTCTCGTGGCTCCTGTTCGTCGGCTCGTTGCGGCCCTCCTGCGGTGGGACCTTCACCGCGCGTTTCGCCGCGTGCAGTGGGTGGGCCCCAATCCGCCCGAACTGCCCGACGGTCCCGTCATTGCGTACGCCAACCACCACCATTTCTACGACGGGCACCTCGCATGGCTGCTCTTCCGACAGCACCTGGACCGTCCCCCGACGCTCTGGATGGCCGAGTGGGATCGCTTTCCGTTCTTCGCCGCCGTGGGGGCGCAGCCGTTCCCGCCCGACGCCCCCGCACGCCGTGCCGCGACGGTCCGCCGCACCGCCCGTCGATTTCGGGCCCATCCCCGCACCGTTCTCGTGTACTATCCGGAGGGCAGGCTCCATCGTCCCGAAGACGGAATCCAAGCGTTTAGCGCCGACGCGGTGGCCCGCCTGGCCCGGCTTTACCCGACGGCCACCTGGTGGCCCTACGCCGTGCACGTGACCTGGCGGAACGAAGCCACCCCGACGGCTCTTCTCACCGGCGGTTCCCCCCACGAGGCCGACGGGCAGGAGCACGCCCGGCTTCGACGGCTTTGGCACCGCCTCCAGGCGCCGCAGGACCGCCCCACGACGACGCTCCTGCGCGGTCACCGAAGCATGGAGGAGTGGTGGGACTTCTCGTTTGCATCCTCCTTCTTCGAGCGCTACCTGTAGCGTCGCCATGGTCGTTTTCCTCGTACTCACCATGCTCTCAACCCCGTTCGCCGAGGCGACCCAGACGGCCTATGCTCAGCAGGATGCGGACCGCCTCCGCGCCCTGTTCGACCGGGCGTCCTCTCGGGCCGACAGCCTCCTCGTGCGGTACCGGCTGTACCCCCTCACCGAGGAGGCGTCTGTTCTAGACGACCTGCCCTCCTCCCTCTCGGACGGAACGGCGCGGGAGTACGCGCTGCTCTCGGGGCTCTGGGCGTACCGCGCCGGAGAGGCGTCGATCTTCTCCGCGGTAACGTACGGCCGGCGGTCTACAAATCTACTGGAGGAGGCCAAGGCCCGTGCCTCCGAGGCGCCCTTCGTGCTACTCGTGGAGGGCCAATCCCTCCTCTTTCGTCCCTCCATCGCCGGGAAGGACCCAGATGGCGCCGCCCGCCGGTTTGCCCGGCTGGCCGAAGTCGTGGCGTCGGAGCCGGGAAGCGCGATCACCGAAACCGAGGCGTACATATGGCAGTGGCTCGCCCTCCGAGAGGCGGACCGGCCGGACGAAGCCCAGCCCCTCTATGACCGACTGGCCAGCCAAGACCTCCCCTCGCTCTACCGGCAGTTCCTGGAGTCGCCGCCCGACGTGTAGTCGATCCGTCCCGCTCGCTCCCCCCACCCCCATGACGGCCGAGCTCGTTCCCCTCCTGCTGATTTTGCCCCTCGCGTGCGTTCACGCCGGGCTCTGGGGAATTCTATTGCTGAACCTTGCGTACCTGCGGCGCCAATCCCCGAGTGCGACCGACCCGCCCCCGTCGCTCTCAGTCTGCATTCCGGCCCGCAACGAGGCCGACAACCTCCGGCGACTGCTGCCCACCCTCGAGAACCAAGACTACCCCGACCTGGAGGTTTTCGTCTGGGATGATGGGTCGGAAGACGACACGTGGGCGGTGCTCTCGGCCGCCGAGAGTTCCCGTCTTACGCCGCTCCGCGGGGACGATCCGCCGCCCGGATGGGTGGGCAAGGTGCACGCCCTGCACCAGTGCACGCGCCGGGCCTCGGGCAAGTGCTACCTGTTCCTCGACGCCGACGCGGAGCTGCGCCGCCCCGATGCCCTCCGCCAGTTGGTGGCCCGGCACCGGGGCAGCCGAACGCAGGTGTCGTCCGGGTTTCCACGGCTCCAGGGGGCCGCCCTCCTCCTCGTCAGCCTCGTCCCCCACGCGCTTCTCACCAGCCTGCCCTGGCCCCTGGTGCCGCGCACCCAACTGCCGGCGCTGAGCGCCCTCAACGGGCAGTGCTGGCTGGTGAACCGTGACGTGTACCACCGTCACGAGCCCCACGCGCAGGTCAAGGATGCGGTGCTCGAAGACGTCGCCATCGGGCGCTACCTGAAGCAGCAGGGCCACCCGCCCACGCTACTCGACGTGCAAGACCTCGTGGCCATCCACATGTACGACGGGTTTGCGGAGGCCTGGCGGGGGTTTCGGAAAAATGCGTACCTCTTGCTCGGCGGCACCCCGGGTCGCTTCGCGTTCATGTATGGGGGATTTCTCCTGAGCTGGCTGGTCGCCCCGCTGCTCTCGGTCTGGTTTCTCGTGTCCCTGTACGGGCTGAAGGTGGTCACCGACCGGTCTAGCGGCATGCCCCTCCTCATCACTGTACTCGCCCCCCTCTCCTATCTTCTCGGGCTGATCCTGCAGTTCGACTCGGCCGTGCACCACTGGAGCGACGCAGTGCGGTGGAAGGGCCGCTCCGTCCCAAGCTCCGCTCGAGAAGAGGCCTCCACAGCCCCGCCGGACCGGTAGACAGGCAGTCGATTGAGCATTACGTTCTTGGTGTGATCGGCCTCTCTCCTCAATTCTGCTCCCGCCATGCGTCTCGGCCTGCTCTTCTCGCTGATTCTCGCCATCTTTGCGGTCGTCTTTGCGCTGCAGAATCCGCAGACGATGGACGTCAATCTCCTCTTCTTCCAGACCCAGGGCTCCACTGCCCTCATCCTGATCCTGACCTTCGGGTTTGGCGTCCTGGTTGGCCTCCTGAGCACCCTTCCCAAGCAGCTACGCACCCGCCGAAAGCTGAAAGCACTCCAGAACGAACAGAGCACCGGCTCCACGTCTAGCTCGTCGGCAGCCACGCCCCCCTCGTCCGCCAAAGGCTCCCGGGCCGGCGGAACGGGCTCTGACTCGGAGTAGGCCCGCGGATGGTCCGTCGTCATTCGTCGTCCAGCCCCTTTCGCCCTGTGCCACGTCGTCCGCCGCCGCTTTCGCCCGGTGCCCCTGTTGCGGTCGTGGCACCGGCCAGTCCGCCTCGTTCTGCAGACACCTACCAGGCCGGCCTGGACCGTCTCCGTAGCACCTACGACGTGCGGTGGGCCTGGACGCCCGGCTCGGAACGGGGCTACCTTGCCGCTCCGGATGCCGAGCGCGTCGCTGCCCTTCATCGTGCCATATCAGACCCAGAAATTCGCGCAATCGTGTGCGTCCGGGGCGGGTACGGGTGCCTCCGCCTTCTTCCCAAGATCGACTGGGACCGTGCCCGTCAACATCCCACCTTACTGGTGGGCTACAGCGACGTGACGGCCCTTCACCTCGCGTTCTACACGAAGGCAAACTGGGCGGGGCTCTCCGGACCGGTGGCTACCGAGTGGGCACAGGCCGACGACGCCACCCTCGCCTCGTTTCGGGGCTGGGCCGAGGGCGGCACGCCAGGCTTCGTCGAGCCCTTCGACGGCCCCCTGACTGCCCTCGCCCCCGGATCGGCGGTCGGCCCGCTACTCGGCGGCAATCTGGCGGTTTTGACGCGCCTCCTGGGCACCCCCTTTGCCCCCGACTTCGGGGGCGCCATCCTCGTGCTCGAAGAGGTCGCCGAGGCCCCGTATCGGGTCGACCGCATGCTCACACACCTCCAGCAGACCGGCGTCCTGGACGCCGTGGCCGGCGTCGTCCTTGGGACCTTCACCACGGGGTCCCTGACTCCCAACACGCCCACATTAACCCTCGAGGAGGTGTTTCGGGACCACTTGGCCGACCGGCCCTACCCCGTCGTGAAGGGCCTTCCCTACGGCCACCATCTGCCCCGCTGCTCCCTCCCGATTGGTGTTCCCGTGCGGCTGGACGCCACGTCAACCCGCGTTGCGCTCACCGCCGAAACCCCCCTCGTAGATCTGTAACCCGGTGGGACCGTGGTCGGAACGCGGAGGCCTGAGATCGGAACTTCCGTCGTGCCCGCCCGAACAATGGAAACCGTATCAGAAAAGTGTCACCCGTAACGCCGCTGCCGCTTCCGGCCGTGGCGTTCCTTTTTTGGCCGGCGTGGCGCTTTCGCATTCGCGTATCCCTGTACCAATGGACCCCAGCAGCATGGCTGACGACGAGACCGTTTACATGACCGAGGAGGGCCTTGAGGAACTGAAGGAGGAGCTCCACCAGCTTAAGACGGAGGAGCGCTCCCGTATTGCCGACGAAATTGCCGAGGCCCGGGCCAAAGGCGACCTGTCTGAAAACGCCGAGTACGACGCCGCCAAGGAAGAACAGGGAAAGCTCGAGGCCCGCATCAAGCAAATCGAAGACACCATTGCGCGGGCCCGCATTGTGGACGAGTCGACCGTCGACGACAGCAAAGCCTACATCCTGTCCGACGTGACCGTCGAAAACCTGGACACCGGCGACGAACAGACGTTCACGCTCGTCTCGGAGGAGGAGGCCAACATTTCCGAAAACAAAATCTCCGTGGACAGTCCCATCGGCGAGGGCCTGCTGGCGCAGGAAGAGGGCGACGAGGTTTCCATCGACGTGCCGGCCGGCACTGTACATTTCAAGATCAAAGACATTTCTCGATAAGCCCCCTCGCCGGTTCTTCCGAGTGTCGAGTCTCCTTCGAGTGTCGAGTCTCCTTCCATGTCCCCCATCGATCTTCGGAGTGACACCGTCACGCGCCCCTCGGAGGGCATGCGTACTGCCATGTACGAGGCCGAGGTCGGCGACGACGTCTACGGCGAGGACCCGACCGTGAACCGACTGCAGGAACGAGTAGCGGATCGGTTGGGAAAAGAGGCGGCCCTGTTCGTCCCCTCCGGCACGATGGCGAACCAGATCTGCCTCCACGTCCTCACCACCCCGGGCGAGGAAGTGATTCTCGAGCGTGGAAGCCACGTCTTCAACTACGAGACCGGGGCCGCCGGGCTCCTCTCGGGCGTCCAGCTGCACCCGCTCCCTGGCGACCGCGGCCGACTCAAGCCCTCTCGGGTAGAGGCTGCCGTGCGCCCGGAGGCCGACGTGATGCCCCGCACGCGGGTCCTGTCGATCGAGAACACCGCCAACAAGGCGGGCGGGGTGGTATATTCGCTGGAGCGGATTAAGGCCCTCGCGGCGGTCGCCCGCAAGCACGATCTTGCGGTCCACCTAGACGGGGCCCGGCTCTGGAACGCGGCTGCGGCCCTCGACGTGGCGGAAAAAAGGCTGACCGCCCCCGCCGACATCACCTGGGTTGCCCTGTCGAAAGGCTTGGGCGCGCCCGTGGGCTCGGTCGTGGCCGGGTCGGCGCCGCTCATCGACGAGGCCCGCCGGACGCGGAAGCAGTTTGGGGGCGGCATGCGGCAGGCCGGCATCCTCGCCGCGGCCGGGCTCTACGCCCTCAATCATCACCGCCCCGACCTGGCCCGGGACCACGAAAAGGCCCGGCGGCTCGCGAACGGGATCGCCGAGTGCCCGCCGTTCTCCATCGACCCCGCGATGGTGGACACCAACATCGTGATGTTCGGGGTCCCCGACGACACCGCCGACGAGGTCGTGGCGCACCTCCACGACCAGGGCGTTCTGGTGAAGGCCTTCGGGCCGTCTACCATTCGCGCAACCACCCACCGCGACGTCTCCATGGAAGCCATTGAGCAGGCGGTGGACGCCCTCCACGCTTACGCCGACCGGGCCCCGCGCCCTGAGGCCTCGCTTTAGGGCACGACCCAGGTCGCCTCCGCCTCGCCCGCCCCGTAGTCGAATCGGGCGCGGTAGTGCCCGTCCGGATGGAGGTGCAGCCACTCCACGCGATCGACCACCGTGCGGATGGCGGCAAAGTACTGCCGGCCGCCTGCCACATCGTCGTCGGTGATCGGGTCGCTCTTCACCGCCGGGTCGAGCTTGTCGTCCGGCTCGTCAATAGGCGTGCCGGGCGCCGTGGGGCGCGGATATACCGATAGGGACCCAGGAGACTGCGACTCCCACAGGGCTGCCGCCACGTCGTCGTCCACGTGAACGGTGGCCGTCCCGTAGAGGCGGATCTGCTCCAGGGACTCCGTGTCCCATGCGTGCCACGCGATGCGGTTGTTCTCGCGGAGGGCCTCCACCTTTCGCGACCGGCGGTCCGAGTGAAACTGAAGCGCATGCGCGTCGGCGTCCGCAGCGCGGAGGACCACTGTGCGGAGGTCCGGCGTCTCTTCGTAGACCGTGGCGAACGTGAGCTGGCGGTACGAGTGGCCCGGGTCCTCGGCGGCGGTCTCCAGGGCGTCCCAGACGTGGTCGTGAACGGTGTCGAGATCAGTGTACCGGGGGACGGGCATAATAGAACCTGAGTTGATGTCTCGAGGTGGAGTGAAGAGGACGTCGGGTGGCGGGCCTCATGCGGACCGCTCGACCGACACGCTCAGTGAGTCGAGCGCGGTTGCGGAGGCGTGCAGCCGATCATTGTCCTGCACGGCGCCCACCCCAGCCGGGGTGCCGGTGTACAGCAGGTCCCCCGGCGACAGGGTAAAAATTTGCGAGCAGTAGTGGACGAGCGCCCGCACCGGAAAGATCTGGTGTCGGGTACTGGCCTCCTGACGCATCTCGTCGTTCACCGCCAGTCGGAGAGTCAGATCCTGCACATCGTCCACGGCCTCTGCGGGCTGGATGGGCCCAAGCGGGGCGAAGGTATCGAACCCTTTCGCCACCGACCAGGGGTGGCGCCGTTCCTTGGCCTCGGCCTGCAGGTCGCGCGCCGTCATGTCGAGCCCCACGGCGTAGCCCGCGACGTGGTCGAGCGCCGCCGACCGGGAGATGTGTTTCCCCTCTTGCCCGATGACCGCCACCAGTTCAACCTCATGGTGGACGTCCTGGGACTGGGAGGGCAGCTGCACCGCCGCCCCCGAGCGGATGAGGGCCGACGGCGGCTTCAGAAACACCATCGGCTCGTCCGGCACGTCGCGGTCCATTTCGGCGGCGTGGTCGGCGTAGTTGCGGCCGATGCAGAGGAGCTTGCCGACAGACACCGGCGCCGAACGGTCGGGAAGAGAGATCTTCATGCGAAACGGAAGGGGTCGTGATTGGGGATCGGGAACGGATGGGCGGGCGCTGCGTGGCTAGGCCTCGGCATTCACTTGAGATTCGGTCACTCTCGCGTCGGTATCCAATCCGGCGCTCCAAAGCAGAGACGCCTTATGTACGCAGTTGTTGACGTCAAGGACAAACAGTTCAAAGTTCAAGAGGGCGACACTTTGTATGTCCCCTATCATTCGGACGCGACCGCCGGTCAGGAGTTGACTCTGGATCGGGTGCTCCTCGTGTCCGACGGCGACGGGGACGTCACCCTCGGCACGCCGACGGTCGAAGACGCCACGGCCACCGCCCGCGTGCTGGAGCACGTAAAGGGCGACAAGGTCATCGTGTTCAAGAAGAAACGGCGCAAACGGTATCGCGTTAAGCGAGGACACCGTCAGCAGTATACCCAGATTGAGGTCGAATCGCTGAACGTAAACGGCACCGCGTCTTCCGACGACGAAGAGGAGTCTGCTGAGGCGTCAGACGCGGAGGCCGATGAGGCCCCGGACGCCGAGCCGGCCGAGGCGTAACTACTCTCTCTCCCGCAATAGTTTGTTGAACCAACCCCCACGAGGTTGTCATGGCACACAAGAAAGCCATGGGGTCGACGGAAAACACCCGTGACTCCAATCCCAGCTATCTCGGCGTAAAGTCGTATGGTGGCGAGCACGTGCACGCGGGCAGCATCATTGTCCGCCAGCGCGGCACCAAGTTCCACCCCGGTCACAACGTGGGCCGCGGCAGCGACGATACGCTTTTCGCGAAGGACCACGGCGTCGTGAAGTTCGCCCGGAGTGGTGGCGACCGCAAGTACGTCCACGTGGTTCCGGAGGAGGCGTAGGTCCTCTTCAATCCATTCTGCCCCGCAAGAAGCTCCTCTCGCCCTTGTGCGGTAGGGGCTTTTTGCATTTACGGCCAGTGTCCCCCGTCCCGTCATGTCGACTCCGCCCATTCCCTCCGCGTACCGCTTCCCCGACGAGCCCGACGTGGTGGAGCTGCGGTCGTTTACCCACGGCCTTCAGCCCGAGCGGGTGCTCCACATGATGGAGCAGTTTACAGAAGACTGGCGCCAACGTGGGGTAGACGCCTGGAACGAGGTTCCCAACCACTGGCGCCCCGACGCGGACGACACGGTCGGATGGTGGACCCTGCCGACCTACCTGGGCGATGAGTTCGTCGCCCCCCTGCTGGGCGCGCCCCCGGGAACTTGCATTCTGCAGCCGAGCGTGCACTGGACGGTCCAGTGCCTCCTCTCCAGTCCCGAGGTGGCCGCCCGCGGGACCGAAGTGGTCGTTCCCGAGACCGCCTTTCCCTCCGTTCTGCACAGCGTGCAGCGGTGGAGTGACCTCCGCGACCTCACCCCACACGTCGTTGCCCCCACCGGCGTCCACCGCGTCGACCGCTCGGCTCTGCTCGACGCCATCGGCCCCGACACCGCCCTCGTGGCCCTCAGCCACGTCGGGTTCACGACCGGCGCCTGCCTTCCGGATTCGTTTCTGCAATCGGTCGCGGAGCGTGCCCGACGCCACGACGCGCTGTTCCTGCTGGACGGCTATCACGCCGCTGCCACCCGCCCAATCGACGTGACGCAGCTCGGCTGTGACCTCTACGTCGGGGGCCTCTTGAAGGAAGCGTCCGGCTCAGCGGGAAACACGTTTCTGTACCTCCGGGACGGACTGGAGCTTACCCCGCGGCTCACTGGATGGTTTGGGAACGCGGCGCCCTTCGAGTTTCGAACCGAGCCGACCCCGCACCCCGACGTGCGCCGGCGGTTTTTGGGGGGGACAACCCCCGTGGCCCCCATGTACCACGCCGTCGAGGGCGTTCGGCTGCTACTCGACCTGGGCCTGGACGCCGTGCGCAACCACTCGCTCGCCCTGACCGACCGCGTCATTGAGCGGGCCGATGCCCTCGACGTGCCGCTGCGCTCCCCTCGCGCCCCCGACGAACGGAGCGCCATGGTGCTTCTAGAAGTCCCGGCGGCCGAGCGCCTCGCGGCCCACCTCAAGCAGCATCACGTCTACACCGACAGTCGTCGCAACGAGGTGCTCCGCATGGCCCCGTTCGTCTGGAACACCCGGGACGAGATCGACCGGGCCTTCGATCTAATCGGCGACGCCCTCGACACGGGCACCTACCGCTCCCGCTCAGTAGATGCGGCCGGCCCGGTCACGTAGGGTCCGGCTGCATCTCCGCCTCCACCGCCGCGTCGCCCGTCGCCCCGGTGCGGGGGTCAACCCGAAAAAACGAGACCAGGGCACGGAAGAGCTCGCCGTGCCGGCGGGCCATCGGGGCCGGCTGCTCGAAGAAATGCTCGACGGCCACGGCGAAGAACTCCGACGGGGCCTCCGCCCCGTACGGCCGTAGCAGCGACCGCCCTTGCCGAATCCGACGCATCTCCTCCCGCACGAGTGCCTGCCAGTCGGGGGCCGACCCCGGGTCCACGAGAGAAGGCACGCCGTCCGCCCCCTCGTTGTCAAAATCGAAGAGGTGGGCCAGCTCGTGAAGCACCACGTTGTTGCCGTCGCCCGGCTCCTCCCAGCTGTGCCGCACCGCGGCGACCGTGAGGATGATGGGCCCCTGCTGGTGGGCCATGCCGTCGTAGCGGGCCGTGATGTTTCCGTGATAGGTCTCATCGAACCGCTCCGGGTAGAACAACACCGATCGGCTCCCCGGGAGCTCCCAGGAGGGCCGTCCGTGCAGTAGCACCGCAATGCCCGCGGCGACACTGAGTCGCAGCGCATCGGTCACCGCCACGCCCTGGACGCCTTCAAAAGAATACTCGTCCAAAACAAACTGCACGTCGCGTTCAAAGCGGGCCCGGCCCGCTGCGTCCAGCTTTTGGTAGAGGGGCACCCGTCTCTGAAACCATTGGCCGTACTCAGGAACAAGATCCGTCTGCGCCACCCGCCAGCGCCGAAACGGACGACGAAGCCCCACCGCCAGCACCGCAGCCGCCGGGAGGAGGCCCAATGCAGGCCCCACCGGGGTGGCCTCGTGCCCGACCACTGCCCCTCCACCGCCGAGGAGCAGGGCCAGAAGCCCCGTCGTGAGTATGGAGGAGCGTCGGACGATGCGCATGAGGATTGAGAGCGTTTGCGGGCACTAAACGCCCGTTGAGACATCGGCGTAAGCGAAGAGGTGTTGCAACGCATGGCACCAGTTGGTGTGCCTGCGACCCGCAGGCCGTCCCTCGTTCTTCGCCGTGCCCATCCGGTCCCCAACGCGAACAATCTGTTACGGAGCAAGGTACAGTGCAAGAGTCTTTGGTCTCCTGATCAAACCCGCTTCGCGGAACACTTCTTCTTCACCAATCCCCTCACGTCTCCATGGGCGCGATGAACAAGCTCCGGCAGAACACCGGAGTGATTCTCTGGATTCTCGTCATTTCGTTCGGCGTCATCTGGACGCTTCAGGACTCCGATGTCTTTTCGGCCATGAACCAGACGAACCGGAACGTGGCCACGGTCAACGGAACTCCGGTTCAGAATGAGGACTACCAGCGCATCCTGAAACGTCAGCGCCAGCGGTTTCAGCAGCAGATGGGCGGCGACATGAACCCTCAGATGGAAAGCCGCATCCGGGAGCGAGCCTACAACCAGGTCATCAACCAGGAACTCCTGCAACAAGAGATGGAGCGGTTGGGCATCTCGGTGACCGACTCGGAGGTAGAAGAGATGGTATTCGGCGAGAGCCCGCACCCCGTCATCCGCAGACAGTTTGCGGATTCGACCGGCCAGATCAACTATCAGCTGCTTCAGAACATGGCCTCCAACCCCGAGGCCCGTGCCCAGTGGATCAAGCTCGAGGAGTTTCTGCGGCGGCAGCGGCGACAGCAAAAGATGAGTTCCCTCGTCCAGTCCACGATCCAAGTCTCGGAAGCGGACATCAAAGACTACTACCGCCGCCAAAATTCGTCTGCCTCGGCCCAGTACGTCGCTCTTCGCTACGCCCGTGTCTCAGACGACTCGATCACGGTCACCGAGTCCGATCTCCGCGACTACTACGACAACAACCGCGAAGAGTACAAGCGCGAAAAGACGGTCACCCTGCAGTACGCGACGACCTCGAAAGAAGCCACGGCGGAGGACTCCTCGGGGATCTCGGGCGACCTGACCAATCTGCGAGCGGACTTTGCGACGACCGAAAATGACTCCCTCTTTCTGCTCAACAACGCTTCGGACCAAGACTTTTCGAGCGCGTACCGCACCCCGGACCAGATGAACGCCCGCGTCGCCGACTCGGTGTACGCGGCCCCCACGCCCGGACGAATTGTTGGGCCCGTCTTTGGCGGCGGCCAGGCCCACCTCCTCAAGATTCGGGACACGCGTCCCGCCGAGAACGATTTCCTCCACGCCCGCCACATTCTCCTGAAGACCGACCAGGCAAACTCCGAACTGACGGGTCGACTACAGTCAATCCGGGACAGCATCGAATCCGGCACCGCCTCGTTCGCCGAGATGGCCCGGCGCTATTCGGACGATGGATCGGCATCGGACGGGGGCGACCTCGGCTGGTTTGCCCGCGGCAGTATGGTGGATGCGTTTGAGGACGCCGCGTTTGGGGCTGAGCCTGGAAGCCTCGTCGGCCCCGTTCGGTCCGAATTCGGCTACCACCTCATTCGGGTTGAAACCCGTGCCTCACAGGCCGTTCAGGTGGCCGACCTGGCCTACAACTTGAGCCCCAGCCAGGCAACGCTTTCTGACAAGGAGAGCCAGCTGGGCGATCTCGCCTACTTCGCCGCGGAGGAGGGCGCCTTCGAAGAAGAGGCGCAGCGCCTGGGCCTGTCGGTGCAGGAGGTTCAAGTCGAGACCGACCAGTCCTCCGTTCCCGGCATCGGCCAGAGTGCCGCCCTCTCTCAATTCCTGGAGTCCGCCTCCAACGGCACGATCAGCGACGTCATCGAGCTGAGCGACAAGTTCGTGGTCGCCGAGGTAACGAACGTCACCCCGGAGGGCTACCGCTCGTTCAGCGAGGTCAAGTCGCAGATCCGGCCGCAGGTGGAGCTCCAGAAGAAGCGCGCGGTGCAGACGCGGCGCATGGAACGGGCCCTTGCTCAGAACGCCTTCGAGGCCCTGCCGGAGGCCCTCGGCACGGAGCTCCGCACGCAGTCGGACATCACCTACTCCACCAGCACCGTCCCCGGGCTCGGCCAGGAGCCGCAGTTCGTCGGCACCGTCTTTGGGCTCGACGAGGGCGAAACGTCCGATGTCGTGGCGGGCAACAACGCAGCCTTCGTCGTGCAGACCACAGAAAAAACCATTCCGCCCCCGCTGACGGACCAAAAGCGCCAGCAGCTGCGACAGCAACTGCTCAAGCAGCGCCGCCAGCAGGTGTCGTCCGACTGGATCGCGGCCCTGAAGGAAGACGCTTCGATCGAGGACAATCGCACCCAGCTGCGGTAGGCGCCGTGTACTGCGCCCTGGAGCGGGGTGGCTATCGCTCCGTTCCTGGGCGCTCGATGCGTCCTTCAAAGACCGACACGGCCGGGCCCTGAAGGTACAGGTGCCCCTCACCGGTTCGGCCCACAGCGAGCTCGCCGCCCGGCGTGTGGACCTGAAAAGGCGTATCCGGAGCGGCGTCCAAGAGGCGGCCGGCAGCGGTCGCCGCGGCCAACACCCCGGTGCCGCAGGACGGCGTCTCGGCCTCCACCCCTTTTTCGTAAGTGCGGAGCCCGAGATGCCCCCGCTCCCTCAGCTCCATGAAATTGATATTGGCCCCTGCGGGGGCTAGGCTGGGGTCGCGGCGAAGCCGGCGTCCCCACTTCTCGACCGGCACGGCATCGAGATCGTCCACCACGGCAACCAGGTGCTCGGTGCCCGCGTGGGCAAAGCAGAGCGCCCGAACGGCCTGGGGCACCGATCGATCGAGCGCCACGTCCGCCTGGACCTCCGTGACGTCCGGCACGAAGAGGCGCACCCCGCACGGATTGTCTTCCGGCGCCGTGGTGGCCCGATACAGTCCCGCATCGGTGTCAAACGCCAAGGTCTCGAGATCAAACCCGACACGTCGCGCAAACCGAAAGAGACACCGGGCGCCGTTTCCGCACATGGTTGCACGCGAGCCATCGGCATTCACGTAGTGCATGCGGTAGTCGGCCGCCGACGTCTCCGGGTCGTCCAGGGCCAGAAGCCCATCCGCTCCCACCCCGTAGCGACGCGGGCACCACGCAGCCGCACACGCCGACAATTCGTCCGGGCCGAGCTCGAGGGGCCGGTTGTCCACGACGATGAAGTCGTTCCCCGTCCCGTGCATCTTGGCAAACGAAACCATTCCACTACGCGTCTCGATGATGTGTAGCTCGTGGCCTTTGGTCTATCCTCGGCACGATTGGGGCCGCCCCCCGTAAGCCTCACAAATTCAATCGTACTCTGCGCTCATTACCCCCCT
>Ga0207753_1000565_pt1 | contig 14126 bp, 14 predicted proteins | sample PonA233FremontCA_2_FD_187273 | JGI IMG/M metagenome (GOLD analysis project Ga0207753, IMG submission 187273) | Salt pond sediment microbial community from Fremont, CA, USA - Pond A23 Sediment 3 (SPAdes) | ecosystem: Environmental > Aquatic > Non-marine Saline and Alkaline > Saline | place: USA...
CGTTCTCACCCACGCCCACCTCGACCACTCGGCGCTGCTGCCGCTGCTGTTCAAGTACGGCTACGACGGCCCGATCTACTGTACGGAGCCGACCCGGGACCTGATGGGCTTGCTGCAGTTGGACTACCTCGACGTGGCCGCCAAGGAGGGTCGTGCTCCCCCATACGACTCCGAGCAGGTCAGAGAGACGATCAAACACACGATCCCGCTCGAATACGGCGACGTGACCGACATCGCTCCCGATGTCAAGATCACGTTCCACAACGCGGGCCACATCCTCGGTTCCGCTGTGACCCACTTCCACATCGGCGACGGGATGTACAACGTCGCCTTCTCGGGCGACATTCACTACACCGATACCCGCCTGTTCAACGGCGCGGTCAACGACTTCCCCAGAGTCGAGACGCTCGTCATGGAGTCGACCTACGGCGGTCGAAACGACTACCAGACTGACCAAGAGGACTCCGAAAAGAAACTCCTCGAGGTGATCAACGACACCTACGACGACGGCGGGAAGGTGGTGATCCCGGCGTTCGCCGTCGGTCGGTCCCAGGAGATCATGCTCGTCCTCGAAGAGGCGATGCGGACCGGCAAGATCCCGACGATGCCGATCCACCTCGACGGGATGATCTGGGAGGCGACGGCGATCCACACCACGTATCCCGAATACCTGCGTGACGACCTCCGGGATCGGATCTTCCACGAGGACCAAAACCCGTTCCTCGCCGATCAGTTCAACCACATCGACGCTGGCGAGGAGGAACGACAGGAGGTCGCCGACGGCGATCAGTGTATCATCCTCTCGACCTCGGGGATGGTCACCGGCGGCCCGATCATGTCGTGGCTGCGGCACATCGGTCCCGATCCGGACTCCAAGCTCGTCTTCGTCGGCTATCAGGCACAGGGAACGATGGGTCGACGCATCCAGAACGGCTGGGACGAGATCCCGATGAACGACAGCTACGGCAACGGCGGGCGGTCGAACTCGCTGAAACTCAACGTCGGTGTCGAGACGGTCGACGGCTTCTCGGGTCACGCCGACCGCAAGGGGTTGATGGACTTCGTCCGGACGATGAACCCCCGCCCCGAGAAAGTGCTCTGTGTCCACGGTGACGAACGGTCGGTTCAGGACCTCTCGTCGGCGCTCTACCACGAGTTCAACATGCGCACGTTCGCGCCGAAAAACCTCGAAACGTTCCGCTTCAAGTAGCCGAAACGGGTTCGTTTAAATAGTCAGTCGACGCCGCAGTGGTTCGGATATCGGTGCTCAGCGGAGTTCCTTCCACTCCGAGCCACAGTCGGGGCAGATGCGGACGGTGAAGACCTCGTCGGGGTCGTTTTCCTTTTTGAGCGTCTCGTTGCACTCGGTACACACGATCCGCCCGTAGTTGTCTTTCTCTAACTCGCCGCCACGGAGGCCTTTGCGGGTCGACTTCATAAAACGTGATAAAACCGCCAGCGTAAAAACTGCTTGGCTGTTGTGATCTGTTCCCGAACGGAACAATCGGGGAGTCGAAACGCTTGAGACTGCCGCCACGAAGAACGAGGTGTGTCTCGTCGTCGACTGTTCGGGTCCCTCTGTGGGCTCGTCTTTTTAGTCAACCTCGCACGCGTCGTCTTCGCCCCGCTGCTGAGTGTGTTTATAACCGAGTTCCCGATCGGCGAGGCGACCGCAGGCGTCATCGTGACGCTGGCGTGGATCGGCAGCGCCGCGCCCAGACTGCCCGCTGGCTGGCTGTTGACCCGCGTGCCGCGCCACTGGGTGGTACTGGCTTCCGGCGGGGTGCTCACCGTCGCGGCTGGCCTCGCGGCCGCCGCGGTGACCGTGCCACAGCTCATGATCGGCGCGTTTCTGATGGGGCTGGCCTCCGGGAGCTACTTCGTCGCGGCCAACCCGCTGTTGAGCGAGCTCTACCCCGAAGCCGTCGGCCGCGTCATGGGAATTCATGGCACCGCTAGCCAGATCGCCGCGGTGATCGCCGCTCCCTTCGTCGCCGTGTCGTTGTTCGTCGACTGGCGACTCTCGTTCGTCCTGATCTCGGGTGCATCGGGAGTCATCACCCTGCTTACGTGGCTCCTCGCCCGGCGAACTGACCTCCCGTCGGCAGGAATCGAGGACCGATCGGTGCTTCTGGCGGCCCGCACCGAGTGGAGGGTGATCCTCACGGGGGTCGTCATCATCGGGGCGGCCTCCTTCCTCTGGCAGGGGCTGTTCAACTTCTATGAACTGTTCATGGTCTCGAAAGGGCTCTCCCCGAGGGGCGCACAGGGAATGTTGACGCTCGTCTTCGCGGCCGGGGTCCCGGCCTTTCTGATCGGTGGCCAGCTCGCCGACCGACTGCCGATTGTCCCCTATCTGCTCGGTATCGTCGGCTCGTTCGTCGGCTGTGTGCTCCTGCTGGTCGCCGCCGAGGGGTTAGTCGTGCTCGTCGTCACCACCGCGATGGTAGGGTTCGTTATCCACACCCTCTACCCCGCCGTCGACACCTATCTGCTCGCCACGCTGCCGGATGCCACCCGCGGCAGCGGTTATGCGGTGTTTAGTGCGACCGCGATGGCCGTCCAAGCCACCGGCTCGTCCGCGGTCGGCGCGCTCGTGGAAGGTGGGATGAGCTACGACCTCGTCTTCGGTGGGCTTGCCCTGCTGGTGGTCGTCGTCCTCGTCGGACTCGGTGGGGCTGCGCGACTCGGAAAACTGCCCTCGTAAGCGACCACATGGGGGCTGAACCGAGGGGCATATGCCCACACAGTACCTACAGGAAACAACGAATGGAGTACGTCCAAGAACAGGTTACGACGCTCCACGAACTCCGGGAGCCGACACCCGAGGCACCGACCGACCGGGCGGCGGTCGTCGTCCCGATGACCGAACGGGAGTACGGTGGGCTGGCCGCCGAAGGCGTCCTCTCGGAGCTGGCGGCCGTCGACCTCCAGCGGGTCGTCGTCCCGCTTCGAGCCCCCCCCGAGACGGTCGGCCCGTTCCGCGAGTGGCTCGACGGCTTCGATCTCCCGGTCGAGGTGTTGTGGTGCAGCGGGCCGCGTGTCGACGACCTGCTGGCCGACCACGGACTCGATGGCGACGACGGCAAGGGCCGCGATGTCTGGCTCGCCCTCGGCCAGGTCCTCGGTGCCGACTACGTCGTCTGCCACGACGCCGACACCAAGACCTACGACCGGTGGTACGTGCCGCGGCTCCTCTTCCCACTCGACCACGGCCACACCTTTTCGAAGGGGTACTACGCCCGCGTCGAGAACAACGCGCTCTACGGGCGGCTGTTCCGACTGTTCTACGCGCCATTGCTCCGGACGCTCGCCGCCGAGACCGATGCGCCAGTCGTCGACTACCTCTCGGCGTTCCGGTATGCGCTGGCCGGGGAGTTCGCCGCCACCGGCGAGTTGATCTCGAAACTCCGCGTCCAACGGTCGTGGGGGCTCGAAGTCGGCACGTTAGGCGATGCCTACGCCCACGCTGGCTTCGCAAACACCGCCCAGGTCGACCTCGGGGCCTACGAACACGACCACCGCGCAGTGGGTGGCCCGGCGGGGCTCTCGGAGATGAGCAGCGCGGTCGGCGACGCCCTCTTTCGGGTCGTCAGCAAGCACGGCGTCGACCCCGATTACGCCAGCCTGCCCGAGCGCTATCGGTCGGTCGCCGCCCGGTTCGTCGACCAGTACGCGGCCGATGCGGCCTACAACGGCCTCGACTACGACCGACGCGACGAACTCGATCAGGTCGCCGCCTACAGCGAGACGGTGGGCGAACCGGGCGTCGACAGCCGACTCCCCGCGTGGGCCGACACATCGCTCTCACCTGAGGCTGTCGCCGAGGCCGCCGCCGCCGACCTCGCGGCTGCGACCGAGGCGTCGGCGGGCTCTTCGAAAGACACCGACGATCTCGCCGATACAACCTGCAGGCGGTAGTAGACGACTACTGACCGGGTAGCCGACAGAGCAATACCTTCACACGGTCCAAAGAGGATTATATGTCGACTACTCACGACGAGCTGGCGGGCGTCGTCGACCTCTTCGGCGCGCTCACACACGTGGAGCTGACCGCCGCGCTCGACGAACTCGCATTTAAACAGGGACAGGATGTCGACGAGGCGGCCCTGCGGTCGGCGATCGAGGCGGCGATTGAGGCCTACGCGCTGGTCGAGTACGAGCCAGCCGACAGCACGAAGCCGCTCGTTGCTGTCGGGCCGACCGCCTTTCGGTCCTTGCCGCCGAACGCCGAGGACCTACCGCACATTCTCGACTTCGATCGGCGGTCGGTCGACCGCGACCGGCTCGCAGCGCAAGTTAGGCAGCGCCTAACGGTCGAGGCCGAGAGAGTTGTCGACGCCGACGACACGGCGCGAGCGGCCGAACTACTCGACGTGAGCTACGATATCGAGGCGTGGGCGAGCGTCGACACTGGCGGGGTTCGATCAGCGCTGGAACCAGTTCTCCCGCAGGATTAAGAGGATACCGGCCAACAGGAGGGTATGGACCTGTCGGGTGTGGGTCGGTACAGCCCATCGGAGCTGGCCGATCCGGACCGCGAGGCGGCGGTGCTTGCACCCATCATCCAGCAGCGCGGCCGCGACGAGATCCTCTTTACCAAACGCTCCGAACAGCTCGGCAACCATCCGGGACAGATGAGCTTTCCCGGCGGTGGCCGGGAGCCCGAAGACAGGAATCTGGAGGCGACAGCCCTCCGAGAAGCCCACGAGGAGATCGGGCTTGAACCCCCAGAGGCCGACATCGTCGGTGCCATCGACGATATCGAGACCGTCACCCGATACATCGTCCGTCCCTTCGTCGGGACCGTTCCCGACCGTTCCTATACGCCTGATGAGTACGAGGTCGCCGAGATCGTCCGGCTGGGCGTCGACGACCTGACCGACCTGTCGAACTACGAGTCCGAACACCGGAATCACCCCGAGTACGGGCCGATCCGCATCCACTTCTTCCACGTCGACGGCTACACCGTCTGGGGAGCGACCGGCCACATGCTGGCGCAGTTGCTCGAACTCACGACCGACTGGGAGATCCCGCCGGAGGTCGACCGAGTCGCCGAGCCGGATGCCGAACTGCCGATTTAAAAGGGTCTACTCCGTTTTCGAGTCCGGGTCGTCGCTCCCGTCTTCGATGTCGATCGCCGTCGAGTCGTCGGGGTGGTCATCGGCATCGGCGTGGTCGACAGTGTCGGCCGTCTCGGTGTCCGGTTCGTCGGTGACGGTGACTGTTTTCGCCGACTCCGATTTCGGGACCTCGACCTGTAGCGTTCCCGAGCGCGTGAGGGTTGCGGTCGGGTCGGCGCTCGCGGCGGTGACACTGGCGTCGTCGGGGAACCGAGCCGTTCCCGAGAGCGTCAGCCCGCGACCGGGGAACCGCATCTCGAAGCCCTCGTAGAACTCCCGGAAACGGTCGATCCGGACTTCGAGTTCGTTGTCCATGAACCGGACCTGCACGTCCTCCTTGGTCGCCCCCGGCGCGTCGAAGACGACGAGATACGCCTCGTCTGTCTCCAACAGATCGTAGGCCAGCGGTTTTCGCTCTTGGACCTGTCCGACCCCGCGACCGATCCGTTCGAGGACGGTGTTGATCGCCTCCTTCCCGTAGCTTTTGAGCCGTGTCATAGTTCGATCTCCGAGAGGTGTGCGCCGCTGTCACAGTAGGGACAGACTAACTCCCCGACATCGTGGTCCTCAGGCACGTCGTAGGTGTAATGGACCTCGAACATATCGAGTTCGCAGTCCGAACTCTCGCAGACGACTTCGGCGGTGGCTGGCATGGTTCGATTTAGGGCCGCCACCGATTTAAATGGCGTGGAGACTGATGGTTTCGGGGGCTGCGGCCGGGACCGCACAGTTTTACCGCGTCGACATCGAACCCCGTCGTATGACTGACCCGTCGGAGCTTTCGGTGACCATCGTCGACGGCTACGTCGACGAGCCCGCCCATTTCGGCGTGCCACCATACATCTCTACCTATCCGCGTTTCACCGCAGGTGCGCTGGTCGACGCTGGCGTCCCCCGATCGCAGGTCACCTACCACACGATCGACGAACTCCGTGAGGACAGACAGAAGTGGCGAGCGATCTCCGAGGCCGGTCTCTTCATTTACGTCGGCGGCATGACCGTTCCCGGCAAGTACGTCGGCGGCACCCCTGCCGAGCCCGAGGAGGTCAAGGAGATGGCGTGGGTCGCCGAGGGAACTTCCGTCCTCGGCGGGCCGGTCCGGTTCGGCGTCGGCGACGAGAACGCCGGGGCGACCGAGACCGAACGCAAGGACCTCGACTACGATTTCGTGGCGAAAGGCGACATCGAAGCGGCGGTCTACGATCTGGTCGACTCCGGCCTCGAAGGGTTCAACAACCGAATGCGGGACAACGACGAGCTGAGCCGATGGGCACCCGGCGGCGCGTTCATCGTCGAGCAACACCCCAACCACCCCGACCACCTGATCTGCGAAATCGAGACCTCGCGTGGGTGTGCCTACCGGTGTTCGTTCTGCACCGAACCGCTCTATGGGAATCCGGCGTTCCGGACGCCCGTGGCGGTCGTCGAGGAGGTCGACGCGCTGTCGGACTACGGGGTCCGGCACTTTAGATTGGGTCGACAGGCCGACATTTTGGCCTTCGGTGGCGACGGCGAGGCCCCGAACCCGGAGGCGCTACGACAGCTTTACGCCGGGATTCGTGAGGTCGCCCCCGACCTCGAAACCCTCCACCTGGATAATATGAACCCGATCACGATCTCCAAGTGGCCCGAAAAGAGCCGCGAGGGAATCCGGATCATCGCCGAGCACAACACCCCCGGCGACACCGCCGCCTTCGGTCTCGAATCGGCCGATCCGCTCGTCCAGGAGGAGAACAACCTCAACGTCACCGCCGAGGAGTGTTTCGAAGCGGTCAAGATCGTCAACGAGGAGGCGGGCTGGCGGCCCGGCGACGAGCCCGCGGATGCGCCGACTCACGGCGAAGGAGCGGCCAACCGCCTGCCGAAACTGCTGCCGGGGATCAACCTGCTGCACGGCCTAAAGGCCGAACGCGAGGTAACCTACGACCACAACCGCGAGTTCCTCCAGCGCGTCTACGACGAGGGGCTGATGCTCCGGCGGATCAACATCCGGCAGGTGATGGCCTTCGACGGCACCGATATGTCCGACACGGGTGCCGAAATCGCCCGCGATCACAAGGAGTTATTCAAATCGTATAAAAAAGAGATCCGCGAGGAAATCGATCAGCCGATGTTGGAGCGCGTGACTCCGGAAGGAACGGTCCTCCCCGATGTGCATCTCGAATACCATCAGGACGGTCGGACGTTCGGTCGACAACTGGGTACCTACCCCCTGTTGGTCGGGATTCCGGGCGAACACCCCCTCGAAACGACGATCGATGCCGTGGTCGTCGACCACGGCTATCGCTCGGTCACTGCCGTTCCGTACCCGCTGGATATCAACAGTGCGAGCATGACCGAACTCCAGGCGCTCCCCGGCATCGGTCGACAGCGAGCTGGCGACATCATCGTCGGGCGGCCCTACGAGACCGCCGCCGATGCTGGCGAAAGTATCGACCTCACGAAGTACGTCACCGCCAACCCACCACAGCAGGCCGACTGATCACTACCCAACTCGTCCACCTGCCCTCCCCCACTCAACCCCCAGTATGACACAACACATAACCGCGGAAATCACACGAATTTCGGTCCCCACCGACACCGTTGCAACAACCCATCAGACGAACGTCTATCTGATCGACGGCCCCGAACCGCTGCTGCTCGACCCGGCGGCGCGGCACCCGGATGTCGAGGCCGCTCTCGCCGACTGCGCGCCCGACCACATCACCACGACCCACTGTCATCCCGACCATATCGCGGGGCTGACGGCCTACGCCTTCGAGACCGACGCGACCGTCTGGGCACCGGTCGGCTACGAGAACCGGTTCGCCCAGTCGACGGGGGTCTACCCCGCCCGAACGTTCCGAGACGGCCACACCGTTGGCCCGGCAACGGTCATCGAAACACCGGGCCACGCCAGCGATCACACCGCCTTCGAGGTCGACCTCGACGACGGCAGAACGGCGATCTTCACCGGCGATTTAGTGGTCGACGAGGGAAGCGTCGTCGTCGGTGGACCGGATGCGGATATGACCGACTATCTCGACTCCCTCCGACGGGTTCGGGAACGCGAACCAGACGTGATCTACCCGGGCCACGGGCCCGTGATCGACGATCCCATCGACGCGATCGACCGACTCGTCGACCACCGGGAGCGGCGGGAGGCGGCGATCATCGAGGCGATGGCCGCCAACGCCGAGGAGGTCGACGAGATCGTCGACCGGGCCTACGAGAAAGACATCAGCGACGTGTACGACCTCGCCCACAAGACCGTGGTCGCCCACATCCGCAAACTCGATTCCGAGGGGCGGGTGCGGTGGGACCCCGAGACCGAACAGGCGACGCTGATCGGAGCCCACTGAGACCGATGGACTCGCTCGAAACCGAACTCGAACGCGCACGCGACCTCGATGAGGCAGTGCTGGCCGACGCCATCGAGACCATCGGCTTCGAGTGTACCCGGTGTGGGGCCTGCTGCAAAGGGTACGAGCCCGAGGACGGCGAGGGGTCGGTCGACACAACCGCCGACCCCGCCGACAGCACGGCGGACCGCGAACCCCACACCGCGACCGTGTTTCCCGACGAAGTTCGGGTGTTGCAGGAGACGACCGACTACGACTGGCGGGATGTCGCCCGCCCGATGCCGTACGGGCTCACCGAGGGCGAGGACGGTCCCGAGGGTGAGACCTTTGAATGGGCACTGCAGACCGACTCCTGTGGCGACTGTAGCTTTTATCAGGAGGCCGACGACGGCACCGGAAGCTGTGGCGTCCATGAGGACCGACCATTGATCTGTCAGACGTACCCGTTCAGCGTGGCTCTCGGGGGGACGAGCCAGCCGATGGGCGAGGCGGTGGATGAGGAAGGGATGGTCCGAGCCCACGAATGCGAGGGACTCGGCCGCGACATCTCCCGAGAGGAGGCCGAGGAACTGGCTGGTGCGCTCAAAAAACGGGCGGTCAGGGAGATCGAGGAGGCGATCGGTGTTCGGGACAACTATGAACCGACGGATGCCGAGGGGATCGTGGTCCACGACTCGGAGGGGGCGAAACGGGTGGATGGACAGCCGGTCGACGAGTAGCCGGGGGCGTCGGCCCAGCCTGCTTACGCCTCAGTCGCCTGCGGGAGCCGGAGTGTGACACGCGCACCGCGCGGCGAGCGGTTCTCGATCAGGATCTCGCCGCCGAACAACGAGGCCGTCCAGTAGACGATCCACAGCGCCATTCCGCTGCCGTGTTCCAACTGGGTCTCTCGCTCGGATTCGATCATGACCTGTTCGTGGGCAGGGATGCCGGGGCCGTTGTCGGCGACGACAATGTCGACCCACTCGCCGTCGGACTGGGTTGCGGGGTCGACGGTGATCGTCACCGTCGGCTCCGCCTGGTCGTTGTGGACGACGGCGTTCTCGATGAGTTCGCCGAGGGCAACATCGAGCCGTTCGTCAGCGGTGATCGTGGCGTCGGCAGCTGCCGTTTGCGTGCGGATCGTGGCCTCCGGATACTGCTCGCGGTAGTCCTCGGCGACTGTCGACACCAGCCACCCGGCGTCGAGCGTACTGTCCTCCGAATACCCCTCGTCCAACAGTGAGCGGACCGCACTGACCTTGTCGCCGACAGAGGCCAGTGCGTTGGCCTTCGTCTCGATGACCTCTGCGTGGGTTTCAGTCGACTCGGATTCGATGTCGTTGGTGAGACAGGAGGCCCGCCCGATGATCACGTTCATCCCGTTGCGGATGTTGTGCCGTAGCACGCGGTTCAGTACGTCGAGTTGCTGTTCACGCAGCCGTCTGGTTGTCACGTCCGACTGGATGGCGACAAAGTGACTGATTTCACCATCGATCTTGATGGGAGCAATCTCCTGCCGCACTTGGTAGAGTTCGCCGGACTGCCGGCGGTTGATGATGTCTGCCTCCCAGATCCCCCCGCCGAGGATCGTCTCCCACAGCTCGGCGTAGAACGACTCGGACTGCTTGCCCGATTTAAGCATACCAGGCGTTCGCCCGATGGCCTCCTCGCGGCTGTAGCCCGTCTGAGACTCGAACGCCGGGTTGACGTACTGGATGACGCCGTTTTTGTTCGTAATCACGACCGAGTGGCCAGCCTGCTCGACGGCCTTTCGGAACAGCCGAAGGGTCTGCTGTCGTTCCTTCCGGTCGCTGATGTCCCTGATGTGGGCGTGGAGGAGGTTGCCATCGTCGACCCCGACCCGGCTGAGTTTTACTTCCGCGTAGAAGTTCTCACCCCCCGGACGGCGAAACTGCCACTCGAAAAACGTCTCGCCGTCGACACAGGCGGTGTCGACGTGATCTGCGAGCGCTGTCGCCGAGTGAGTACCGTCGGGTTGCGTCGGTGGGAGCACGTCGGTCGGTTCCATGTCGACCAACTGTTCCCGGCGGTCGACCCCGAAGAGGTCGAGCACCGCGTCGTTACACTCGATGAACCCCTCACGATCCATGAGCAACAGCGCGTCACGCGAGCCCTCGAAGAGATTCCGGTACCGGCGCTCGCGCTGCTGGACGGTCCGTTCGGCCCGCGTTCGGGCGATCTCGTAACCAACGATCTTGGCGAGCAGTTCGACGGTGGTTTCCAGCACTGCCGAGTCGACGTTCGGACGGGGAGAATCGTCGGCGAAACAGATGGTGCCGTACGTCTCCCCGGCGACGGTGACGGGCGCAGCGAGATAGCAACTGAGGCCGAACTTCTCGTAGGCGGGATCCTCGGTCCACCCCTCGGCTTCGGCGTCGGCGACGACCACCGGTTCCTCGGCGGCCATCGTCTTCCGGCAGTAAGTCCCCTCGAGGGGGCCGACAGCACCCGCATAGATGTCGTCGTGGTCGCCAGCGGCGGCGACGATGCGCTGGGTCCGGTCGTCGATGTGGGTGAAATACGCAATGGGAAACGCCAGCGTCTCAGCGGCGATTTCGAGGACGGACCGGATCTTCGCATCGAGTGGACGGTCGACGTCCGAGATCGACTCCACGACGGTCGCAAGCGTCCGGAAACCCGCCTCGACTTCTGACATCGTCTGACGTATCTTAACACGGTCGACGCTTAAATACCGACGTTCCGGTAAGCTGCCTTCAGTCGGTAGTCGAGCGCCGACTCGATACACCGCCGTTCCGTACCATCCTGTTGATTTATATTGATGGATGAGTACAGTGAACCAGAGGTATTTATGGAAATCTCAGATAAGCTCCTCTGTCTGTTCAGTGCTGAAATAAGCGAGGAAGATGACCGCTACGTCGTCGAGGTCCCGAAACGGGAGATCGACACCGGGGCCGTCGAGGCTGATGACACCTACCGTGTCGCACTCATTTCACGGACCGACTCGGAACCGGCCGACACCAACGAATCGTCGACCGCGAGTCGACCGTCGGGCGAACCCCAGCCACCGGTCGAGGCTGGCGAACTCCGCTACGTCGAGATCGAGGACATCGGCAAGCAGGGCGACGGCATCGCCCGTGTCGAGCGCGGCTACGTGATCATCGTTCCCGGTGCCGACGTTGGCGAACGCGTCAAAATCGAGGTCTCGGAGGTCAAATCCAACTTCGCGGTCGGCGAGATCATCGAAGACGACCTGTAAGCCGTCGACTGCCCTGCGCCCTTTTCTATCATATCATCAGCGGGCCAATGAGCACGCCCATCAGATGCACCCGGCGCGCGCCGAACCGCGGCGGGACGAGGCCAACGACCGTCGACGCGCCGAAAACCACGACACCCAAAAGTCCGGTAAACGCGAACGCGAGACAGACGAGAAATCCGAGGACGACCAGCGAGACGGTTTTGTAGTTCATCCGGCCAACCGTCAGCAGATAGCGGTCGCCAAGTGCGACCACGAGCAGCGTGCCGCAGGCCGCCCCAACGACCACCGCAGCCAGCAGGACCGGCACGTCAAGGGGGACGCCGGTGTCGTCGACGGCGACCATCACCCCCGTTCGAGGTGTGCCGAGGGCGATGAGCGCAAAGAGTGCAAACACGGTGTTGGCGGTGTTCGCGCCGCTGGTCGCCACGATGAACCCACGGTCGGGATCACGGTTGGGGACCGCAGGCAGCGCCAGCACCGACGCGATGGCCGCCGAAATGCCGGGGAGGTAGCCGACGATGGCTCCCGCAACCGAGCCTGCGCCAGCGGTGAGCCCCAAATCCCGTCGACCCATCGTGAGTTTGGCATCCGCTTGTGGCGGCACCCCGCCGCCACCCATCGCGTCCAGCAGGATCGGCGCACCGAACAGCCCCGTCAACAGCGGGGTGAGCATGCTCCCCGCGCCGAGCGGTGCCTCGGGTGTCACGTCGAGCGTGGTCCAGCCCAGCGCGGCCGCGAGGCCGAACGACAGGAGCCCGCCGACCATCGCTTCCGGCGTCGACTCGGTGACGACAAGCAGACAGACCACTCCCCCGAGGACGATCCAGAGGTTGGCCGTGATGACGGGATAGGCGTGGGTCATCAGCCACGTAATCGGCAGTGCGAGTGGAAGGGCGACCGCAACCGCCAGCCCGCTGCCGACTGCCGACAACCGGAGGGCCTCGCGGCCGCGACCCTCAAGAACGAGTCGGTGGCCGGGTAGCGCGGAGATCGCCATCGCGGCGTCGGGCACGCCGAGAGTGAGCATCGGGACGATATCGAGAAACGTGTGGACGACGCCCGCGGTGAGCATCGCCACGCCGACCAAGAGTGGATCGGCCGGGATTGAGGCCGCAGTCGCCGCTAGCAGGAGTGCGAAATTGTTGGCATGCAAGCCCGGCACCAGCCCACTGGCGGTGCCGAGAGCGACGCCGCCGAGGGCGAAGCCAACGAAGGGAAGTAGATTTCCGGGGTCGACCACGGCCTGTAGCAACAACGCCATCAGCGATGCTGGGCGCGTTTTCGCCCTTAACAGTCGGGGAGTGCTGCGGCTCGCGGTGTAGCGCGCAAAAAATAACGGGTCTGGGAGTCCTGCCGGTTCAGCCGAAGAGGTTGCCGAGGCCCTCGCCGTCGGCTTCCTCGTCTTCGTCGTCGTCTTCTTCTTCGGCTGCGTCGGCCTCGTCGGCTTCCTCGTCGCCGTCGTCGGCGTCGGCCTCATCGGCTGCGGCTGCGCCGCCAGCGCCGCCTGCTGCGGGGACGGCTGCGGCCGTCTCGATGGCCTCCTCGATGTCGACGTCTTCGAGTGCGGCGACGAGGGCCTTGACGCGGGACTCCTCGACGTCGACGCCTGCTGCGTCGAGCACTGCGGTGACGTTGTCTTCGTTGATCTCTTCGCCGGTTTCGTTCAGGATGAGTGCTGCGTAAACGTATTCCATTGTTGTAGTCTCCAGTTTGTGTTAGAAGAGCGTTCCGAGAGCATCGTCGTCCTCGTCGTCTCCCTCGGCCTCTTCTGCGTCTTCGTCTGCCTGTGCGTCCTCAGCGTCGGCTGCCTCGGCCTCCTCGGCCTCGTCAGCATCGGCCTCGTCAGCCCCGGTGTCGACGTCACGGAGCTCCTCGGGGAGCGCCTCGGGGTCGTCGATCTGGGCGACGAGCGCCCGCACCTGGCCGTCGGCCTTGCCGACGAGTTCGCCCAGCACGTCCGGGCTCTCGACAGCGCCCGCGAGGGCGACGGATTTGGCCTCGCCGGTCGCCTTCGCGATGAGCGATGGCGCGGTCTGGGCGGTCGGGAAGACCGCGTTGACCGAGAGGTTTCGAGCCGCGGCGGCCGCGGACTGAATGTCCGCGCGGTACTCCTCGACATCGATCTCGAGTTCCTCGGGCGAAAACAGCACACCCTCGGAGTACACTCGCTTGAGATCGAGGCCGACCTCTTTGGGCTCGATGCCCATCTCGCTGAGCACGCCAGCGAGCTGTTGGTCGACGACTTCGCCCTCGCTTAGCACGGTGCTGTCGGAGAGCACCTGAATCGAACCCTCCTGAATCCGGGCGTCAGCACCGGCCTGTTGGAGTTCGCCCACGAACGGGCCGGGGTCGACGCCGGTGTCACCCTCGGGGATGACGATGTCGTTGGGCGCGACCTCGCCCGCGCTGATCGGCGCGGGGGTCTTCGAGGCTTCGAGCTGT
>Ga0207753_1000566_pt1 | contig 14121 bp, 14 predicted proteins | sample PonA233FremontCA_2_FD_187273 | JGI IMG/M metagenome (GOLD analysis project Ga0207753, IMG submission 187273) | Salt pond sediment microbial community from Fremont, CA, USA - Pond A23 Sediment 3 (SPAdes) | ecosystem: Environmental > Aquatic > Non-marine Saline and Alkaline > Saline | place: USA...
GGTGATCCCGGCGGTCATTAGCTGGTCACCGAAAGTCATCGGTGGGACGAATATATACCTTTCCACCCACCTTTTTCAGCGTCGGGTTCGCGCGTCGCGCGAACCACTCCTCGAAAAACGTGGGCGAAAAAGGCTGCGCCTCGCTCCGCTCGGCGCAGGGAACCGCGCCTTCGGCGCGGATGCTTGGCCGCGTCGAAAAATCACTCTGACAGCAACGGTCGCGAGGAGTTGAAGACGACGAGCAGGCTCGAAAAGCCCATCGCGACGGCTGCAAAGAGGGGGTTGAGCAGGCCTGTGACAGCGAGTGGGATCGCGATCGCGTTGTAACAGAACGCCCAGCCGATGTTCTGCTTGACCCGGCTGTTTGCCGCTGCGGCGAGATCGAACACGGTCTCCAGCGAGTCCAGTGAGTTCGTCGTGATCGCGACATCTGCGGCGTCGGCGGCGATCGCAGTGCCGCTGCCGAGGGCGATCCCGAGATCGGCCGTCGCGAGGGCTGGCGCATCGTTCGTCCCGTCACCGACCATCACAGTCTGCCTGCCCGCACCGTACCGCCGGACGGTTTCGGCCTTCGCCTCCGGCGGAACGCCAGCGAACACCTGATCGACGGCGGGGTGGGCTGCGAACTGCCTGGTCGCCGTCTCGTTGTCGCCCGTGAGCACTGCAATCTCGACATCCTGCTCGTCGAGCGTTTCGAGTGCCTGTTCCCACCCCTCGCGTGGTTCGTCACCGACGACAGCAACACCGTCGGCAGCGCCGTCGGTGCCCACCACGACCGCGACGTTGCCCGCCTCTCTGGCCTGCGCTGCCTGCGTTTCGATCTCCGTCGGGACGGTCCAGCCCTGCTCGGTGAACAGATCGACGCGGCCGACGAGTACCTCGATCCCGTCGATAGTCCCCTCGACACCGCTCGCGTGGCTTTCGAACCGCGTGACTCTGCTCTCTTTCGGCGCGGTCTCCGGCGACGCCGACTCCCGAGCGGCCTGGGGAGTATCGGCCACCCCGCCATCGGTCTGTGCCTCGGCTGTCTCTGACTTCTTCGGACGGAACTCCTTGGCAATCGCTTCGGCCACCGGGTGTGCAGATCTGGTTTCGAGCAGTGCTGCTTTCTCGAAGACGTCCGTCGGCCCGGTGGCCTCCTTGACCCGCATCTCACCTGTCGTGAGCGTGCCGGTCTTGTCGAAGATGACGACGTCGACATCGCGCAGTCGCTCGAAGATGGTCTCGTCGAAGACGACGATTCCCTCTTCCAGGGCCTCCCGGACACTCGATGCGATCGCGAGCGGCGTCGCCAGCCCGAGCGCGCAGGGACAGGAGACGATCAACACGGTCAGCGCGACGAGCAACGTCTCCGAGACGGAGGCACCGAGCACGAGGTTCGCGATCCCCACAACGGCTGCGAGGACGAGCACGAGCGGGACGAAAACCGTCGCCAGCCGGTCGGCCAGCTGCTGAATCCCGTGGTTCGCACTCTGGAGGTTCCAGACCATATCTGTGATCCGGTCGACACTGCTCGTCGCACCTTCGCCGACCTCCACGACCAGCGACCCCTCCTGCAGGACCGACCCGCCGATCACGTCGTCGCCAGCGCGCTTCCCGACGGGCATCGACTCGCCGGTGACGACCGCTTCGTCGACGGTCCCCTCGCCCTCTGCGACGGTGCCGTCGACCGGAACACGTTCTCCTTCCCGGACCAGAATATCGTCACCCTCGACCAGTTCGGCCAGTTCCACTGTCGTCGTCGAGCCATCAGTTCCGTACAGCCGTGCCTCGTCGACCTGGGCCTCGGTCAGCCCGGCGAGTTTCTCCGTCGCCTTCCCCTTGATCTGGTTTTCGTAGTAGCTGCCCGCGGTGACGACCAGAATGATGCCGACGGTGACGTCGTAGTAGATGTGAATCAGTCCACTCTTGGTGACGATCGCGATACTGCTGTACACCCACGCTGCACTCGCAGCGATGGCGACGAGCAGGTCCATGTTCGGTTCGCGGGTCCTGGCACTGACGTACGCCCCTTTCAGGATCGGTCCGCCAGTGTAGAAGAGGACAATCGCCGAGACGAAGCCCACAGTGAAGTAGAAATAGGTCGCGGAGGTACTCGCGAGCATCTCTGACAGGAACTCCGCTGTCGTCGCCGGGTAGTACAGTCCACCGAAGTACGTCGGATAGATGACGGCGACGTACTGCAACATCACCATCATCCCGAACAGGACGCCGACGATGAGTCGCATCAGAATCTCGTCCTCTGCACGGCGCTCCCCGAGTGGATCGCCACGGGCGTAGGCTCGATATCCCAGTCCAGTCAGTCGGTCGATCAGGCCGTCCTCGTCGACGGAGTCGGGGTCGTGATCGACACGAACAGTATCAGTGATGTAGCTCGCGTCGACTGCCCCAACGTCGTCGTCTTGCTGTGCTCGCGATTCGATGAACGTCTCGCAGGTCGCACAGTGCATCCCGTCGATCCGGAGGAAGGTGGTCTCGTATCCCTCCGGTGTCTCGATATCCTCATGCTCCAGTGTCTCCTGAATCTCGGCTGGATCTGCATCCGCCGAGAGATCCTCCCGGTCTTCGAGCGTCGCGTGGACCTGGGAACAGCCACGACAGCAAAACGCCTGGCCGTCGTCGTTCTCGACAGGATCACTCGAAACCGGGAGATCACAGAGCGTACAGGGTTCGTGTTCGGTAGCCATCTGGTGGTATATCACGCGACAGTATCTGGCGGAATCGATGCGAAGACCGTCACTGGACGGTATCAGTCGTTGTGGAGAATTGGGCACGCAGAATAAATACACTGTCGGTCCAGAAAGACAGTCAGGTCGTCGTTTCCGGTTCAGCGTCCGCCTCGCTGTCCCCCGAGAGGAAGAGGACGAGCAGATACAACGCGCCGAGCAATCTGGCGGCGGGTTCGACCCACGACCGGAGTTCGAGTTGCCTGGAATTCTCGTAGGCGAAGGACTGACTGATCCGGATCAGCGGCTTCGGATAGACGACTGCGACCGTGCCCGCGAGACCGAGCAGTGTGCTCGTGACTGGCGCCTTTTCACGGCCTCGGACGAGCAACCAGACGAAGATGAGCCCTTCCAGCCGGGCCAGCAGGTCGGCACCCGGACGGAGTCTCGCCTCGTCCGGATTCTCCAGACCGATCCGTTCACACGCGTCGATCACCGGTTTCGGGAGGATGATCTCGACAACGCCGAACAGGATGAGGAGTGTACGGAGCATACACACGATACTTGACAGACCACATATAAATCTGTACTGCTAGAACCACTCGTCCCGTCGTTCGATGTCGGCTCTCGCTTCGCGGACCTGCTCGGGCGTCGTCTCCGCGATATCCGCCAGTACGGTCATTCCGTCGATAGTAGCGGTACTGGACGACGAGATCAGGCGACACCGCCGAGGAGATTCCCGACAGTGTAGGCGACAACGGCTGCGAGCATACCGACGAGGAACATCTCGGTACCGTTCACGTACCACTTCCGGCGCGTTACGAAGCTTCGACTCGCCCCGACGACAAAAAAGGCGACTCCAGTGAACGCAATCGAGAGGGTAAAGGTCGAGCCGAGTTCGAGGATGTACGGGATCAGTGGTGCCCACCCGGCAACGACGAACGCGAGAAACGTGACGAAAGCCGTTCGTCGTGGTGATTTGCTGTCGGTGGCTGATTCCGTTGTGCGTGGGTTGTCCTCGTCGACAGAGCGCTGATAGTCGAGTTCCGACCGTCGACTGAGGTAGTTACTCATCCCCATCGAGAACCCGTCGGCAAACAGGTTCGCCGCCCCCAGAATCAACACGATCGAGGGGTTCAGCGACGCTCCGGCCACGCCCGAGACGACTGCGAATGTCGTAACGATTCCGTCGTTCGCACCGTAGATTACCTCGGCGAGATAACGCCCGGACGGCTCGAAATCTTCGCCGAGTAGGTGTTCGATCATCTGTCATGTACTGATTCACCTGCTTCCGACAAAGTCACCGTGGTCGCTTGCGTCCGAAGGAGAGGCGAGACTGCCACCGAAAAGAGAGTCAAGACTCACCGCTGGGCGGGTCACTGACCGGGTAACGTGTCATCCAGTAGCTGTCCTTCGGCAGGCTTCGTCGGTTCAGGCGAGTGCACTGCCAGCACGGATGATCTGCTTCTCGCCGAAGGAGGGGCCGACGATCTGCAACCCGACGGGCAGTTCGGAATCGTCACCGACCGGGACCGATATCGCCGGCAGGTTCGCCAGATTGACAGGCGTCGTGTTGGCGTCGGCGAGATACATCTTGAGCGGGTCGTCGAGACTCTCGCCCATCTCGAAGGGGGTGATCGGCATCGTCGGCGAGGCGAGGACGTCGGCGTCCTCGAAGGCTTCGTCGAAATCCTGCTGGACCCAGGCACGGGCATCCTGTGCCTTCTTGTAGTATTTGTCCTGGTAGCCCGCAGAGAGTGCGTAGGTGCCAAGCAGCACCCGGCGTTTGACTTCCTCGCCGAACCCTTCCTCACGTGATTTGGCAAAGGAGTCGTTCCAGTTCCCGTCGTAACCCCCCGATTTGCCGTACCGGACACCATCGAACCGTGCGAGATTCGACGACGCTTCACTCATCGCGATGACGTAGTAGGCCTCGACGGCGTGTTCCAGACTCGGCAGACTCACCTCGTGGTAGCTCGCTCCCTGCGCTTCGAGTTCCTCGATTGCGGCCCAGAACTGCTCGACGACGGTGTCCTCTGCCCCGTCGAGCAACTCCGTGGGAACCCCGATTTCGAGCCCGTCGACGTCGCCGTCTGCCGCTGGTGCGTACTCGTAGTCTGTGCCGTGGTCGCGGGCGTCGTGGGTCGTCGCGTCGCGCTCGTCGGGGCCAGCGATCACTTCGAGCAGTTCGGCGGCCTCCTCGACAGACGGGGCGATCGGGCCGATCTGTTCGAGACTGTTCGCGTAGGCGATCAACCCGTACCGCGAGACCAGCCCGTAGGTTGGTTTGATGCCGACGACACCGCAGAATGCGGCAGGGCAGCGAACCGAACCACCTGTATCGGTACCGAGTGCGAGGTCAGCGTCACCTGCGGCGACGACAGCAGCCGATCCACCCGAGGAACCGCCGGGGACGTGACCCGGTGCGGCCGGGTTCTCGACGGGACCGAACGCGGAGGTTTCCGTCGTCGTTCCCATTCCGAACTCGTCCATGTTGGTCTTCCCCGGGATCGTCGCACCGGCGTCGAGGAGGTTGTCGACCACAGTCGCGTCGTACGGCGGGACGTACTCTTCGAGCATCGCCGATCCGCAGGTCGTCCGGACACCCTCTGTGGAGATGTTGTCCTTGACAGCGACCGTCTTGCCTGCGAGTGGCCCGTCCTCACCAGCGATCGCTTCTTCAGTAATGTAGCCGTTGTGACTCATCGCTCAGGACACCCGTGGACCCTTGAACTGTCCGTCTTCGGTTTCCGGTGCGTTCTGCAGTGCCTCCTCCTGGCTAAGACACTCCCGCTGTTCGTCCGGCCGCATCACGTTGGTCAGTTCCGGCTCCCGTTCCGTCTCGGGGACTTCGTCGAGCGTCTCGAAATACGAGAGGATATCGCCGAACTGCTCGGCGAACAGCGTCCGTTCCGCTTCGTCCAGCTCGACCCGGGCGAGTTCTGCGATGTGTTCGACCTCGTCGGGTCCGACGTCGTAATCGCTCATGCCTGTCGGGAGTGTTCTCCGACCACTAAGCGTTTCGATACGGCTTTGGGTTTCACAAAAAATAGCTACGTTGAGCAAACATATTTGCCAAAGCCTTTAAGTCGCTCGCGGACCAACATAAAGATACCGAGGGCATTTTCCCGCTTCCACCCTGGCCGAGACCAACATGACTGACACTACCACGAGACGGTATACACGCGAACGCGACGAAGAGGAAAAAGAACAGTCGACAGAGGATGAGACACTTGTCTGTCCGGAGTGTGGTGGCAAACTGGCGTCTGACAGCGAACACGGCGAAACCGTGTGCAAGGAGTGCGGACTGGTCGTGGAGGAAGACGAGATCGATCCCGGACCAGAATGGCGCGCATTCGACTCCAAGGAGAAAGACGAGAAATCCCGTGTCGGTGCACCGACGACGAACATGATGCACGACAAGGGGCTGTCGACGAACATCGGCTGGCAGGACAAGGACGCGTACGGTAACGCCCTGTCGAGTCGACAGCGAGAGAAGATGCAGCGACTACGCACCTGGAACGAGCGATTCCGCACGCGTGACTCGAAGGAGCGCAACCTCAAGCAGGCACTCGGCGAGATCGACCGGATGGCTTCCGCGCTCGGACTGCCGGAGAACGTCCGCGAGACGGCGAGTGTTATCTATCGCCGCGCGCTCGAAGAGGATCTCCTCCCGGGACGCTCCATCGAGGGTGTCGCCACCGCATCCCTGTACGCCGCAGCACGAAAGGCCGGCACACCGCGATCACTCGACGAGTTGACGACGGTCTCACGGGTCGAGAAAGACGAGATCGCCCGCACCTACCGGTACGTCGTCCGGGAACTCAATCTGGAGATCAAACCTGCTGATCCGGAGAGTTACGTCCCCAGATTCGTCTCGGATCTCGACCTCTCCGAGGAAGTCGAGCGTCGGGCACGCCAGCTCCTCCAGAACGCGAAAAAAGAAGGCGTCCACTCCGGCAAGTCCCCGGTCGGACTCGCCGCCGCGGCCGTCTACGCGTCGTCGCTACTCACGAACGAGAAGGTGACCCAGAGCGAGGTCAGCGAGGTCGCGAACATCTCCGAAGTGACGATCCGAAACCGGTACCACGAACTGCTCGAAGCCGAAGAGAGCGTCCCTGGCCTGTAGCTGTTTTTGTCAACTTTAGACGATCGCTGCTTCCGCGAAAATGATGTCCGCGCTCGGAGTTGGCGTCAGTGCGACGGTGACGGTTCGCTGTTCGTCCCCTTCGAAGGACTCGACGATGGAGTTCGAGGCGACGACATCCTCGTCGATATCGACCGCTTCGACAGTGATTTCCACGTCACTGGCGACGCCGATGTTGTAAACGAGCACTTCGACGTCGATCGCCCCAGTTACTGACTCCTTCAGTTCGGCCGGTTGCCGCCCGACGACCCGCACCTCCTTCTCGTCGACTTCGGTCGTACAGCCAGCCAGTCCCAGCCCCAGGGCTATTGGTGCTAACTGGATCAGTCGTCGCCGAGACAGCTCCCGCGTCATAGACGTATTTTGGGCGTCGACGAGTATGAGCCTGCGGATTCGTGACGATTAGGCGTACTGTTTGACGATGTTGAGAATCTCGTCGAGTTCGTCGCCGGAGAGGGAGTACCGCTCCTGGGCGTACAGTGCACGGAGTTCGTCCCGATCGAGCGGTCTGGTATCGGCGATCTTGTAGGCCGTTTTCTCGTCGACTTTTTCGAGTTCGAGCAGGTCTGCGACGAACGCACGGGACTGTTCGGGCGTGAGCTGGGCAAACATGTTCACGTGCTCGATGGCCCGGGAGAGTTCGTATCGCATCTCCCGGTCGTCGTCCGCAGCCCGCTCTGCCTGCAGATCTTCCAGAATCTCTTTGGTTTCTGCGATGGTGAGATACTCCTCGTCCACTTTCTCTTTGAATATTGTCATGGTAGGCGACTGCGACCGAAATGGTCGACGGTTTGTACGGTGTAGACAACCGAGGACAAAATACCTTCGGAAACGTGGCTCCGAACTGCTGGCGCCGGCAGCGGCTACCGGACCCCGCACGTGGTGTTTCACGATCAGAAACATCCCGATGCAATAACGATGCTGCATTCAAAGGACTACCATAATGCTACCATCGGTATCCAGCCCAGTTCTGCGACAGCGACTGCGACAGACGCGTGGCGGTATCTCCCGCCGTCGGTTCCTCCAGACGGCTTCGGCGACTGCGGCAGCCGTCTCACTCGCTGGCTGCATGGGAGACGACGAAGATCCCTCTCTCGATACTGGCAGCGACGAACCCAATTCGAGCGACGACGGGAGCGACACCGGCCCCGACCCAACTACTGCTGTCCCCGACTCGTTCGACGACCGGGACGAGTTGCGCCAGCACTCCCGTGAGTTTATCCAGTTACTCGCAGACGGTCAGTTCGAAACTGCCGGCGAGTGGGTCGACCCCGATGCACCCATCCCCTTCGGCGCGGCAGAACTCGAACAGGCCTGGACCGGTGTCGTCGGTCCGGAGGCAGCACTCGATTCCATCGAGCGAGTCGTGTATTTCGGCACTGTCAGAGGGAACAACCGATACATCCTGGACGTGACAGTCGACGCGAACCAGTATCAGGTTGTCGTCGACTACGGTGAAAACGGCCTGATCACCTTCCAGGTTGCACCAGTTCAGGAATGGACACCTCCGGAGTACGCCGATCGAGACAGTTTCGCCGAGCAAGCAGTGAGCCTGGAGACACCACTCGACTGTGAACTCGGCGCGACGGTGTCGCTGCCGGAGACTGACGAGCAGGTGCCCGGTGTGGTCATCGTCCACGGGAACGGGCCCGCAGATCGAGACAACACGATCGGCCCCAACCGGACGTACAAGGAACTCGCGTGGGGGCTGGCGAGTCAGGGCATCGCAGTGCTGCGGTACGACAAACGAACCTACGCCTGCCAGCCAGATCTCGCAGACGCCACGATCGACGATATCGTGACGGAGGATGCGCTGACAGCGATTTCGGAGCTACGCAGCTTCGAGCAGGTCGCCGACGAGGAGCTGTTCGTGGCTGGACACAGCTTCGGTGGAGGGCTCGCGCCCCGGATCGCCCGGATGGACGGCAACCTCGCCGGGACTGTGATGCTCGCACCCGGCCCGGCCGGCCCCTTCAGCGATCTGATCGAGCGACAGGCCCGACATATCTTCGACCTCCAGCCGATCAACAGTTCGGTGCGCGAGGAGTTCCTCCAGGGTGTCGAACGGGAGGCAGACAAGATCCGAAATCTGGATATCGGCGACGACGAGATCGTTCGCTTCGGCGGCCGGGAGTTCTACGAGAGTCTGCAAAACTACGACCAGACAGGGACAGCGGGAGCGCTCGAGATTCCGCAGCTACTGATTCAGGGTGGCCAGGACTTTCAGCTCACCGTCGAGGACGACCTCCCGATCTGGCGGGATGCGCTCGAAGGCAACGAAAACGCTGAAATAACCGTCTACGACGATCTGAACCATCTCTTCCAGGAGAGTCAGGGGCAGCGAACACAGGCAGAATACGCCCTGGACAACGAGGTCGACAGGCGGGTCATCGACAGGATTGCGAGGTTCGTCGGGAACGTCACCACCGAGCAATCCCAGCGTGTGCGAACGCTTGTGGCCTGAGGCTGGACTGATTTTTTGGAGTCGTATGCTCTACGAGGGAGTATGCACGTCAACGAAGCCGATGTCGACTGGAAAGAGTACGAACCCCCGGAAACGAGCTTCAGACGGAAGGAACTCGGGAACGCTGTCGACGCGGAGAAACTGGGCTGTAGTCTGTACGAACTCCCCCCAGGCGAACGGTCCTGGCCGTATCACTACCACACGGCAAACGAGGAGGCGATCTACGTGCTCGCTGGGAGCGGGCAGATTCGGACGCCTGCTGGTAACAGCGAACTGCAGACCGGAGACTTTGTCGACTTCCCGGCGGACGAACGCGGCGGCCACCGGGTCATCAACGACGGTGACGAACCGCTCCGGTATCTTGCTGTCTCGACGATGGAAGAGCCAGACGTGACGATCTATCCAGAGATGGAGAAATTCGGCGTTTACGTCGGTTCGCCACCCGGCGGGCGCGAGGAGCGACCGTTCGAGGGCTACTTTCCGATGGATGCGGAGACAGAGTACTGGGAGTGACCGATCACCCGTCGAGCCGTTCGATCAACTCGGTGAGCTTCGCCTCTCGATCAGCAATCGCGTCGTCGCGCAACACTTCCTCGTTTTCGGTCTCACAGATCAACTCCGGCACTTCGACCGGCTTGCCCTGATCGTCGATCGCGACGAACGTGAGAAACGAGGACGTGGTCTCTCTGCGCTCTCCTTTCCGGGGATCTTCGGCGTGGACATCGACTTTGACGTCCACGCTCGTCGTTCCCGTTTTGAAGACGTACGCCTCGACCACTGCAATCTCGCCGATATCGATCGGCGAGATAAAATCGACAGCGTCCATCGACGCCGTGACGACCTGCTGGTTCGTAAACCGGAGCGCCGCGATCGCACCGCAGATATCCATCCAGTGCAGGACCACGCCACCCAGTGCGCGCCCGAGTGAGTTCGCCTCGTTTGGCTGCAGTAGTTCGGTCATCTCGGTGTAGGAACTGGCCAGCGTCGAGTCACTGCGGTCGCTATCGGTCATGCAAAAGAGAGACGCACGCCCAGAGTATAGTTGTGTGGCCGATTTACATGTAGCCGAGGTCGCGCAGTCGCTCCATCAGGTCCTCTTTGTCCTGTGCGCGACCAGCGCGCTCGGTCGTCGACTCCAGATCCTGCAGCCAGGCCGGTTCTTCCTCGCTTTTTTCGGTACTCACTTCACTGCCGAGCGACCGGAAGCCAGCGAAGTACTTCGGCGAGACCGGAATGTCTTCGGCGGTAACGCCTTCCGGGAGATCCTCGGCACTCTCGGGCACGTAGCCGTCGTCCGGGTAGCCCTCGACGGTCTCCGGGACGACGACCTGCCAGAAGGCGTCCCAGACGGCGCGCTCGTCGAACTGGAGGATGGGCTGAATGCGGTCGTGGGGTGGGTAGATATCGGGGTCGTGCCGGGGTGAAAAGAAGGTTTCGTCGGCACGGGCCTCCTGTTCGTCCCAGCGGACACCGGAGATGACGCCGTCGATATCGTACGCTTCGAGCGCATCGTTCAGCGCCACCGTCTTGAGCAGGTGGTTGCCGACGTAGGTGTCGAGCAGGAACGGGAAGGTGTCCTCCTCGTATTCGAGGATCTCACGAACGTGGTGCTGGTTGTGTTCGGAGAGTTCGGAAACCGGGATGTCGTCGCCCGGTTCCAGGCCGTGTTCTTCCGCGTACTCGCCGACATCCGTGTTGCGTGCGTAGATGACGTCGAGATCCCACTCCTCGGCCCAGTGGTCGACGAAGTCGTGGATCTCGTCGAAGTGCTGGTAGTGGTCGATGAAGACGGCCGGCGGCACGTCGTAGCCGTACTCCTCGGCGACTTCCTTGATGAAATACAGCGTCAGCGTCGAGTCCTTCCCGCCGGTCCACATGACGGCCGGGTTCTCGTACGTTTCGAGTCCCTCGCGGGTTACCTCGATTGCCTTCTCGACTTTGTCCGCAACGGTCGGATAATCTGCCGGGTCCTCGCCTGCGCCGTCGTCGTAATCGACGTCGAGATACTCCGGAAATTCCTGTTGTTCAGACATGGTGTAATGACATATAATTAGAGCCTCGATTAAGTACCTTTTGGACCGGGAGAGTGGCTGTGAACGATACACACGCTACCCGTGAGTTAGTGGCACGGGCCCGGGTGGGGACGGTATGGCACGGATCCGGGTGGGGATGAGCCAACCGACTACAACCGGGCCAGACCGACGGAGCTATCGACGATTTCGGCGATCGTCTCGCGTTTGAGCAGGGTGAAGCCGAGCGCGACGAGTCCGAAGCCGAATATCGTCAGGAGATTGATCGTCTCCCCCAGCACGAAGACACCGACGAGTGTCGCGACGATGGGGACCAGGTAGGAGACCAGCGAGGCCTCGAACGCCCCGTAGGTGCCGAGGATGTAGAAGAAGATCAGGAAGGCAAACGCCGTGGAGAACACACCCAGATAGAGCACGGAACCGACAGCAGTCGGAGTAGTGACGTTGCTCCCGGGCAACTCACCGGCACCCAGACTCACCGCGTGCAGGATGAGTGCACCCACTAGCATCGACCAGCCAGTGAAAGCCGCCCGGTTTATTGTCGGGCTGGCGCGTTCGACCAGCACGCCGCCGAGTGCAACGCTGACGACCTGGCCGATGATGATGAACCGACCGACCGTGTCGCCACCCAGGAGGTTGGCGGGATCCGGCTGGATGACGAATCCGATCCCGACGAATCCCACTGTCACACCGGCCGTCCCGAGAAAGGAGAGTCGCTCGCCGAGGATCAAAAGCGCCCAGACAGCAGTCGCGATGGGGACCAGTGTCTGCATGATCGCCGCGGCACCGCTCGGGACCGTCTGCTGGCCGATAAACAGGAAGCCGTTGCCGGCCACGAGAAAGACACCGCCGGCGAGGATGGCCGCCCGATCCGTCCGCCCCTCGGGCCACCAGTTCTCTGTCAGCAGCAACGCGTAGACGAGCAGGAGGATCGCAGCGACATCGTAGCGGAAGGATGCAAACAGCAGTGGTGGTAGCTTTTCGAGTCCGACAGAGATGGCAGGGAACGACAATCCCCAGAAAACCGCCAGCGTAACGAACAGTCCCAGATCGCGGAAACGTGACACAGTCTGTTTTCGGGAGATTGCGCCAAAGCCCTGACGATACTCGGTGCGGTCTGTCCGATCCCTGGCGTTCCTACTCACACAGTCGGTCTGATCCGTACCTCTATGTGGCGACCGACCGAACTTCCAGTCAGACTGCATGAAAATCGGATTGGCGCAGATAGAGATCGAGGGGGCGAGGAAACAGAAGAACCGCCAGCGAGCGATCGAGGCGATCAGAGATGCTGCGAATCGGGGCTGTGATCTCGTCTCGCTGCCCGAGATGTTCACAGTCGGCTACTTCGCGTTCGACAGCTACCCCCGGGAAGCGGAACCGATCGACGGTGAGACGATCAGCCAACTGCGAGCGGTCGCTATCGATGAGGAGATCTCGATTCTCGCGGGATCGTTCGTCGAAGATCTCGAAACCTCGACCGAACGCGGGTTCGCGACGCCCGCCAGCGACGGGTACGCAAACACGGCAGTGTACATCGATGCGGACGGGAGCAGGCAGGCGGTCTATCGAAAACAGCATCTGTTCGGCTACCAGTCCGCCGAACAGCAACTGCTCACCCCGGGCGAGTCGGTGCCGACGGTCGAGGACGGTGGATTCACCATCGGGATCACGACCTGCTACGATCTCCGATTCCCGGAGCTGTACCGCAGCCTCGTCGATTCGGGAGTCACACTCACACTCGTCCCGAGCGCGTGGCCGTACCCCCGTGTCGAACACTGGGAGACCCTCCCGAAGGCGCGGGCGATCGAGAACCTGATGTACGTCGCAGCGGTCAACGGTGTCGGCGAGTTCGACCAGGCTGCCCTCGTGGGCAGATCGACGGTGTACGATCCCTGGGGGACGCCGATTGCCAGCGCCGGCGAACGAGCAGGACTGGTCACGGCACAGATCGATCCGGGCGAGGTCGAACTGCGCCGTGACAGGTTCCCGGCACTCGCGGATCGTCGCGACGCATGATGTAGCGGTTCCGCCGGGAGATTTAACTATCCAGGGTTAAAAGGGGTTGATGCCGGTACAGGCGCTTTTCACGTCACAGCCGGTATCAGGGCTCTCGGCCTCGCGACTCCACTCGGCCGCAACGGGATGGCACGCCGTACGTGGCCGTCCGGACGGCCACGACTTCTCCGTACTCGGAACGCCTAAACCGATCCGAAAAAAATGGTGTAGTATGCAGTACGAACACACTGGGGACGTCCACCGAAAACTCCAGGACTCGTACGCCGAGGATGGCGACGAGTTACCGACAGTCGACTGCCCGGAGTTTCCAGAACGCACCTACCAGTGTGCAGAGGTCGAGATTCTCAAGAAACTGTTCTTTCCCCGGTGCTGGAACGAGGCATCGATGGTCGAAAACGAAGCCGAGATCGAGGCACAACTGAACGAACTCGGGGATCTGTTCTACCGCGGGATGTGTCCGTACGTCGCCTACCCGATGGAACTGGTCGCGAACGTCATCGACCGACTGCCGGCGATCCGTGCCAAACTGAAAAAAGATCTCGAAGCAGCGTTCAAAGGGGATCCAGCGGCGAAAACACACGTCGAGATTGTCCGTGCCTACCCCGGATTCCACGCGATCATGGTCCAGCGAGTGGCACACGAGATCTACAACCAGAGCGCGAAGGTGTACGCCCGCGAACTCACCGAGGCCGCAAAGACTGTCAGCGGCATCGACATCCACCCCGGTGCGGAGATCGGCGAGTACTTCTTCATCGACCACGGCACCGGTGTCGTCATCGGCGAGACGACGACGATCGG
>Ga0207753_1000567_pt1 | contig 14081 bp, 13 predicted proteins | sample PonA233FremontCA_2_FD_187273 | JGI IMG/M metagenome (GOLD analysis project Ga0207753, IMG submission 187273) | Salt pond sediment microbial community from Fremont, CA, USA - Pond A23 Sediment 3 (SPAdes) | ecosystem: Environmental > Aquatic > Non-marine Saline and Alkaline > Saline | place: USA...
GCGAACCAGTACTACGTGCCGGTCGCGATGCACAACGTCGCCTCGCCGATCGCGACGATGGCGGCGACGCACGTCGGCGCCGCGATCCCGAACTCGCTGGCGATCGAGTACCACTCCTACGAGCTCGGCTGGTGGGAGGACCTCGTCGAGGAGGACGTCATCGAGGAGGGGTACATCGAGGTCCCCGAGAAGCCGGGCCTCGGCGTCACGCTCGACATTGACGCCGTCGAGGCGCACATGGTCGACGGCGAGACGTTATTCGACGAAGCGTAGCTTCGTCGGGCGAGCGAATCTCCGATTCGCGCTGTTCGACTGAGCGGAGCGAAGTCGAACTCGACCGACGGAGTCGGTCGGTGTTCGATCCGGCGTAAGCCGGAGCGCGCCAGCAGCGCGGAGCGCTGCGTTGCTTGACGAGGCGTAAGCCGAGGTCAGGCGTCCGCGACGGCCTCGTCCAGCCGGACCGGGTCGAGTCCCCGCCGGTCCAGTTCCGCTTCGATCTCGCGGATCCGAGGCGCGATCGCATCTGGCTCGTGGCTGTCGGTCCCGACGGTCACGCGTGCGCCGGCGTCGACGAGTCGATCGAGGAACGTCGGAGCCGGGTGGAACTCCCCGTAGTCGTCGAGCAGTCGACCGGCGTTGATCTCGGGGACGGTCCGCGACTCGCCGAAGGCGTCGGCGATCGCGGCGTACTGGTCCTCGGTCGCGAACCCGCGGAGGTGCGGATTCCGCTCGATCAGGTCCGGATGCGCGGCGATCGCGAACAGCTCCGAGTCGACCAGCGCGGTCAGCTTCTCGAAGTACCGGTCGACGAGCGCGCGCCGCTCCGACTCGGACTTGTCCGCGAAGTGCGAGCGGGCGTGGACGTTCGCGCCGTCCAGGTCGTGGACGCTCCCGACGGCGTAGTCGAAGTCGGCCTCGGCGAGGAAGTCGGCGATCGCCGCCTCGTGTGCGGGGTCGTAATCCATCTCCACGGCGTCGAACACGTCGACGTCGGCGTCCTCGCGGACCGCCTCGATCGCCTCCCGGCGCCGCTCGTACGTCAGGTCGAGGTTGAATCCGAGCGCCCGCTTGTACCGCTCCGCACCGGGCTCGGGCGAGACGTTGCAGTGGTCCGCGAACCCGATCCCGTCGAGGCCCGCGTCCGCGGCCGCGTCCACCATCCACCGGAGGAACGCCCCGTCGGAGTAGTTCGTGTGGGCGTGGTAGTCGTACACGCGAGGTCGTAGGTCGCGCGGCGACTCGTAGCTTCTGGTCGGCGAGCCTTGCCGGCGGCGACTCAGTACCCCGTGCCGAGCGCGGAGTTCGCGACGAGCACGGCGAACGTGACGCCGAACAGGGCCGCCAAGATAGCGAAGGAGACGCCCCAGCCGAACAGGTCGGCCGCGAGCCCGACGCCGAAGGAGCCCGCCGAGCCGATGACGGTGTAGACGGTCCGAACGAGTCCGAAGCCGGCGCCGCGCTCCGCGTCGCCGAGCGCGTCCATGAACCGCGGGTCGATGGCGGAGAAGAAGCTCGCCCCGGAGCCGGCCAGCAGCACCGCGACGGCGACGCCGGCCAGCCCGGGACCGAAGACGAAGGCGGCGATGCCGACCGCGCCGGCGAGCATCGCCGCGCCGATGGCGACGTCGCGGCCCGCCCGGTCCGAGAGACGGCCGAGGCCGACCTGCGCGACCGCCCGAACGACGAAGAAGGCGGAGAAGACGCCGGCCGCGAACGGCGGCGAGAACCCCCGGAACTCGACGAGGAACGTCGGGAGAAAGGACATCACGCCCTGGACGACGTACGTGCCGGCCATCGCGACGAACAGCGGGAGGAGGATGCTCGGCCGCGAGAGGAGCTCGACGAGCGGCGCGACCGCGAACCGGTCCCGCATCGGCTGATCGGGGCGCCGCGGCTCGGTCGGGCGGACGCGCCACGCGAACAGCAGGAACACCGGCGCCCCGACCAGCGCGGCCAGCGCGACCGCGGGGCGCCAGCCGTACCGGACGCCGACCCAGGCCGCGGCGACCGGGGCCACGAGCCCGGCGAGCGGGCCGCCGACCGAGTGGAGCCCGATGGCCGTCCCGATGTCGTCGAACGTCCGCGAGAGCAGGGTCGTCGCCACCGCGTAGTGGAGTCCGGCGACGAGCCCCAGCAAGACCGCCGCGAACACGAACGCGGGGAAGACGGGCGCGAGCGCGAGCACCGCGCTCATCGCGGCGGTGCCGCCGACGGCGACGAGGATGACCTTCCGCTCGCCGTGGCGGTCCGCGAGCACGCCGCTCGGGAACTGGGCGGCGCCGTACGCCAGCCACATCCCGGAGAGCGCGACCCCGATGGCGGTGTTCGACACCGAGAAGTCGTCGACGATCAGCGGGACGACCGGGCTGATCGCCAGCCTCGCGAAGTAGGTCACCAGGAACGCGAGCATGCACAGCGACAGCACCGTGTGACGGTACTGCCAGCTCATCCGGCAGTCACTGACGAGAGGTGGGTCCGGTCGGGAGTCAACGCTTTCGGTTCCGGCCGGAATCGTTTCCGCCTCCCTCTCCTCCTCCCCCTCCGTCAGCCGCCGGCGCGCCGCTCGTCGTCACCCGACGGCGACCGGATCGACCCGGCTCCCGACCCACAGGAGCGTGGCGACGAGCCCGAGGACCGCGACCGGCAGGAACCACTGCACGACCGCGAGCAGCCCCGCGGAGGCCTGGATCCCGATCACCAAGAGGAGCGTCGGACCGCAGCAGGCGACCCCCGACAGGAGCCCGGGGACCCCGGCGGCGACGCCCGCCCCGGCGCCGATCCGGCACGTCTCGGGGCCGCGCCAGGCGACGACGGAGACCGCGAGGGTGACGCCGACGAGCGCGGCGAGTCCCAGCCCGATGGCGGCGTTGACGGGCGCGAACAGGTACTCGACCGGCCCGGCCGCGACCAGCGCGACGGGCTCGTACTGGAACGGCCCGACTCGGCGCGTCAGGAGCGAGAGCGGGTCGCTCGCGACGGTGACGTCGACGAGAGACCCCGAGCCGGTCGGCGCGGCCCCGGTGTCGCGGAGGCCGAGATGACGCAGTCCCGCGGCGTACGCGAGGAGGTACGCGACCGCGACGACCCCCGCCGTCGCCCGACCGTCCCGCCGACCGAGCGCCGCGCGGACGGCGAACCCGGTCCGGCGGACCAGCCCGGCCGCCCACGCCGCCGGCGCCTCGGTCGGCGAGACGGACTCAGCCGCCATACCCCGCCCCCGTGTGCTCGCCGACGAACGCCGTCTCGGGGTAGAACCCAGCCCACGCGAACCACATCGCGTCGAGCGCGAGCACCGGCTCCAGCGGCAGGTCGCCCGCCGCGATCCCGCCGCCCTCGGAGCCGACCCGATAGGCGTCGCCGTCGGGCTCGACCCGGAGACCGTCCGGGTTGCGGTAGACGTGGCCGGTCGAGAGCCCCGGGTCGGCGACGGCGACGACGTCGGCGCCGTCCCCGCCGACCGAGCCGGTCAGGACCCGCTCGGAGAGCAGCGTCGCCTTGTCGAACGCGACCGCGCCGCGCTCGGTCCGCGCGCCGATGACGACCGACTTCGCGTGGCCCTCGTCGGGCGACGACAGCGGCGTGAACATGGTCCGCTCCCGAGCGTAGTACCCGCCGAGCGGCGCGTAGCTACCGTACGGGTCGGTCTCGTACCTGCGCACGTACCCTGTGTCGTCGGTCATGACGAGCGAGTCCGGGTGGCGCTCGGCCCACGCCTCCGCCGTCGTCCACACGACGCGGAACTCGTCGAGCGTCTCGCCGGTCATCGGCCCGTCGATGGCCGTGGCGAGCATCTGGGGCCACCAGCTGTCCGTCGTCCGGTCGTACATGATCAGGTTCGAGTTGACCAGCTGCCCCGACACCCCGAACGTCGCGTCGCCGCGGCGGAACCCCTGCGCCGTGCCGGTGAGCGGGCAGTAGGTGACCGCGATCGGCTCGCCCCCGAGCTCGTCGTTGACTATCTCGTGGTGGGAGAGGACGTGTCGGGGGTACGCCTTCGCCTGACCGTCGCGAGCGACGCCGAACACCGGCACCCCCTCGGCGTACGTCGTCTCCGCGATGGGCCGGAACGAGGGGTCGTCGATCGAGGGGATCCCGTCCTTGCCGACGCCGCCGCTGAGCGACTCCTCGACGAGAGTCTCGGCGTCGTACGGGAAGTGATACGCGGCGTCGACGGTGGGGGGTCCCACGCCGTCACTGGAGTCGTTGTCGCCAGAGCCGGATTCGTTACCGGAGCCGGCGCCGTCGCCCCCGTCCTCTCCATCGCTGCCGCCGGCGGTATCGAGGGCGCCGCCGCCGAGACAGCCGGCGACGCCGACGGCACCGATCGCCGCGATACCGGCCAGCGCCGACCGACGAGAGCGGTTCATGCTCACGCTTCGGTCTCGACAGTATAAAGATCGAAGCGCGGGTGTGACACTCACACACAGCCGCGAGGGGCGTCCCTACCCGTTCTCTCCCGGGTGACTCCCGTTGGCCGGGCGATCGCGGAGCCGGTCCGCGATGGCGGCGCCCGCGGCCCGCGGGTCCGGCTCCGCGACGTCGACGGGGTCACCGACGGCGACGCGCCCGGGCTCGACGACGTCGCAGCAGAGCCCGCCGCGGTTCCGCAGCGCGGACGCGAGCCCCGCCTCGCCGGCCAGCGACTCGACGTGCGCGCAGGGCGGACGCCGCCGGGTCGGTCGCAGGCGCGCGTCGCCGACCGCGACGGTCGCCTCCAGCAGGTCGTCCATTTCCGCTCCGAACCCCTCGACGACGACGTTCCGTCGGTGACGGCCGTCCGAGACGTCGATCCCGGTCTCCGCGCGGACCGCGTCGAGCGCCTCGACGGCGACGAGGGTGACGGCGCAGCCGTCGAGCTGGAAGTGCCCGTCGCCGCGGCGGTATCGATCGCCCTCGACGCCGCCCGACCGGATCGCGACGGTCTCCCGGAGTTCGGGCGGGGCGCCGCCGTCGGGCGCCGTGACCAGCCCTCGGACGGTGCCGGTCGCCCCCTCGTCGCCGGTCACGGCGTCCCTCCGAGCAGCGACTGGTCGCCCGGCTTCAGCCACTCCCTGTGCGCGTAGTAGACGGCGCCGACCGGCGGCGCGACCAGCGCGGCCAACGCGTACACCCATTTAAAGAGGCCGAAGTCGGCGACGCCGCGCTCGTCCAGCGACAGCGCGTCGAGGAGGACCGCGGCGGTCGCGAGCGGTGCGAGGAGGTAGCCGTGGGCGAACGCGACGGCGGCGCCGGCCGGGGTTCCGGCCGAGAGCAGCGCCCAGTCGAGCGCGTAGAGGACGGTCCACCCGCCGGCGGCGACGGCGAGGACGAGGAGCCACGGACCGTCGAAGCGCCGGTCCTCCGCGTCGCCGTCGGCTCCAGGGCCGGGGGCTCCGGAGAACGATTCGGGAGAGGTGCTCACGGCCGATCTGAGGGTCGAACGGTAATCAACGTCCGGGTCGGAGTCGGCGGCGGCGGGGCTCCCGCGTCCCTCGACGGTCCGTCCGCCAACGACCCCTAGACCGCGTCGACCGACGACGCCGCAACGGTCGAGCCGTGCGACCCAGTCCGGGTCCGACGCAGTTGAGCCGTGGCGTTCACGGTATCGGACGCGGACGCGTTCGTCGGCGTCTGGATCTCGACCGACTCGTCACCGTACACCTCCATGGTCTCGATCACCGTCCCGTTCGCGGCGACCCGTCGGACGATGACCGTGGGCGTCGTTGCGGTGGTCCCGTCCGAGGCCGTCTCTCCGGGCGCCTCGTCGGGCGTCTCGCCGCCGAGGAACCGAGTGATCGCGTCGGTCTCGGCGAACGAGTCGACGTCACCGGACCGGGCGTCGACGAACGCGACGTACGCGATCCCGCTGTTGTCCTCGGGGACGACGCGCACCTGCCAGTACTCCCGGTCGTCGATGACCGTGAGGATCGGCTCGGCCGGGTCGAACCGGTCCCAGTCCGTCTGGGGCGCCGACTGTCTCACGAGGTCCGCCGCCCGCTGCGGACCGAACAGTGAGTCGCTCGGCGCGTACCGTTCGAAGGCGCCGCTCTGCCCGTCGATCGTCCACAGCTCTTGGAGGCCCTGCGCGTCGCCGTAGGGCTCGACGGCGACGACGTACTGCGGGCCCGACTCGGTGAGGACGAAGAACGGCTGGTCGTTCCCGTCGCCGGGCAGCGGCGCGACCTCGATCTCGTCCTCGTGGCTCGTGTAGGTGTTGAGAATCCCGTTTCGGTACTTCGTCGCCGCGACGGAGCGGAGCGCCAGGTCCTCGGGGTACAACTGCTGGTCGTCGAGGACCGGGCTGGCCTCGGCCTCGTCGGGCGAGAGCGCGTCGATCGATCCGCCCGGATCGATGACGGCGACGCCGCCCCACTGCGGCGTGGTGTGCGGAAGCGGCGTCAGGTGAAACTGCGGCTCCGAGTAGGGGACGACGATGTACTGGGTCCCCTCGTGTACGACCATCTTGGGGTCGCCGTAGTCGACGAGGTACGCCTGCGATTTGAGGAGATCCCATCGGTAGTTCCGGTGGAATACCGTCCCGACGCCGGTCTCGAGTTCGCCGTCGACAGACCGTACGTTCGCCTGTTGGGTCGTCATGTCGACGAGCACGGTCCCGGCCTGTCGCTTGGTGATCGCGTTGAACAGCCCGTCGGGAGCCAGCGGTGCCGCCCAGTAGGGGGTCCCGTTCACCACGCTGATGTCGGTGTCGCCGACTCGGTACTGCGGCCGACTGAGAGTGTTCGACGCGTATCGGTCGGCGACCGCTCGCGTGACGATCCGCGGGTTGTCCGCGTCGACGTCGTCGAGCCGCTCGACCGTTGTCGTCTGCCCCATCACCCGGTCGCTCAGCGTGACGCCGGCGACCGCGTTGGCGACGGGCAGCAGCGCGAACGCGGCGATCACGAACACGGCCGCCCCGACGCGGAGCGGCGTGACCGTGTGATCGTTATCCGAGAGGGCGTTGACGACGGTCTCGACCCGGCCTCCCGACCGCGCGGCGGCCCACGCGGCGACGCCGCCGGCAACGACACCGACCAGTAACAGCGGCGTCGTGTACGCCGCGTAGACGAGTCCGTGGAGCCACGGGCGGAAGAACCACGCGACCGCGACGACGACGAGCCCGACGGCGCCGAGCGGGATCCACGGCGGGCCCGAATCGGCGCCTCCCGGGCCGGTCGACGGCCAGTCGGTGATGTCTTCATCGGAGGGCGATTCGTCTGCGTCGTCGGCGGGAGGGCGTGTTGACATTGGTGTGGATCGTGAGCGACGGCCGGGGACCGCGAGCGTGTAGCACTGCGAGTCGACCGGGGCGGATCGGGGGGTTATCCAGACGGACCGACGGGTTGTCGAGGCGGCCCGTCGACGCGGAGAGCGGACCGGCGGAGCCCACGACCGGAGTCCTATCCGTCAACACATAAGCGTTGTACAAATCGGTTGACACCAATCGCTCGGCGTCCGTGTACGGCCTCGGTCGCTGGGTCGGACTGGCCCGGCGAGCGGTCCGGGAGCGACAACGACTGACCGCCGACATCGACCTCGTCGGCGGCAGCGGTCGCGACCGACCCGCTCACTCGTCGAAGGTGCCGGCGGAGAGGTAGCGCTCGCCGCTGTCCCAGTAGACGGTGACGACGAGCGGCTCCTCGCCGGCGTACTCGCCCGACTCGCGGAGCGCCGCGGCGACGCCCTTCGCGGCGAGGTTCGAGGCGCCGGACGACTGCCCGACGAGGAGGCCCTCCTCGCGCGCGAGCCGGCGGCACTCGGCCTCGGCATCGTCGATGTCGACCGTGTGCACCTCGTCGATGAGGTCGACGTCGAGGTTCGGCGAGACGAACCCCGGCCCCATCCCCTGAAAGGCGTCGTTTCCGGGCTCACAGCCCGAGAGCACGGCGTTGTCGCTCGGCTCGACCGCGTCGATCCGCACGTCGGGGAAGACCTCGCGGAGCCGTCGGCCGATCCCCGTGAGCGTGCCGCCGGTGCCGACGCCGGCGACGAGCGCGTCGACCGTTCGGTCGCCGACCTGTTCGAGGACCTCCGGGCCGGTGGTCTCGTAGTGGGCCCGCGGGTTGGCGGGGTTCTCGAACTGGCGCAACTGGACCATCCCGGCCTCGGCCTCCAGTTCGTCCGCGCGCTCCTTGGCCGCGGAGATGTCGCCGTCGACGATCTCGAGGTCGGCCCCGTACGCCCGCATGATGCGCCGGCGTTCGATCGACTTGCCGTCGGGCATGACGAGCGTCACGTCGTACCCCTTCACGGCGCCGACCATCGCCAGCCCGATCCCCGTGTTGCCGGACGTGGGCTCGACGATCCCGTCGCCGGGCTCCAGATCGCCGGCCTCCTCGGCCGCCTCGACCATGTACAGCGCCGGCCGGTCCTTCGCGGAGCCGCCCGGATTACGTGACTCGACCTTCGCGGCCACCGTCGTCCCCGGCGGTGAGTCGACCCGCACCAGCGGCGAGCCGAGTCCCTCCAACACGTCGTCGTCCATTAGCTCGACGAACGGGGCCGTCACTCAAATGCCCGACGGACCGCGGCAAAACGCGTGCGACTCGCGGCGGGAGGCGGTCGCCGCGCCGCGGGACGCGCTCCCGCCGGTCGCCGCGGTTGCCACCGACGCGCGGTTTACAAGCCGTCCCGGCGTACGGAGGGGTATGACGCTCGAAACGCTCGCGCCCGACGAGGCCGGCGCGGCCGGCGGTGACGCGCTCGACGACGAGGTCCTGGCGGCGCTCGGGGCCGACGACTACCGCTTCAAAGTGTGGGGCGGCGACTGGTGCGGCGACTGTCGGCGGCAGCTCCCCGCGTTCGCGGCGGCGCTCGACGCCGCCGGCGTCCCCGACGATCAGATCGAGGACTTCCCGGTCACGAAGGGACCGAACGGCAAGGAGGGCGACGGGGTCGAGGAGTACGGGATCGAGCTGATCCCCACCGTCGTCGTCGAGAACGGCGAGGGCGAGGAGCTCGCCCGCTTCGTCGAGGCGGCGGACGTCTCGATCGCGGAGTTCCTCGCGCGCGAACTCTCCGAGGCCGAGGCGAGCGCCTGACTTCGGGGCAGATCGCTTCCCTCTTTTAAGAATCCAGTTCGGCGACGATCCGCTCGCGGATCGCCCCGGCGTCCACGGGCGCCCACGCCTCGATGTCGTACGTCACGTCGACGAGGACCTCCAGTCGGTCGGCGTCTCCCTCGCCGATCGCCGCGACGGCGTCCTCGGAGAGCCGCGCGCGGACCGCCTCAGAGAGCGCCTCGCGGTCCACGTCGCGCTCGGGCACGTCGAGGATGTGCGGGAGGTCCGCCGCGCCCTCCGGTAGCGACGGGAACGCCGCGGGCCCGACCCCGAGGGCGACGGCGTCGGCGTCGAGCCCCTCGTCCGGGTCGACGACGTCCGCGAGGGCGCCGCCCGCGCCCGCGGTCTCGCCGTCTCCCTCCGACAGCGCCGCGGGCGGCGCCGGGACCAGGGCGTACTCCGCGACGGCGACGTCGATGGCGGCGGCGATCGCGTCGTCGTCGACCTCCGATCGCCGCTTGAATGCGAGTTCCGAGAGCGCCCGCGAGAGCTCCGCGCGGGTGAGCCACCCGAACAGGTCCACGACGCCGGCGAGGTCGTCGCGGGCGGCCACGCTGGGCGCGTCGGTCGCGGTGCCGTCCGAGCCCGTCTTCCCCGTCATCGATCAGTCCTCCCCCGGCGCCGGATCGGGGGGCGCGTCCGTCGGAGGCCGATGGCCGTTCCCCTTGACGTCGGCGTCGCCGAGCGCCCCGCCGGTCCGGGTCGCGTCGCTCCCCGGTCCGTCGGCCGCCGCCGCGACGTCCGCCCGGGCCGCCTCGGCGACCTCGGCCGGCGTGACCGGGGCGTCGCGCCACGCCGGAAGGCGGGTGTCCGGGCCCGGTTCGCCCAGGGCGTCGGCGTACGTCGCCACCTGCGAGCGCTCGCCGTCGCGGTCGTAGTCGAGGCCGTTGAACGCGGCGTCGGTCTCGTACCCCGTGATCAGGGCCTCGGCCGCCTCGCGGTAGCGGTCGGCGAGCCCGTCGTAGTCGACGGCGACGCCGCCGTCCTCGACCGCGCGGAGGGTCGCCTCGCCGACCGCCCGGCTCATGTCCCCGAGGCCGGTCGGACCGTCGACGGAGCGGTGGTCGTGCTCGTAGCGGCCGAGGTCGACCTGCGCGCTCCCTTCGAAGCCGGCGTGCGCGTACGCCTCGCCGAGCGTTCCGGCCTCCAAGCCCCACCCGCGCTGGACGCGGAGCTTCGAGACGAGATCGGTCGTCGCCGCGAACTCCCCCGCGAGCGCGTACCGGAAGGCGTCGAGGTACTCGAGCACGCCCGCCTCGCGGCGCTCGGTGGCGTCGGCGAGCGCGCGGACGAGCGGCCGGAAGAACAGCCTGAACAGCCGACCGTACAGCGCCCCGTCCTCGACGCGAGCGTAGTACCCCTTCGCGAAGGAGTGACCGTTCGCGACCGGGAACAGCAGTCGGTTGACGAACGCGGGCGAGTACGTCTTCGTGTCGGCGTCGTGGACGACGACGTACTCCTCCTCCAAGGCCCGGCCGAGACCGAGCCACACGTCCCGGCCCTTCCCGCGGTCGCCGTCGAGCCCGCGGTCGGCGAGCAGGTCGGCGAGGCGGGGCCCGCCGCACCAGAGCGTCTCCACGTCGATGTCGAAGCCGTCGAGCCACCGGGCGAAGGGACCGACGCGGTCGGCCGGGGCTCGTAGTGGAACGATCACGCGAGCGGGATCGACCGTCTCCAGCGCCGAGAGGACGCGTTCGGCCGCGAGCGTTCCGTACTCGCGCTCCGTCATCGGCACCACGACCGCCGCCCGGCCGACGGGGGCGTCGGGCCGGTGGTCGGTCAACGCGTGCAGGGTCGTCACGCGCTCTTGGACGTACTCCATCAATACCGTACAGGGGCGGGACACCCTAAACAGGTGCGGTACCCGTGGTCCGTGCCGACACGCGTGAAGGGGCCCTGTTGGAATCCTTTCTTCAGACGCATTGTCGTCTGAAACAGCCGGTCGCTGGAGAGTGCGAAGCGACTACTCGATTTCCAGCTGGCCACTTCCGCTAGTCTCCCCATTTGCGTTCTCGTCCCATTCGAGTTCGAACTCGACGCTTAGTTCAGTCATATCGCCAGCCGGGCCTTCACGTTCAGCTTTGACCTCAAAGGTCGGTCGGGCAGGGGGAGTCAGTGTGACAGACTCGGAGCCTGCTTTCAGGCTGATAGCGCTTCCGCTGTCGAGGTTATCTGCGACTTTCCGAAGGTACGCTGCGATTTCTTCCCGACTCTGGTTGCTTTCCGATTTGAACAGGACCTCTTCTGGCATAACGAACGATACGCTACCTGCACCGATAAGTGAATCCCCTGTACTGACCACACACGGTCAGGCTGCATCACTTCAGGAGGATTTCAACAGAGCCGCAAACGGGTGCGGCGACCGCGCTTCTCGCCGCGGTCATGCCGCCGGCTCCGCGTTCGCCGCGCCGCCCGGGACGCGACCCATGCGCTCTAAGGCGGCGTACGCGACGACGACCGCCGCCAGCCCCCCGGCGAGCCCGAGGAAGACGGCGTCGTAGGCGGCGCCGGCCTCGATCGCCTCCCCCACGGCCCACGAGCCGGCCGCCTGGGTCGTCATCATCCCGGCGGAGTAGACGGCGTACGCCGAGGCCCGGGACCCGTCCGGCAGCGACGCGAGGAGGAAGGTGTCCATCGCGGGGAACAGCATGTGGATGGCGAAGCCCACGGCGAGGCTGGCGGCGACGACGGCGACGACCCCGGAGACGGCGACGACGAGGACGACGCTCCCGATGAACGCCGAGACGATCCCGAGCAGGTACGGCACGTGGGGGAGCCGGTCGGCGAGGTCGCCGGAGACCAGGAAGGCGGGGACGCCGGCCGCGAAGATCACCGTCAGGAGGTTCCGGGCGGTCGCCGGCGGGAGCCCCTTGTCTATCATGTACAGCTCGTAGAAGTTGAACAGGCCCTGCCAGACGAACCCCGTGAGCCCCATCAGCACGACGGCCGTCAGGATGAGCTTCCACTCGGAGAGCGCGCCGCCGACGAAGTCGGTGTCGCCCGCCCCGGCGTCGGGGAGGTCCGTCCGCGAGGCCAGGAGGACGAAGGCGACGGTCGTCGCGGCCGCGGCGGTCGCGAGCCCGTAGAAGGCGAGCCGCCAGTCGTACCACAGCGCGACCGTGACCACCGGCGCGGCGGCGACCGCGGCGAGCTGGCTCGCGGTGCCGTGGACGCCCATCGCGCGGCCGACGCGCTCCGGGAACAGCTCGGAGACGAACGGGTTCGCGGCGACGAAGTAGACGCCGGAGGCCAGACCGATCGCGAAGGCGGCGGCCATCAGCGTCGGCACGCCCGGCGCGAGCGCGACGCCGAGCGCGCCCAGCGTCAGCATCGCTCCCGAGGCCAGTATGACGAGGCGACGGGAGAACCGCGTGAGCGCCCACCCGGCCGGGAGCCGCGGGGCGGCCGAGCCGAGCCACGCGAGCGTGACGATGAGTCCGGCGGTCCCCTCGCCGATCGCGAACTCGCCGACGAACTGCCCCACGAGCGGGGCGAACACGACGCGCGCGAAGTTGACGAGGAAGACGAGGGCGCAAAGCGATCCGAACAGCCGGGTCCGTGACACGGGCGCCCTTCGCGGCGCCCGGAGACAAGCGTTGCGAAACCGCGGCGGCGCGGGAGGTCGTGGCGTGTCGCACCGCGCCGAACGAGGGGCGTCGCCGTCCGACTCGCGTCGTACGGGGTTTTTATACCCACACGCGCCAAACCGAAACACATGAAATCGACGCGCAAGGGACTTCGCGACGGCGACCTGTTCAAGGACACCTACGAACGACTGAACTGCGCCGACTGCGAGAAGGTATTAAAAAAGAAGAACGACCCCGACGAAGTGTTCTCGGTCCGGATGTGTCCCGAGTGCGAGGCGACGTTCAAGGAGCTCCGCTGACCGACGCGTCGGACCGAACCGCCGCGAGCCGGACCGAACCGCCGCGAGCCGAACCGAACCGCGTCCCGCTCGCCCTCCCGACGACGCGTCTCTTCTCCCCTCGACTCGCCGCCGCAGACGCTCCACACAGTCTCCGTGCAGGTCACTCGTCGAGCGCCGCGGCGACCGACCGGGTCACGGCCGTCGCCTCGCTCGCCACGACGTCGATCCACCGGTACTCGGCGAACGCCTCGGCCGCGTCGCGGACGTCGGGGTCCGTCGCCGCGAGCCGCGCGTCGGGCTCGTCGAACAGCGGGAGGAACCGCGCCGCGAGCCAGCGGTCCAAGGGATTCCCGCTCGTCGAGAGTGACGCCGCCGAGTCGAGCGCCGCGTCTCGCGCCTCCTCCACCGCGGCGGCGCCTTCGGGGAAGAAGGTCTCGCCCCCCTCGATCCGCGACGCGACGGCGTCGAGCCCGCGGAGCCGAGCGCGCGCGAGCGCCGTCCGCGTGAGCGCGGTGGCCGGATTCTCCGGCTCGCGGTCGTCGATCGGGACCGGGTCGAACCGGAAGTCCTCGAACGTCCGATAGAGCGCGCCGGAGAGCAGCGAGACGCTCGGCGCGTCGCGGGCCACCGGGCGCTCGTCGAGGAACGCCTCCCTGCCCGGGTTCGACCGGAGGCGCTCGGCGTCGCCGCCGTGAAGTCCGAGGAGCCGGTCGCGGACCGCCGCGCCGAGCCGCTCCGCCGCCGCCCGGAGCGGTTCGTCGACGGGTTCCGGGTCGACGAGCGACGCGCGGTACCGATCGCGGAGGTGGCGTCCCGCCTCGACGTGCGACTGGACGCGCTCGACGTCACCGACCCGCTCACCGGTCCGGAGCGGGTTCGCCCGGTCCGCTATCCCCGCGCCCCGCCCGATCAGCGTCCGCCGCCGCGACTCGTCGTACCAGCGCTCGATCGGGCCGTACACCGCGGCGCCGGCGAGCGGGTCGGTCGCGGGGCCGGGGAGGGTACTCAGCGTCTCGGACACGCGCCGCCGGACCGGCCCGACGTCAGCGGTCGCGGCCGCCGGGTCGCCCTCGACGGTCACCCCGGCCCACGTCCCGACGGCGGTCGCCGCGCGGTCCCGAGCCGTCGCGTACCGCTCCGCGACGCGGACCGGCGGGAGCGACTCGTCGGCG
>Ga0207753_1000568_pt1 | contig 14075 bp, 15 predicted proteins | sample PonA233FremontCA_2_FD_187273 | JGI IMG/M metagenome (GOLD analysis project Ga0207753, IMG submission 187273) | Salt pond sediment microbial community from Fremont, CA, USA - Pond A23 Sediment 3 (SPAdes) | ecosystem: Environmental > Aquatic > Non-marine Saline and Alkaline > Saline | place: USA...
CGATCAGCACGTCGTCGAGCACCGAGCGGACGGTCTCGGTGTCGGCTCCCGCCGCTTTGAGCGCCTCGACGGTGTCTTCGAGGCTGTCGTCGAGGGTTCCCTCTTGGGACCCTTGTCGGACCGCGCGGACGCGCTCGCGCTCCTCGGCGAGGTTGATCAGCTCGAAGTAGGTGGCGAACGCGCGTGCCACGTCGCCCTCCTCGCTGGGCGAGAGCTGTTCGAACGTGTTGCGCAGCTCCTCGCGGGAGTCGATATCGCCCTCGCGGTAGGCGATGGCGGCCTGTCGCAGCTCCTCGACGGTCTCGAAGGAGTCGGTCGACGTCTGTTCTTTGAGCACGTCCCCGAGCAACGCACCCAGTTCCCGGACGTCCTGGCGCACGCCCCGATTGTGTAATTTCATACCATATGGTAGCTGCACCCATTGGTAAAAGTCTCACCAACTTCGGAGACCGATCGATCATGATAAACCGCCCTAGTACCGAGGCAGGCGGGACTGGCTGAAACCGGTTCAAAACGCTGTAGCTACCCTCTGAAGGCTGTACAAAGAGCCGAGACTAGTCGGTCCGGACCGCAGAGGAAGCGACCTGTCGTCAGTCCGAAATGAACTCGTTGTCCCGCCAGTCGACGCCGGATTTGCCGGAGTTGTTCTTGCGGGGGTTCTCGACGACCTCGACGGTCGCCGACCGTTCCTCACCCTCGACGATGCGCGTGGCTTTGAGGTCGTCGTCGGCTTCGGTGATCGCCGTCAGCGTCCCCTTCTCCGACAACAAGGCGAGTTCCTTGAGCACGAGGAACATCGGGTACTGGACGGCGGTGTTCTGGAGGACGGTCTCGCGGTCGCCCTTGAAGCAGGCGAACTCGACGAGTTCGGAGGGGATCTCCTCTTCTTCCTCGTCGCCCCACCGCGGGCCGCCAGCGCGCGGCGGCTCTTCCTCGTAGACGCGCGTCTCGGTGACGCTGGCCTTGAGCTGGGCGGTCGGCGTGTACTTGCTGAGGCTCTCGTCGGTCGCCACAGCCTTGATGATCAGCGTGTTGTTGCGTCGATTGATGTTGACGTCCTCGATCCCCTCGGGGAGATCCGGGTCCTCGTCGAAATACGAGTGGACGTCTTCGAGTGGCAGTTCGAGCGTCGAGTGGAGACGGAATACGCGACCTGTCATGATGGAATTGGATTCACGAGTAGTTCCCCGCGGCTGGGCCGATACCTACCGTTAGTAGGGGACAGAGGTTATATATATCCTGTGAGAGTAGTGTCTTGGTTATCGAGTGCCTGACTTTCGACACACCTGATTGATTCAGGCCCCCGTTGGGGGCTCTTAGGCCGACAACTCGCCTTCGAGTTCGCCGCGCTCGTCGAGCTCTTCGAGGATGTCGCTGCCGCCGATAAACTCGCCGTCGACGTACGTTTGGGGAATGGTCTCCCAGCCGCTGTGTTCCGAGAGGGCCTCGCGGTACTCCGCGAGCGCCGGGAGCACGTCGACCGTCTCGAAGGACTCGACGTGGCTGCCGATGAGTTCGAGGGCTTTCGCGGAGTAGCCACACTGCGGCATCAGCTGGTTGCCCTTCATGAACAGCACCACGTCGTTGGCTTCGATTGCGTCGTCGACCTGCTCGCGGACCGCCTCGGCATCGAGATCGCTGTCGGGTTGAAATGACATACCTGATGTTGGCCGTGCGACGGGAAAGGTATTGCGTCCCGAGGGGAGAGCCGGTCGCCAAACCACTCCTCGACCGCCGAACTATTCGTCGCGGCCAACGCTGACGACGTTGATCAGCGAGTAGACGGGCACGCCGTCGATCTCCTCTACGCCTTGTTTGTCGACCAACACCACACACCCCACGGGCTCGCCGCCGCGGGCGCGGATCGCCTCGATGGTCTCCCGGAGGGTCGTCCCCGAGGTGATGGTGTCGTCGACGACGTAACACTCCTGATCGGAGATCGCCGCGAAGTTGCGCGAAAAGCCGCCGCCCAACTCGTCGAGGTCGCCCTCCTCCCACTGGTGTTTGGCGGGACCGTAGGCGCTGAGATCGGTGTCGAGTTCGCGGGCCACCACCGTCGCCAGCGGAACGCCCGCCTTCTCGATACCGACAGTCAGCCCCACGTCGTCGCCCTCCTTCGAGATGATGTCGGCCATCGCCTTGCTCACCTGTGTGAGTCGGGCGCTGTCCCGGCCGATGGCGTTCCAGTCGACGTGGATGTCCTGTGGACTCGTTGTCGCCCGGGGTGATGGCGCGGGCTCGCTGGCAGCATCGCTGTCGGTGCCGCTGCGCTCGACCAGCCAGCTGGCGGTCTCCCGCGAGACGTTCAGTTCGTCGGCGATCTCGCCCTTCGAGAGGCCGCGCTCGGCCAACTCGGCGGCGCTCTCGATGAGCGTATCAACGTTCTTCATATGTACTGAATTGAACGGCGTTTTTTATAGTGGTGTCGTCGTCGACGAACGCCGCCGCGAACTCGTCGAGGTCGTAGATTCCCGTCACGAGCGCCTCAAGGAACGAGTCCGAGAGCGACGCCAGCGAGTCGACTGCGGCCTCGAACTGGCCGACGTTGGAGTTGACGCTGCCGACGATCGCCTTGTTGTGGAGGACGATCTCGCGGTGGAGTTTGCCGCCGTCGACCTCGAAGGCCCAGTCACTGGGCACACCCAGCAGTGCGGCCACGCCATTCGGAGCGAGGGCCTCGACCGACTCGAAGGCGTGTTTGGCGTACCCCGTCGCCTCGTAGATGAGATCCGGCGCTTCGTACGCGTCGGGGATCTCCGGGACGGGCGTCTCGGTGCTGTTGATATAGGTCCCGCCGAGCGATTCGATGATGTCGATGGTGGGATCGGGCCGCTCGCGTCGACCCAGACAGTAGGTGCGCTCGAAGCGCTGTTCGAACATCGCCAGCGTCAGCAGGCCCAAGCTGCCGTTGCCCAACACGAGCGCCGACTCGGGGTCCCACTCGAAGGCCGACCGGCTCGCCACCGCGTGTTCGACCGCCTTTTCGGTGATCGAGATCGGCTCGACGAGAAAGCCGTGTTCGGCGAGTTCCGGCGGCAGCGACACCAGTTTCGAGGCCGGACTCGTGAAGTACTCGGCCATAAACCCGTGTGCGCCGACGATCCCCCGCTCGTAGTACTGGCCCTCGGGAGCCATGTCGGGCTCCTCGTTCTCGAAATACCGGTTCGGGCCGTTGGGCGGCCGACGAACAGTCGGAACGACCACGTCGCCGACCTCCAGATCCGTATCGTTGGGGTCCTCGACGACGCCGACGGCCTCGTGGCCCAATATTAGATAGTCTTCGCCTTCGGGTGCGCCACCGTGAGCACCCGCGATCACTTCGTGGTCGGTTCCGTCGACGCCCACCCGGAGCGTCCGGACCAGCGCCTCGCCCGACTCGGGGTCGGGTTTCGGGATCTCCATGAGTTCGGCCGCTCCGGCCCCATCTCGCACACCAATGGCTTTCATTGGTGTCTGCTACACAGCGGGCGGTAAATAATTATTCGTTTGTGAGTAAATTTTCGTCGGAACCAGAGTGGTCGGCGTGGAGAGTGTCCGGTCGACGGGATCATTTATAAATAATGGGCGACTATTTATATACGAAGAGGAAATTCCGTCGGCGACTGCTGGTCGACCGAGACGGTTCGACGCCGTGCCGAGATATAAAAGACGCGTCGACCGGACGACTCACCCGAACAGCTGGCCCAGTCCTTCTTCGGCGCTTCCCTCCTCGTCTTCGTCTTCGGGTTCTTCCTCGGCCTCGGCCTCTTCGGGTTCTTCTTCCTCGGCTTCCCCGGGGGCCCCGGCTGTAGCTGCGCCCGGTGCGACGGGCCCCATCGGTTGGGCCATCGCCGCCTCGATGTCGACGTCTTCGAGCGCCGCGACGAGGGCCTTGACTCGCGACTCGTCGGGGTCGACGCCCGCGGCGTCGAGGACGTTCGTCAGTCGTTCTTCAGTGATCTCACTGTCTGACTCGTGCAGTATGAGCGCCGCGTACACGTATTCCATACCAGTACCACCTCGGCGGGATCGAGCCACCGACCGCTGGCGGCCACTGACTCGCCGCCAGTCGACGGTTCGACCCGAGGTTGTATAGCGATTCGGGCCACAGTCAGCGGGAGAAAGCAACAGTCGACACTCGCAGTCAACAGCCGCAGTCGTCGACCCTGAGGGGGCGGACGGGGAGACCCGTCGGGACCACAAACGGGGTCGACGACCGCGGGCGGGATGACTGACCAAGCCACTGTGGGAGCACTAGTCCACAGCGTGTCGGCGCTCCTGACGTCGCCGCGCCAGCGCGCCACCCGATTATCGCACGTATGTCGTGAAAAATCCTCGTGTTAGACTAAATTCGACCATTGCGTCGGCTGATTCTGTCCTGATGTGGCCGATACCGCCTGTCAGAAGGAGTTTCTCCCATTCGATGGCGTATTATCTGACGATCGTCCGTTCGGTGCCGATCACCGGACGTAATACGGGTCGCTTCCGGCAATAAACCGGCCGAGGTCGGTCTCGCGCCGGAAGTCGGTCGACCGGAGTTCGGTGATCGCCTCGACGAGCCGCGTGCGGTCGTCGTCGGTCCAGTCGGCGGGCTCTTTGATCGGCATGACGAGCCAGCCGCTGCCGCGGATCTCGGTTCCGTGGAGCCGGTCCATATCGATCGTCGTCTTCCAGGCTTGGGCAGTGTACTGTTCGAGGACGTGGCGGGTCGCCCGCTCGCCGACCGGAAACAGGACGTGGGCGGCGATCGCCCGGAGTTCGGCATCGAAAAACCGCTCCATATCGGTGTAGTCGGCCTCGGTCGGCGTCCCACCGGGGTTGGGGACGCACATGTGGAGATACGAGAAGAAGGTGTCGTCGACGACCGGCCGCTCGCCGGTCGTCCGGAGCAGTCCGGCGGTCCGAAGGGCCCCTTGGAGCTCTCGGGCCGAATCAAGCTCGGTAAAGGGGGCGCCGCTGTCGGCCCCGCCGTGGACGCCCGGATGGTCGCCGATGACGTGGAAGGCGGCGTTGGCGTCGCCGTACCCCGGGACGAACTGCCCACAGGCAGGCTCCATCCCGAAGGGGTTGCTCGTACGGTCGGTAACGTTTTTCACGGTAGCTGGTATCTCACGGGGGGAGTAAATGTCGACCGGTTCGAGACGCGGTCGGGACTAGAGTTCGACGCCCGAGGGGATGAGACTCTGGCCCCGAAGCAGGTCGCCGTCGTCGTCGTAGACGAGGAACGTCCCCTTGTCGTAGGTGACGGTCTCGCCGTCGACGACGATCTCGATGCGATAGCGGCCGCCCGAATCGGTCTTCCGGCCGTACTCGCTGGCGGCGTGGATGAACTGGAAGACGTCGGCGGCGTCCTCGTTGGTTTCGAAAATGAAGTCGCCGGTCAGTCGGTTGGCGACGCTGACGACGCCAGCGGCGGTCGGATCATCCTCGAAAGACCCGGTCAGCCGGAAGGCGACGTCGACCATGTCCGCGGGCAGGCGGTCGCCGTCGGCACCGGTCAGGCGATCGTGGAGCTGTTCTGTCGTGCCGGTGACCGAGATCCGGGCCAGCGGTTGGCGGGGATCGTCGCCGGTGTCGACCCACTCGTGGTTGCGAACGTCGAGGTCAAACTGTTCTCGCCGCATTCGATACAGACGGTTGCGCGTCCGTGCGTATCAACGTAACGCCTCCCTCCCGGCAGATTTTTATCAGTACCGCCGACTGTCGTTCGATATGGTCTGGGTTCAGCGGGACCGCGCCCCCGCGTTGGCCGTGCTTGCAGCGTGGCTCAGTGTGCTGTTGCCGTGGAACGTCACCTACAGCACCAACGGGGGTATCTGGGTGTTGTTCGTCCGCTTTCCGCTGTTCGAGTTCCAGTACACCAGTGGATTCGGCACCGGCGTCGACGGTGGCGCGCTCCGGACTGTTGTCGGTGCGATCGCCCTCCAGTCGGGACAGGGCCTCGAAACGGCGACGTTAGTCTGGGGGGCTGGCGGGGCGGTCACGGCCGCGGCGCTCGGTCTCTCGGTGATCTACTACACGAACGAACCTCGGCTTGAGACCGCCGGGGTCCATCCGGTGCGGGCGATGGGTGGGCTGCTCGCCGTCGCGGCCGTGCTGTTCGCGGTTGCAACCGCCTTCGTCGCAACCGGTGGCTTCGGCGGGACGCCGATCCCGATCGGGGTCGTGTTGGTCGGACTGTTGGCGTGGGTCCTCCTGCGGGCAGAACTTACCGACGATGGTGACGAGGTCGAGACTCACGGGAACAGTGATGTGTCGACCGACGAGGCGATCAACGAGCCAGTCGACGACTCGGTCGACGAACCGGTCGACCGGTTCTAACGGTCCCGATTACTGCCGCGCAAAATAGGTGATGTCCCGTTCGAGTTCGAATCCCGGCGGACAGCCGACCTCTTCGAGGCAGTCCGTACACAGCGGTTTGAACATCGAACGCGTGATCTTGTTCAGTCCCACAGCGTCTTCGAGATCGATAACTTCCTCGCACTTGCTACACTCGATCCGGTTTCCCTCTAAGATCTCCATACCCCTCTTAGTATGTCATTCGTGATAATTCTTTATTTCATCCGGTTGTTTATATAGGATGAGGCAGCCAGCGGCCGCAGCTATTTGTTTCGGCACCGTCTCTGTATAATATGCCGACTTACGACGCGATCGCGGAGCTCCCCGTTCGGATCGAGGCCGTCGAGTACAGCCGCCGCCAGCGGGAGACGACCAGCGACTTCACGCGGGTCTCGACGATCATCAGTCTCCACGGCGACGGCGAAACCGGCCACGGCGAGGACGTTACGTATGAGACGGCGGATCACGACGCCCTCCAGGCCGCCGAACCGTCGTTCGATCTCGTCGGGGAGTGGACGGTCGACTCGCTGTCGACCCACCTCGAAGCGGTGGACCTGTTTCACGGCCACACACCCGCCCAGGAGACCTTCTGCAACTACCGGCAGTGGGGGTTCGAGAGCGCCGCCCTCGATCTCGCCCTGCGACAGGCCGACACCGACCTCGCCAGCGCCCTCGACCGGACGTACGACCCGGTCTCGTTCATCGTCAGCACCCGACTGGGGAGCCCGCCGTCGACCGACCGGATCGAGACGCTACTCGATCGCAACGGCAGCCTCGAATTCAAACTCGATCCGACCGATGAATGGAGCCCTGCTCTCATCGGGGCAGTCGCCGACACGGGCCGAGTCCGAATTCTGGATCTGAAAGGTCACTACGAGGGAACGGAGGTCGACCAACCGCCCGATCCCGAGCTGTATACACAGTTACTCGACGCGTTCCCCGAGGCGGTTGTCGAGGACCCGGCGTTGACCGAGGAGACCGAGCCGCTGTTCGAGGGCCACCGCGGGCGGGTGTCGTGGGACGCGCCGATCCACGGCATCGAGGACGTCGAGGCGTTGCCGTTCGCCCCGGAGTGGCTCAATATCAAACCCTCGCGGTTCGGCTCGATCGCGTCGCTGTTCGAGACGATCGAGTACTGTGCAGAGCGGGGGATCGAGATGTACGGCGGCGGCCAGTTCGAACTCGATGTGGGGCGGGGCCAACTGCATGCGATCGCCTCGCTGTTCTATCCTGACGGCCCCAACGACGTGGCTCCAGGGGCCTACAACGTCCCTGAACTGGCCGACGAGCTGCCGCCCAGCCCGCTGTCGCCGCCGGCGGCCGCCGTCGGGTTCGGCTGGGAGTCGACCGGCGAGTAGCAACTGCAGTCGACCGGAGTCGACGGAGTAGACAGTCCGACTCCGGCACCGATTCCGCTGGTAACTATCGCGTCAGTTCGACTCTTATCGCTGGCCGCCGAGTAGCTGTCAATGAGCAATCAGGGGGAGTCGAACCGGCAGTCGAGTCGCGGGGGTGGCTCACAGGTCGGGGGCGATGGCGCGGAGGTGTTGGCCGAACTCGTCGACGAGGCAGTGGTTGGACTCGATGGCAACGGGGAGATCAGCACCGCGAATAGCAGGTTCGAGATTCTGACCGGCACGTCGGCAGCCGACCTGCTTGGCTGCCCGCTGTCGGCGTTCGTCGTCGAGGGCGACGCCGAGCGGCTCGGGGCCGTCTGTCGCGCGCTTCGGAGCCGGGACCACGGTGCGCAGACGACCCTCGGGGTGAGCCTGCGAGCGAACGGTGACGAGGCGATCGCCTGTCAGCTCTCGCTGGCGGCCGTCTCCGGGCCGGGCGGTCGTGAGACTGCCACCGAGATCCTCGGGACGGTCCGGCCGGTCGACATCGCCGACGCCGAGCTCCGACGCCGAGCCAGTCAGCAGGCCGCCGTCGCCACCCTCGGCCAACTAGCCGTCGAGACCGACGACCTCGACGCGCTGATGGACGAGGCCGCACGGCTGGTCAGCGAAACGCTCGACTGTCGCTACGGGAAGGTGTTGGCGCTCGATGCCGACCACGAGCTGCTTCGGCTCCGACAGGGCGTCGGCTGGCAGGCCGGTGTGGTCGGCACCGCAACGGTCGACGCCACCACCAACTCGCAGGCGGGCTACACGCTGCTGAGCGAGGGGCCGGTGATCGTCGACGAGCTCGACGCCGAAACCCGGTTTAGCGGCCCCGAACTGTTGGCCGCCCACGACGTGACGAGTGGGATCAGCGTCAGCATCGGCTGCATCGAATCCCCGTGGGGGGTCCTCGGCGTTCACGACACCCGCCACCGGCAGTTCACCGACGACGATGCCAACTTCGTCCAGAGCATGGCCAACGTACTGGCGTCGGCGATCGATCGATACGAGCGGACCCAAGAGCTCCGGCGGTACCAACGGATCATCGAAACCGTGACCGACGGCGTCTACACGGTCGACCCCGCGGGGCAGTTCACGATGGTCAACAGGGCCTACTGCGAGCTGGCGGGCTACGACCGCGAGGAGCTGTTGGGGACCGACGCCTCGCGGTTGGTCGCCGAACCCGTCAGCACAGCGGCCAAACAGCTCGAAGCCGAACTCGTCGACGGCGATGTGGAGACACCGCCGATCGAGGGCGACCTGCTGCGAGCCGACGGCGAGACCGTCACCGCCGAGGCGACGTTCGCGCTGTTTTCGACCGGCGAGAGCTACGAACGGGTCGGCGTCGTCCGGGACATCAGCGACCGGAAGGCCTACGAAACACAGCTCGAAACCGAACGCACGAAACTGGCCGCGCTCAACGAGGTCAACACCGTCGTTCGGGAGATCACCGAAGCGATCCTCGATCAGTCGACCCGCGGCGAGATCGAACAGTTGGTCTGTGAGTCGCTGGCGACCTTCGAGGCCTACCAGTTCGCGTGGATCGGCGAGGTCAACACCCACACCAAGGAAATCGACCCGCTGGCGGAGGCTGGCGTCGAGGGCTATCTCGATTCGGTCCGGATCTCGGTCGACCCGACCGATCCGATGAGCCGGGGGCCGGCCGGGCGCGCTGTCGAAACCCAACAGCTGCAGGTCTCACAGAACGTCTTTACCGACCCACAGTTCGAGCCGTGGCGGTCGGTGGCCGAGCAGTGGGGCTACCAGTCACTGGCCGTGATTCCGATCACACACGGCGGCACACTGTACGGCGTTCTCGGACTGTACGCCGACGAGGTCGACGCCTTCGTGGCCGAAAAACGGACCATCATCGAGCAGTTGGGCGAGGTCGTCGGCCATGCGATCGCGTCGGTCGAACGGAAGCAGGCGCTGATGGGCGACGTAGTGACCGAACTCGAACTCGAAATCAGGGACGTGCTGTCGGTCATCGACACACCGGCAGTCGACGGCGAAATCGTCCTCGACCACGTCGTCCCCGTCGGCAACGGCACCTATCTCCAGTACGGCCGGACGACTTCCGAGATGATCCCGACACTGGAGGCGATCACCACACAGCATCCGGCCAGCCTCTCGTTTTCGGTGCTCGGCGAGACCGAGAGCGAGGTTCGCTTCGAACAGCGACTGGCGGAGCCGCCGGTGATCTCGGTGGTCGCCGAGGCCGGTGGCTCGGTCGCCGAGACGCGGATCACTGGCAGTGATCTCCGGGTCACGATCCATCTGCCGCAGTCGACCGACGTGCGGCAGCTTCTCGATCGGGTCCAGCGGGAGTACCCCGGCGCGCGGCCGATTGCCCGCAGACAGGTCGACCGCTCCGACCACACCTCGGAACGGATCAGGACGGCGTGGACCGACGCATTGACCGACAGACAGCGTGCCTGCCTCGAAGCCGCCTACTTTGCGGGCTTCTTCGAGTGGCCACGCGACAGCTCCGGACAGGATCTCGCCGAGACGATGGACGTCTCGCCCGCGACGTTCCATCAACATCTCCGGGCGGCCGAACGGAAGCTGTTCGGCGTCCTCCTCGACAGCAACCGGTGACCGCATACATACCAGGTGGGACCCACCGCGAGTCGACACCACCGTGGCCACTGTCGACTGGCTATCGTGTGGTCAGATCGAACGGTTAGGCACCGATTAACGCAGTTCAATGCTGGATTCAACAGCCGATAGCTCCGTAGTCGGGCGATTGGACCGACGGTGAGTCGACCAGTCACAATCGTTCTTGCAAGATATAGACATCATATTATTCACAAAAAATTCAGTTGCTACTACTGTAGTGGTGGCTTTAGGGCTGGCAGGAACGTTCGCATATCAGTGAGTCGACTCCTTCCGGAGGTCGTGAGACGGAACCGACTGGTGAAGTTCGGTGTAGCAATTTGTCTGGTGATCGCACTCATTACTGCGGTCGGCGTCCTCACGTATGTCCAGACGATGTCGGAGCTCGAGACGAATACGCAGGACGACTACACCGCGATGAGCCAGCAGGGGGCGACCGAACTCACCGCGTGGCAGCGCGAACGGGCCTCGGCGCTCACTGTCATCACCGCCGATAGCGTCGACGAGATCGGGCGGCTCTACGGGGCCTTCGACGCAATGCGCGAGAGCCTCCGGCAGCGGATCGAGGAGGCCGAAACCCAGCGCGCGGACGCCGAAACACAGCGGGCCGACACCCTCGACGGGGCGGCCGATCAAACACACGACCTCGCGACGCAGGCCGACCGGCTAACCGAGCTAACCAACAACTTCACCGTCGGCAGTCACACTGAGGCAGAAACGGGTGATGCGACAGATCAGAGCCGAGAGCCGACGCCGGACCACCGGTCGACGCCGGACCACGACAACGCGCCGACAGTCCCCGACTCCACCGAATCGGTATCGAACGGCCACCGGACGGGAGAGCTGCGGTCGGAAACCGACGGCGGCGAGTTGTGAGTGAACCGCGACCGATCACTACCGGGAGTCGGCCGCCTCATCCATACACTGTGCTCCGACCAGTCACCACTGGCAGGTCGACGCACTGAACGGCAGGGCGACCTACGAGGAGAGCAATGAAGGGATTCGTTCTCGGCGGTGTGAGTTCGGGCGTCGGCAAAACGGTCGCCACGCTGGCGACAATTCGTGCCCTCGACGAGGCGGGCTACGCGGTCCAGCCAGCCAAAGCTGGCCCGGATTTCATCGACCCCAGCCACCACGAAGCGGTCGCCGGTCGACCCTCCCGGAGCCTCGATCTGTGGCTCCAGGGCCGCGATGGTGTGGCCCGCAACTACGCCCGTGGCGAGGGCGACATCTGTGTCGTCGAAGGGGTAATGGGGCTCTACGACGGCGACGGCTCAAGTACGGCCATGATCGCCGAAGCCCTCGATCTTCCTGTGATTCTGGTCGTCGACGCCAAAGCCGGCATGGAGAGCGTCGCCGCCACGGCCTACGGCTTCCGGGAGTACGCCGCCGCCATCGGCCGTGAGATCGACGTAGCAGGGATCATCGCCCAGCGAGCGCATGGTGGTCGACACCAGCAGGGCATCCGCGATGCACTCCCCGACGAACTCGACTATTTCGGTCGGATTCCGCCATCGTCGGACCTAGAAATCCCGGATCGCCATCTCGGCTTGGAGATGGGCGCGGAAGTGGCGTTGCCACACGACGCGCTCTCGGAGGCCGCTGAGCAGCTGGATGCGGGGCGACTGGTCGACGTGGCGCGTGAGCCACCGCAGGTCGACGCCGCCCGCGAACCACCGCAGGCCGACACGGCGTCGCTGGCGGGCGGCGAGCCAACGCCCGCCGGCGAGTCGACCGGCGCGACAGTCGCGGTCGCCAGCGACGCCGCCTTCTGCTTCCGGTATCCGGCGACTATCGAACGCCTCCGGGAGCGCGCGACGGTTCGAACCTTCTCACCGGTCGCTGGCGATCCGGTGCCGGACTGCGACGGCGTCTATCTCCCCGGCGGCTACCCCGAACTCAACGCCGAGCAGTTGGCCGGTGCGTCGACGCTCTCGGAGCTCGGCGAGCGGGCCAGCGACGGCCTGCCGGTTTTCGGCGAGTGTGGCGGCCTGATGGCGATGAGCCAGTCGCTGACGACCATCGAGGGCGACAGCTACGAGATGGCTGGCATCCTCCCCGCCGATGTCGCAATGTGCGACCGGTATCAGGCGCTCGATCACGTCGACCTCGAAGCCACCACGGGAACGCTAACCGCGAACGCGGGCGAGTCGCTCCGCGGCCACGAGTTCCACTACTCGAAGGCCTCGGTCGACAGTGATGCCCGATTCGCCTTCGAGACCCGGCGCGGCGATGGCATCGACGGCGACCACGACGGTCTTCTGGAGTACGAGTCGTTAGGGACCTACGCCCACGTCCATGCCGCAAGCGGGGCGTTCGACCGATTCGTCGACCGACTGTAGTGACCGACGACTACGTCACTTGCAGTCCAACCGGCCGATGGTCGTGGTTGCTCACAGCGTGACCGACAGTCGACGGTTGGCGGTTGCGGCACGACTGCCGCCGCTGTCACGGGGCTGATTATCGTCCTCCCGATGCACTACACCGGCGGCTTCGCTCACGACTGGGTGACCCACCTCGGCCCGATCTATCTGGCCGTTATCGTCTTTATTGTCGGCGTCGTCCTCGCGTACAACGGCCTGGAGTCGACGGCGCGAGACGGCCACCGAATCGAATATTTATGATGGATCGAAGGAAGCTGCGACGACCGTCACTTCAACCGCTCTTGAAGGAATGAGGGATGGGCGGCGGTCACACCCTCGACGGAGAGGATTTCGTCGCTGATCACGTCGCCGAGCGCATCACCGTCGGCGGCGCGGACCTCGGCCATCAGCATGTGGTCGCCCGAGGAGGTATAGAGGGATTCGACGGAATCGAGCGACTTGAGCGCGCGGGTCGCCTCGACGTACGTCTCGCTGGCGACGTCGATGCCGACCATCGCGATCGACTGCGAGGAGAGCTTTTTCGGGTCGACATCCGCCGAGTATCCCACGATAACCCCATCCGATTCGAGTTTTCGAATATATTTTCGGACCGTCGGCTTCGAGACCTCCGCTCGATCGGCGATCTCGGAGTAGGAGGCCTGTGCGTCGTCCTCCAACACGGAAAGAATCCGGTCCTCCGTCGATGTGCTACTCATAGCTACTAGTTTTGCTCCGACGAAAAAATATCTTGCGAACAGAAAAGGGTTTTCGATCCGCCGAAACCGAGGGGCGGCCGTGGTCGCTTTATTTGTGCTTGTCGAGGAACAGGTCAGCCGACCGTTCCCACTCGTAGGAGTCGTCGAAGTAGCGCTCGGCCAGCGGTTCCTCGGGCATCTCGCCGATGGCGCGTTTCTCCTGGCCGTACGAGGGTCGGTCCTCGTCGACGTAGAATCGGCCGGTCAGGACCTTCCCTTCGTGGAGGGCCTTTTCGGTCTCGGCCATCATGTCGGAGGCCTCACGTCGGTCCGTCTTGTCGAAGTCGTAGTCGTCGGACTCGTTGACGTCGATGTAGGGGACGTACTGTCGGGCGTCCTTGTTCCAGGTCGGACACTGGGTCAGGAAGTCGACGTGGGCAAAGCCGTCGTGTTCCATCGCCTCGATAAGGATCTCCTTGGCCTGATTCGGGTTGACCGCCGCCGTCCGGGCGACGTACGACGAGCCAGCGTTCAGCGACAGCGACAGCGGCCGAAGCGGCTCTTTGGCGCTGCCGTGGGGCTGGGTCTTCGATTTGTGACCCTTCGGGCTCGTCGGCGAGGTCTGGCCCTTGGTGAGGCCGAAGATCTCGTTGTTGAACACGATGTAGGTCATGTCGTGGTTCTCGCGGGCGGTGTGCATG
>Ga0207753_1000570_pt1 | contig 14054 bp, 17 predicted proteins | sample PonA233FremontCA_2_FD_187273 | JGI IMG/M metagenome (GOLD analysis project Ga0207753, IMG submission 187273) | Salt pond sediment microbial community from Fremont, CA, USA - Pond A23 Sediment 3 (SPAdes) | ecosystem: Environmental > Aquatic > Non-marine Saline and Alkaline > Saline | place: USA...
ATCCGCTGGGCGTCCTCGCCCAGAATGATCATGGGCTGGCCCTGCATCTGCTGCTGACTCATATCAAGCGAAAGTTTGTCTGTGGTTCTATATAAATGTATGTGTTTTCCGCCCAACTACCGGCAGTGCTGACCGGAATTGCCCGTGAAAATATCCCGGAGACGGGCCATCGGTCCAGAAATGTGTGACAGCGTATCACGGGGAGGTCCGTCTACACGTGCTTTTATATGCGAAATTGATCAGCAGTGAGAGAGGACAAGACCTATGCGGCAGACAGTCCTCGGCTCACGTATGAGTACGGACGCCCCTGAACTCGCGTTCGACGAGCAGTCCCTGCTGCCGGTCGTCGCACAGGATGCGGCGTCGGGAGACGTGCTGATGCTCGCCTACGCCTCCAGCGAGGCCGTCGAACAGACCAGAGAGACCGGCCTGGCACACTACTACTCCAGGAGCCGCGACGAGTTGTGGAAGAAAGGGGGATCGAGCGGGCACGTCCAGCACGTCGAGGAGATCCGCGTCGACTGTGACGGCGACGCCCTGCTGTATCTCGTCGAGCAGGAGGGTGGCGCCTGTCACACCGGCTTCGAGTCGTGTTTCTACCGGTCGATCGACGGCGAAGAGGTCGGCGAGAAAGTATTCGATCCAGACGATGTCTACGAGTGAATCCGCTCCCACTGATCTCGTAACGGAAATCGAACGCCGTGCCCAGGAACTCGACGCTGCCCAGGAGCGCGTCGACGAGTACGGAGAGGCAGAACTACAGGAGCTTGCAGACGCCTACGAGGCATGGATGGAGATGCTCGACCGGTTCCAGGATCAGGTCACCGGCGACGACGGGGATATCCAGACGATCGTCGCCTTCCAGAGCCGGATCGACGAGGTGATGGGCGAAATCTCGGACGATACCCTGCGATACGAGATCTTCGAGGAGTGTGACGAGTATCTCCAGCAGAAGTGGTTCAGCGACAGCGATTTCGAGCACGTCTACGAACAGCTGGAACCCGTCGGTGAGCTGGTCGAGTTGCTCGAAAACCGAAACGAGGCGCGCGAAGCCTACCGTGAGGCACGGAAAGACCTCTCCTTTCGCTGCGACGAACTGGCGGCGGAACTCGACGACCTCGAACGACTCGCGGCACTGTCGGATGCCGATCTGGACGCACCGACCGAACGCATCCGGGAGCCCATCGAGAGCTACAACGACGCGGTGACCGAGTCATTCAGGGAGTTCTATCGGGAGGAGTCAGCGCGGACAGTCGTTACCTTTCTCGAACAGATGGGGTGGTATCCACTCGTCGAGTTCGAGTCGCCGCCGCCCGAGATTACCGAGTACATCCGAAACGACCCGCCGGGGACCGAGCCGGTGCCCAAACTACTCGAATACAGTAGCTACTCCCGGTCGAAGCTGAGCCACTACGTCGACGACCCGGAGCGACTGATCCGCGCCGTCGACCACCACAGGGCCTATTTCGACAAACTCGACGCCGACGCGCTCCGGATCGACTGGCCGCCGCCGACGGCGGATGAACTACGCTGGCTGTGCCAGGAGCTGACGAGCGCGGTCAACAGGATCGATTCTTCCGCTGTCGAACCGCTCCGAACGGTTCGTGCACTGCCCCGGGAAACCGACTACGAGCGGCTCAGGAACAGCGCGGTGGTCACCGGGGAACTCTCCGACGAGGAACGTCGACGACTGAAATCGGGCAGCGTCGAGGCGGAACTCGAAGAGATACGGGCGGAGTACGAGCGATTAGAAGAGGCGCTGTCGGAGTTTCCGGAGCGATAGCTGCCTGCAGACGGGGAGGGCTCGAAAAGCGTTTGTTGGTGGCTCCCGTCGGTGGCATATGGCGAAACAACCGTGTGACGGCTGCGGGCAGTCGGTCAACATCGGCGGTGGAATCGCCAACATCTGGACCCTGGAGAACAAGCAGACCGAGGGGATGACGCTCGAACTGGCCGACGGGACCGAGCATTTTCTCTGCTACGACTGCATGGATCGGTTGCCCGACGACCGGAACGTGACGGCCGAGGACGTGGCTGCGCTCGACTAGGCACTATTTCAGTCGCAGCGCGGCCGCGAACAGTTCACCGGGTCGTATCTCGACTGACTCGCCCCAGATCGAGTTCGATAGCCGGCCGGGAGTCGCCGCCTCGCCGAGAAGCGCGACGACCGCATCTCCGATCCGGACCTCGGCGGTCAGCCCGGTATCTGCCAACCGCTCCGAGACGGCCGGGAGTCGCTGGCGCTCACTGCCGAACAGCGACATCGCTGCCCGGACGGAGGGGACCTGAACCCGGATTCGATCGTCGGCTGCGCTCACTGCGAGTTTCGTCCCGTCGACAGTCAGGGTGAGATTCGCGTCGACAGAGAGCGCGGGGCTGTCGGTCGCTGCCGCTTCGAGGACAGTGAGCACCTCACTGCCGGTCGGCACAGTTACTCACGCTCTTGGGTCGTGATCCGAACCGTCCCATCCATCCGCCAGGTGGCGTGGTCCGCATCCTCGCCGACCTTGCTCGGCACCTCGATTTCCATATCCTCGAACTCGTAGGTGATCTCTGCACCGCGCCCGGTCAACCGGTCGTAGAGGCTGATCGCGAGGTCTGGCCAGGTCGTGGTCTCATCGATCTGTGTTTCGGTTTCACTCATACCAGACTACAGGAACTATTGACACTTATAGCTACCTGACGCGGAGAGGGCACTCCCAGAGACGACACTGGGTATCGAGTGGAAACTGGGTGTCGAGTGTCTGGGTACGCAGGCGTCGCGGCGAGAAAAACTGGACTAGCCTTCCATCGGCTGATGGCAGTTCGGACACTCCCTGGTCCGGGTCATAAACAACTCGACGACGGGAAGTGTTCTGTAGTCGTCCCGGCAGACGAAGGTCCCACAGTTGACACACGTTACCTCCCAGTGCTGCCACGAACTGTGCGTCGCGTCGCATCCCGATGCAGCACATTTAGCTTTGGTTTTCTGCATAATTAATGACTGCAGTACTATGTAATAAATGTTTTGACTGTATTCAACCTAAACGAGTTATTTACGCGGTATACTATAGAATAATTGCCGTAGAGGTTGAATAAAAAGTAAAAATGCGGCGAAAAGCCTGAAATATGCAACCACGAGAATCCTGTTGCTTGCCTGTCTCGGGTGACCGGCGAGCGATCAGGGCCGTGGCAGTAGGCGAGTGATCTTTCTCCTGATTTTGACGACGGGGGTGTAAAGTATACAGCTCCTAATTCACATCGAACAGAGCGAGAACTGCGTCCAGACCCTCGGTTCGGCCGGAGAGAAGAGTCAGAGGAGGGATTGCGCTGGTTGCTCGTAGTTACTCACGACACAGAAGCCAGGGGAGGGATTGTGAACCACGCCGAGACTGCTCGCTTCGCTGCGCGTCTCGTCTCGTTCAAATCCCACACGTCTGGCTTTTCACCCTCACTGTCGTTCGGGAGAAAGAGCCAGGGGAGGGATTTGAACCCTCGAACTCCCGATTACAAGTCGGGTGCTTGAACCACCCAAGCTCCCCTGGCGCAGTTGGTATTTGCAGATGGCCCTTTGAGTGTGTATCGTTTTCGGTTCGGCTATTTCTCCATCTCGACGCGGTAGAGATCGTAGCCGTGACGCCGGTAGAACCGGCGAGCGGCCTCGTTGGCGGCCATCACACCCAGCGAGATGACGTCTGCGCCCCGGCCGTACAGTTCGGTTTCGGCAGCCGAGAGCAACTCCGAGCCGATCCCTTCGTTTCGGCTGTCCGACGCCACGTAGAGGTTCTCGACGATCCCACGGGTGACATCCTGCTCGAACTCGCCGTGCTCGATAGAGAACATGACGAACCCACAGATAGAGTCACGCCGCGCAGCGAGTACCCGATCACCCGCCGCATACCGGAGCAACGACTCGCGGATCTGACTCCGGTTCTGCTCGGCGCGCACGTGCGAACCGTACTGTTGCTGATCGTCGGCGAGTTCGAGCCACAGTTCGACGAGTTCGTCGACGCTCCCGGTGTCGGGATGGCTGATTTCCAGAGCCGCCATCGCGTTACATATCCCGGCAGTCGGCACAGAGAAGCTGCCCGTTGAACGAAGCGAGATCGCGCGCCAGCGACCCACAGACCTCACAGATCCCCTGGTCGTCGAACCCCTCGCCGTTCGCCGTCTGGGCCGTCCCGGCCTCCGGCTGGGCCTGCACCAGCTCCGGCTCCTCCGCGACGGCTGTCTGTTCCGGGTAGTTCTGGCCGGCCAGCAGATCCTCCTGGGTGACGACGCCGAGCGGTTCGGTACCGTCAGTGACGATCAACCGCCTGGCTGGCTCTGTCGAGAGTCGGTCCGCGGCCGCCGAGACAGTCTCCTCCGCCGACACTGTCGGAACCTCGTCGGTCATCGCATCACTGACCGTCGCCCCCTCGGGAGAGTTGTCGCCGACCAGCAGTTCCAGCACATCGCGCTCGGTCAACACCCCAACGTACTCGCTGCCGCGCAACACCACCGCTGTCTCCTTGTCCTCCGTGAGCAGCAACTCGACCGTTTCGATGAGGCCGTCTGACTCGCTGACACCAACATACTCTCTGTCCATGAGTTCCCGCACGGTCACGTCGGAGTTCATATGCCAATATTTGCCACACCCAGTCAAAAAGCTATCTGCAGTAGGTTTTTACTCTTCACAGTCGTAAACAAAGGGGCACCGACAGCGGCCAGACACGACTGATTCGGTCGGTTCTCTGCCGGCGAGACGAGAAATGTTATTCAACTACGCAACGTGCTCTCGACTGTGCTGTATCTCTCCGACCGTCGAGATACAACGTGGATCGGAGAGTGAGAAGCGGTCACATATCCTCAGAGAGCACTGCTCGTGCCCGTGCGGCGATTGCCGGTTCGAGAAGTCGAACTTTTCCGAGCAGTGAGTCGTACTCGACGACCTCGGTGGCAGTCAGTTTGGGCAGGTGCAGTTCGAAAATTTCGTCGCGGATCGACACTCGCTGGGCGTCGTCGACCGCCCCGGGATCGATCCCGCGCTCGGCCGCGCTGATGCGGACCGCGAGGTCGTCGACTGTCGCCTCCTCGACCTCCGCGAGTGTCACCAGCAGCAAGCACCGACGATGTGAGGAGAGCAACTCTGCCTGGACCGGTGCCGGGAGGTGGAGTTGGTCTGTCTGATTCATTGCTGAAACTACAACTCCGGCCGATAAGTATGTTATGTGTACACAACCCAAACGGTCAGGAAACCCGAGGCGTTAGCCCTCGCAACGGGCCGGGACGGTCAGGCGTGTTCGAGACGATACGGCCAGTAATCCGCCGCGCGGAGTGCTTTGCCGACAGCCTTGTGGAACTCGGGGAACGTCTCGAACCGTTCGTCGTCGTCGATTCCCTCGAATATCTCTGCGACGCTCACGACGCGTTCGTAGTCGATCCGCACCGGGTGGTCGCCGTACTGTTCGACGTACTCACCCGCGGTGAAGGGAAAGTCCTCGTCTTCGTCGATTTTCTTCGCGAGGATGGCGTGGCCGTAGTTACGCCGCCCCTCACTTCCCTCCTCGCCGTCGGGATCGTGTGGCCAGTCCATACCTATCTGTTTGTGGAACTACGCAAAAGCGTTTCTCTCTGCGGGGCAGAAAGGTACGAAAATTTTTGTTTGTCTACTTATCATAGATCATAGTAAGATTCTTAAACTTGTTGAACAGACCTCTCTGTACAATGCGAAATACGGTGTCAGAACTGGCCAGTCGGTTGCAGTTCGGTGGCGGGTTACTCGGATCGAAGCGGGTACAGATAGCACTCGTTCTGGCGTTTGTCGTCTTCTCAGCCGGCTGTATGGGTGGGGGCGGTGGCGGCAGCGACATCAACCCGGCCGACACCGTGCCGGCGGGCGTCGACGGTGTGATGTACTTCGACGGCGGTATCGCGACAGACCAGGCGACGACCGAGTTGATGGACGGTATTATTCAGATGAGCGACGACGTGGGTCCGGACGATCCACAGTCCTGGGACGAAGCAATCGAACAGGCTGAAAGCGAGAGCGATATCGATATCAGTGACTTCCAGAGCGCGACCGTCTTCTTCAAGGCCCCGGACGGACTCGAGGCGGAGAACGTCGGTGACGAGTACACTGGCATCATCGTCCAGAGCAACTGGGAGTGGGAGGAACTCGTCGAGGCTGCAGATGACGAAGGGATGTCCGACGTAGAGGATCAGGAGTACAACGGCGTGACAGTCCACGTCGGTACCACCGACGGTGAAGAGACGTGGGTCGCTGACTTCGGCGACGGAACCTTCGTGCTCGGAACCGAGCAGCCAGTCAAAGACGCCATCGACACCCAGCAAGGTGACGCCGACCCCTTCAGCGGTGACATCCGGGAGGCCTACGACAACAACGAGGGCAGCCTGATGAACGCAGCAATCGATGTCTCCGACGAGGAGTTCAACGAGGGCAACGCGATGGTGCCGGAGATCAGTGTCGTCACGATGAACTACGACACCGACGGCAGCGAGATGCAGTTCGGGATGCAGATGACGACGCCGTCGGAATCGGATGCCGAGGAACTGGCGAACACGCTTAGCTTCTTCCTGGGCAGTGCTGGCCAGGAAGATCCAGAACTCGCACAGCTGGCCGAAAATCTGGAGGTCAGCAACGACGGTAACCAGATCACGTTCGATTACACGACGACGACCGACCAACTCCTGACGCTGCTCGAAGAGGCGAACGCTGGCACCACCGGGAGTGGCTTCGGTTCACAGCAAACGGCAGTGTCGGGGTAATCGACCCCCTTCATGTCACTGCGATCGCTGCTGGAAAAAGAGCTCCACTGGAGTTCGCGTAACGCGTTACTTCTCGTCTTTTTGCTCCTCCTGTTACCCGCGTTTTTCGCCGGAACGAGCGCGCTGTTTCAGGATGCTGTCCCGCGGTCGGTCCCTGTCGCTGTCGTCGCGGAAGACGACTCTGTCACCGACTCCGATATCGAGATCATCGAGGGTGGACTCGCCTCCTTCACCGACCCACAGCGGGTCGACAGCCGGGCCGAGGCGGACAGGATGCTCGAACGGGAGTCCGTCTACGCGGTCGTCGAGGTGCCCGGTGATATCACGACGGCGGGCGAATCCGCCCGGTTCACCCTCGTCGTCGACGGCAGTGTCGTCCCCTTCCTCTCCTCGTCGCGGGTGATCGCGAGTCTCGCGGAGACCGAACTCGATCAGCTACTCGCGGCCGATATCACGGTCGAACGGGAGATCATCGGCGAGGAAAAGCAACTGCCGGAGTATCTCTACCCCTCCTTTCTGATGGTACTCGTGATCTTCTTCGCCTTTAGTTACGTCCCCTACAACATCAAAAACGAGTCTGTCGTCCTCGACCGACTCCGTGTCGAGACCTCACTTGAATCGGTCGTCCTCGCGAAGCTACTCTTTTTTACGATCTTGCTCCTGTTCCCGGTCGTGGTCTTTCACGCCGGCTCGCTGTACTACGGCTACGAGATCGCATCGCTCGCGCCGGGTGCCGTGCTCGCACTCCTGCTCACCTTTCTGTTGCTTGCGACGATAAGCACGACAATCATGATCCTCTCGCGGTTCAGCGGCGTCGGCCTCTTCGTCAACGTGACGCTGATGCTCGGGGTCGTGGCGCTGTCGGCGCTCGCGTTCCCGATCGGCTTCTTCTCCGCGCTCCGGACGACAGTCGCACAGGCGCTGCCGACCTACTACACGATGGTGATCACCCGGAGTTTAATGCTCAAAGGCTCGGAGATGTCGATGTTCACGGAGTGGTACGCCGCGACGGTCGGGCTGATCGGTCTCGCCGCCGTCGCACTCGAAGGCTCGATCATCTACTACCGGAGGCGAAGCTGATGACCGACACAATCGATCTGGACGACGTGACCCGGGAGTACAGCTCCGTCGTCGCTGTCGACGGCATCTCGCTGTCGATCGGCGGTGGACAGTTCCACTGTCTGCTCGGCCCGAACGGCTCCGGGAAGTCGACGCTGTTCCGGCTGATCCTCGGGCTGACGCGACCCTCCAGCGGGACTGTCTCGCTGCCGTCGGCCGTCATCGGCTGTGGCTTCCAGCGGCCGAACTTCTACCCCGGACTGACCGTCAGGGAGAATATCAACGTCTTCGCCGGCGTGGTCGGTGCCGAGGACTGGGAGTGGAACAACCGCGTCGTGACGGAACTCCGCCTGGTCCGCGCGCTCGACCGGAAAGCAGGGGAGCTGTCGGGCGGCTTCGCCCGGAAACTGGATCTCACCCTCGCGCTGATCAAGAAACCGGATTTCCTGCTGCTCGACGAACCGCTCGGTGCGCTCGACGACGTCTCGACGGCCCGGTTTCTCGAATTCCTCGACGAGTACGTGGATCGTGGCAACACCGTCTTCGTCTCGACACATCGTGTGACAGCCTTCGAACCGTACGTGGATCGGGTGACGGTGGTCCACCAGGGCGAAGTCGTTTTCGACCGGGCCAGCGAGGAGATCGACCTCGACAGCGAGCAATCACTGCAGGCGTACTACGTCGAGCAGGTACTCGAACGGGAGGGTGTCTCGCCGGAGAATCGGCCGCCAGTGGAGTAAGCGTCGATCGGTCGTCAGCGCGGACGAACCACTATTATAAGGGTTGTGCTGGTATGGCACACGCACGATGAGTTCACGGCCCGGGCCAGTCGAGCGTGAGCAAGGAACCGATCTGCGCAAGCGACTGCTGCTGGTTCTCGCCGGGCTGGCTTTGCTCGTCTTCGTCTATGCGATTATCTACCGGTGGGCAGTTCTCAACTACGCCGGGGAGGAACGATCGATCGCCACGGCGATCCAGATCATCACCGAGGCGCTCACCACCGGTGGCTTCGGCGGAGATGCAGCGCTCGTCCGGGAGCACGACGAGCTGACGGCATTTATTATCCTGATAAATATCACACGTGTCGTGCTCATTTTCCTGGCACTCCCGGTACTGGCCGTTCCACTGTTCAAACGGGCATTCGACACGCAGCCGCCGAGAGAGACCGGCCTCCGGGATCACGTCGTCTTCTGTGGCAACTCGGCGGTCGACGATGCCCTCCGGACGGAACTCGACGACGCGGGGATCCCCTACCTGTTCGTCCGACCCGACGCCGAGGCGGTCAACGAACTCAGAGCCGACGGCTTCGAAGCGACATACGGCAACGCAGAACGGGTCGAGACACTCCGGAACGCGAACTTCGAGGACGCACGAGCCATCGTCACAGATATGGGTGACGAACGGAATCTCACCGTCATTCTGGCGGCAAACCGGGTGAACCCGGACGCGACGATCGTCAGTGTCGTCGAGAGTCGCGACACTGTCGCCCACCACGAGTACGCCGGTGCCGACGAGGTCGTCCTCTCGAAACAGAGCCTCGGTGAGAGTCTCGCGATGCGGTCGATACAGACCATCTCGGAACGGTTCCAGGCAGCTGTCGGGCTGACGACACAGATCGATTTCGGCGAGTATCTCGTCGAGGACGGCAGCGAACTCGTCGGCACGACGCTCGAAGAGATCGGTGCTGCCGACGAGCTAGCGGTGACGGTCATCGGCGGCTGGTTCGGCCCACGCTTTCTCGTCTCGCCGCCGTCAGAGACGGAGATCCTCGAAAACAGTATCCTGCTCGTCTCGGGCGACCACGAGACACTGGAGACGGTCGGCGCACGAAAACTCCCGACCCATCGCGGCCAGTCGTCGCGGGTCGTCGTCTGTGGCTACGGCGACGTCGGCCAGACAGTTGCGAATACACTCGAACGCGAGGGAATCGACGTAACGACGGTGGATTTCCACGTGGATACGGGCGCCGATGTGATCGGCGATATCACCGACGACGAGACGATCCGGGAGGCGAACGTCGCAGATGCCCGGTCGGTCGTCCTCGCAGTGGAGAAGGATGCCACAGCGATCTACAGCGTGATTTTGATCAGCCACCACGCCCCCGACGTCGAGATTATCGCCCGGGCGAACGACCCCGACAACGTCTGGAAACTGTACAGCGCGGGCGCGGATTACGTCCTCTCGGTCCCGGCCGTCACGGACGGTGTCCTCGCCTCGGCGCTCATCGAGGAACGGGAACTGCTGACGCCACACAACGAGTTTATTTTCGTCAGAGAACCAGCCCCAGCACTCACCGGACAGCGACTGGACGAGGAGAATATCCGCGAACAGACTGGCTGTACCCTCGTGGGTGTCGAGCGGGACGACGAACTGATCACGAACCCCGACCCGGAGTTTGCGATCGGCTCGGAGGATATCCTGATCGCGGCAGGCAGGGAAGCGGCCGTCGAGCGGTTTCGAAGCTTCGTCAGCGACGAGGGCTGACAGCCGAGTTCTCGACGACGTGTGACAGCGACTATCGCTGCTTGCCGAGTTCGGCGGCGATCCGCTGTGCGCCGATGGTCGCAGCGAGATCCGGTCGCTCCGGTGCGATGGCGCTGACCTCGCGGCCGAGTTCCTCGCTCGCGCGTTCCTCGAACTCTTCGACGATGCCGGGGATGCAGGCCATCCCGCCCGTGAGGACGACCGGTTTGTCGAGTGCGAGCTGGTAGGCGCGCATGTGTTTGTTCGCGAGTTTCGGCAGGAACTGGTTGGCGAACTCCTCGACGACGTCGTCGAGATAGGAGTCGAGTGCCTCCATGACGGAGCGCTCGATGGTGAACTCGTGGGTGCCGCCGCCGGGCTGCTGGATGATGTCGGTGAATGGCTCGAACTCGTCGTAATCACCGTGGGCTTCCTTGTACTCCCGGGCGGTGTTGGTGTCGATGTTGACACGGCCCTGGGTCTCCTCCTCGACCAGGTTCGCGATCGCACGGTCGACCTCGTTGCCGGTCACCGCGCCCGTCGTGAACGGGACGAGCTGCTCGCCGCGGCGGTAGGCCGACATCTCCAGGTTCGTCGACCCCATGTTGAGCGTCACGAAGATCTCCTGGAGGGCTTCGAGACCGTCACCCACCGCCGGGATCGCACCGGTCAGCGATTCGGGGTAGCTCTCGACGAGCTGGTCGCCGACGGCGCTGTCCTCGATGACCTGACTGAGGTTGTCGAGCCCCTCCGGGTTGTCGATCGTCGGCGTCGCGTAGACGACGGCGCTCTGTTCGGGGATGTCGTGGGAATCGATCACCGCCTCGAAAAACTGTGCGGCCAGTTCGGTCTGGTCGCCCTCCGGCAGTCCCGACCGGAGCATGTACTCCACCTTGTCGGGGTACTCCACGGCGGCGTCCTCACCGTAGAGGAACTTCTCCTCGCCGGTCAGCGGATCCTCGTACCGTGCGAGACAGGTCAGCGTCCGGCTGGTCTGCAGCCCGGAGCCGTGCTCCGAGGGGTGGGCGATCACTGTCCGGGTACTCCCCAGATTGACACCCACCGGAAAACTGTTCCCGTCGCCACCGATGCCCGTTGCTGACACTTCTTCTTTCTCCGCATCGACTGTCGGACTCATGTAGCGCCAGCTATGCGACAGGATAGTAAATACCTTCGTCAGAGAGTATCATTCGTGAAAATAAGGGGTCGAGAAAATGAAAGATAGCAGATAGATCCGGGATGGCAGCCGGCGTTACTCGATCAGTTCATCGACGCCAGTTTCGCGATGTAGACGAGACTCAGGAGGTGGTCGTCGACGTCCAGATCGGCGGGGTCGCTCGCGGCCTGTTCGTCGAGTCCGAGCATGTAATCTTTCAGTTCGGATTCGCAGTCTTCGGTGATCCAGCCGACGGATTCGTAGTAGGCGACGGCCTCACGAGCGCCCTGGTGGCCGGCGTGCAGGAGGAGAAACTCCAGCCACTCGAAGATGAGATGCTCGCCGCTGTTTTCCTCGGGGAGCCCTTCGAGATACGGTTTCTCGGCGTCACCGCCCGCTTCGAGTGGGAGGAGTTCGCGGTAGAGTCCGGCACGGAACGAGTCCGGACTGCCGGTACTCGGGGTCTCCCCACGCATCGAATCGAGACCGAGATCCGGTTCCTCACCCTCACCCTGTTTGCCATCCCGCTCCCGCGCCATCTTGCGGAGTTCGTCGAGGTCGTAATCGCTCGGGTTCATACTCATAACTAGCTTTATATTCCGACTACTCTCTCTTAAATGTTGGCGTCGCATCAGACAGGCGTCTGACGGCTGTATACGGCCGATCTGGTGTCTCTTTTTGTTCGTGATAATGGGAGACGCATTTTTATTACGGCTGGCTTCCTCACTCCGAACACGTGGCGATGAACGGCCCGACAACGGTCTGTGTGACGAACGCGAAAGGCGGGACTGGCAAGACGACCATCGCGATCAACATCGCAGGTGCGCTCAACGAGCGCGGCGAAGACGTCCTGTTCGTCGATGTCGACCCGCAGGGCAACGCGACAGAAGGACTCGGGATGCTCGACGCCTACGACGCGACCCCGCCATCCATCTTCGACGTGCTGACCGATAGCGACCAGCGGTCGGTCATCAACGACCTGATCGTCGAGCACGAGGAGATGGACGTGCTCCCGTCGAATCTGGATCTGCTCCACGCCGAACAGGAACTGACGATCGCACACCTGATGGCGAAACTCAAGCAGCGAAGCGACCAGTCAGCAGGTCTGGACGCGCTGTCGTCGCTCGCGATCAACGTCTCGCCCGAGGACGTCTCGGGCGGGCACGCACTCGACTCCCTCGCGAAGGCGTTCGACGCACTCGACCACGAGTACGATTACATCATCGTGGACTCGCCGCCCTTCTACGGGCGACTGACCGAGTCGAGTATCTTCGCGACCCAGAACATCATCGTGCCGGCGCTGACGGAGGCCAGTTCCGAGCGCGCCATCGAGTTGCTGATCGACCAGACCGCAGCACTCGAAGACCTGCTCGACATCCGGGTGAACACGGTCGGCGCCGTCGCCAACCGCGTCGAGCAGACAAACGAGGACAAGACGATGATCGAGTGGTTGAACGAGGTGTTCGCCGGCCAGCCGGTCTGGGAGGTTCGCAAGCGTGTTGCGCTCCAGCGGGCGTTTTCGGCCGGGAAATCGATCTTCGCGTACGAGCAGTCGGTCGACATGGAGTCGGTCTTTCTGGAGATCGCGGACGAACTCGATCGAGCGTTCGATCACGCCGAGGTGAAAGCATGACTGATGATGAGCGAATGGATCGCGCAAAGCGAATCCGCGAGATGCGTGAGGGGAGTCGAGACGGCGATGACGAGGCGTCATCGTCTGATGCAACCGACGAGAACCGGACCGACGGCGGTGATCCGGAGAAACAGACGATGGACGACGTCGTCGACGCTGCCGACGAGGCGAATGAGGCCGAGAGCAGCGACGACGGTGGGGACTCGACTACCGGGAGTACGGTCACAGAGGCGGACACGACAGCGGAGCCGGCCGGAAATAGCGACACTGTGGCGGAGACAGCAGGGGATACACCAGCAGACGACGACACTGTCGGCACAACTGCCGGGGAGGAGAGTGCGACCCAGCCGGCAGATGCGGGAACTGGAGCACGAGAGAGTCTACCGAGTATGGGAGAGAGTGAACCGACGACGGCCGAGACCGGGAGTACAGCGGGTACAGACGAGAATGAGAGTGCAGACGACGGGACAGCCAGTGTCGACGAAACTGCAGCGGACGAGGGGGGCGTATCAGCGCCACTCCCAGAGATGGACGAGCTAGAGCAGGCCCTGGAGGGGTCGGCCACTGCCGATCCGGAGACCGTCGCGACGGGAATGGCCGAAAGTGGCGGCGGTAGTGCGATGGCTGCGCAGATGGGGACCGAGGCTGGCCCGGTCGACGCGGGAACGGAGACAGCCGATACGCCTGGCGCGCCTGCTGCCGGCGAGGAGGAGACGGCCGATCAAGAGGAGACACGCGTCCTGGAGTTCACGCTCGACGACGAACACTACTGTCTGGATATCCAGTACATCGAGGAGATCGTCAAACACGAGAACATCACGCGCGTGCCCAACACACCGGCACACGTCGAGGGTGTCGTCGACCTCCGCGGGCAGATCACGACGATCCTCAACCCCAAAGTCACCATCGGGAAGGAAAACGACGAGGCCGGCGAGTTGATCGTCGTCTTCGACGCCGAGGCCTTCGAAGATCAGGGGTACATCGGCTGGGTCGTCG
>Ga0207753_1000571_pt1 | contig 14049 bp, 11 predicted proteins | sample PonA233FremontCA_2_FD_187273 | JGI IMG/M metagenome (GOLD analysis project Ga0207753, IMG submission 187273) | Salt pond sediment microbial community from Fremont, CA, USA - Pond A23 Sediment 3 (SPAdes) | ecosystem: Environmental > Aquatic > Non-marine Saline and Alkaline > Saline | place: USA...
CGCCAGCGCGCCGGTCACGCCCGCGAGCACGTCGCCGGTCCCGCCCACCGTCATGCCGGGGTTGCCGGTGCGGTTCACCCGGGTCTCCGCGCCGTCGGAGACGACGTCGTAGGGACCCTTCACCAGGAGAACGTGGCCGAGTTCGGCCGCGAACTCGGCGACCAACTCCGCGCGGGCCCGCCAGCCGGCCGCCGTCTCGCCGCCCATCCCCCGGAGTTCCCCCTGGTGGGGCGTACACACCAGCGTGGCGTCGGTGTCGACGTCGGGCACGAGCGAGAGGGCGTCGGCGTCGACCACGACGGTCCCGTCGTACCGGGCGAGAAAGTCCTGAACTGCCGACCGGGTCCCGTGGTGACCGCCGAGCCCCGGACCGATCACGACGGCGTCGTGGCGCGCGGCGGTGTCGAGGACCGCGTCCACGTCACGGGGCGCGAAGCGCTCACCGTCGAAGGGCCGGAGGATCAAATTCTCGGAGTAGCCCTGGACGGCGTCGGCGACGCTCGCAGGACACGCCACCCGAACCAGATCCGCGCCGGCACGGAGCGCCGCCCGCCCGGCGAGTGCGGGTGCACCGGCGTAGGGGCCGCCGCCGACCACGAGCACCTCCCCGGCGTCGCCCTTGTGGCTGTCGGGGTCGCGATCGAGGCCGAGGAGGTCGCCGGGGCCGACGAACCGCTCGGCGGCCGCCGGGATCCCGATGTCGGCCACCGTGATCTCGGCGTCGAGGGCGGCGAGACCGGGTGTTCGGTCGTGGAACGTCACCACGTGATCGGCGTCGACGGCGAGATCCGCAGCCTTGCCGGAATCAGCGTCGACGCCGGAGGGAACGTCGACCGAGACCACCGTCGCCGCGGCCTCGTTGATGGCGCGTGCGGCGGTCGCCGCGGGCTCCCGGAGCGCCCCCCTCACGCCGGTGCCGAGCATCGCGTCGACGATCACGTCCGGATCCCCGAGGTCGATCCCCGCGGAGTCGGTCACGGTCCGCGTGTCGCACTCGGCGGCCCGGAGGGCGTCCCAGTTCTCGCGTGCGATGTCGGTCCGGATCGTCTCGGGGCGGCCGAGGAGGTGGACCGTCGCGTCGTCGTCCAGAAACCGCGCCGCGACGAGGCCGTCGCCGCCGTTGTTGCCGCGGCCGGCCACGACCGTCACCGACGCGCCGGCGTCGGCGACGCGGCGCACCGCGCGGGCGACCGCGTTCCCGCTCGACTCCATCAACTGCTTCCGCGGGACGCCGAGCGCCGCGGCGTTCCGGTCGACCGCCGCCATTCGATCGCTGGTGATCATCGTACGTATGTGGGTGCGAGCCAGATTAAAAGCCGGTGGTGGCCGTCGGATACCAATCAACGTTATTATCATTTTGCGAGCCCCCCGGTCGGTGTTGTCCGGATATCCGGTTTGGGTCGTTCTGGGACCGCTGTGTTGGTGTGATCTACCCGATCACACGTGATCGGGTGTGTGTCGGAAATACGAAACGTTTAGGCGTGTAACGGCGGTACGTGGGTGTATGTCGAGCCTGCTCCCGTCGGATACCGACCGCGGCGCCGTCGACGAGGACGGCGGCGAGGTCCGCGTGCTGCCGCTCGAAGACGAGGAGGCCGCGCGGTTGATCAACTGCCTGACCACCGACACCGCCCGGTCGACGCTGACTGCGCTCCAGCGGGAGTCGGCGACCGCCTCCGAGCTCGCCGACACCGTCGAGACGTCCCTCCAGAACGTGAGACACCACCTCCAGCGGCTGCAGGACGCGGGGCTCGTGCAGGTCGTCGGGACCCGATACTCGGTGAAGGGCCGGGAGATGAAGGTGTACGGCACCACGAACGAGTCGCTCGTGGTCTGCGTCGGCAACGGCTCCGGTCGGGTCCGGGCGGTCGAGTAGCCGGGCCTCCGGAGCGGGACGCCGCGGCCGCCGGTCCTTCCGGCCGGACGCGAACTCTTTTATCCGAGGCCGCGACCACTCACCAACACCGATATGAGTGCAGCCGGCCGACCCCGTGACGTGACCTGGCAGTCGGTCTTCGGCCACGACGAGCCGTACCCCGAGCAGGCCGACGGCATCGACGCCGCCGTCGGTGTCGCCGACGACGGCGGGTTCCTGGTGATCGAGGGCGCCTGCGGCACCGGAAAGACCATGCTCGCGCTCACGGCTGGAATCGACCGCGTCCGCGACCCCGACTCCGACTACGAGCGGGTCGTGGTGCTCACGAGCGTCAAACAACAGCTCCGGCAGTTCGAGGCCGACCTCGAGACCATCAACGCGAACCTCCCCGAGCAGTGGGACCCGGTCTCGGGGCTGACGCTCGTCGGCAAGGCCGACGTCTGTCCGTACAGCCGCGAGGGGGTCGCCGGAATCGACACCGAGACCGTATACGACCGGTGTGAGGGGCTGCGGGAGCGGACCCGGAACCTCGCCGGCGACGGCGGCGAGACCACGGCCGCCGCCCTGGCGTCGTCGGCCCGCGAGGCTCAGACGGGGCTGCTCGACTCGGGGACCGACGACGGCCCGGACTACCTCACCACCGCGGGGGAGCCGACGCCGTACCTGCCCGCCACCGCCGATCACGACGACGTGGAGTACTGCCCGTTCTACGCCACGTTCCTCGACGACGTCCCGGACGACGGCGACCCCATCGAGGCGGTCCCGTTCGACGTGACGGAGCGGGGCCACGTCGACACCCGAGAGCTCGTCGGGCTGAGCGCGAGCTACGGCACCTGCCCGCACTCCGTGATGGGCGCCGTGCTCCCGCACGTCGAGGTGGTCCTTGGGAACTACTACCACGCGTTCGACCCGCAGACGGTGGGGTCGTTCACCGGGGCGCTGGTCGACGACGCGACCTTCGTGGTCTGCGACGAGGCGCACATGCTCGAGCCGCGCGTGCGCGAGTTGGTGAGCGAGGGGGTCGGCGACGCGACCCTCCGGGACGCGGAGTCGGAGCTCACCCGCGTCATCCAGCCCGTCGAGTTCGACGACGCGGAGGGGACTGCCGAGACCCGTCCCGGAAACGCCGACGCCGACCTGGTTCGCGGCGAACTCGAGGCGGCGGACGTGACCCTGCGGGAACTGAAGGAGACCCGGGCGTTCGTGGGTGACCTCCGGTCGGAGCTCGACCGTCGGGTCCGGGCCCACCTCGACCGAACGGTACCCGACTGGCGGGCGGCCCTCGACGCCCTCGACGACGACGAGATCCCGCTCCGGGATCCCGAGGAGCCCGGCCGCGACGAGCTGACCGAGTGGGCCGACGAGGCGGGGTACGGCGAGGGGGCGTGGGTGCGCGCGGAGGCGGTCGGCGCCGTGGTCGCCCGGATCCTGAACGAGGCCGAAGACGAGGACGTTCGGCGGGCCGCACCCGCGGTCGGGCGGACCCTCGCCAGCTGGGCCCGCGCCGACCACACCGCCAACTTCCGAGAAGTCGAGTTGGAGCGGACCTGGGACGGAACCGAACCCTCCGGATCGTGGCGGCGCGCGTACAACGCCCGGCTCGCGCTCCACAACTGCGTCCCGGGCGAGGCGATCGCCGAGACCCTGGGCGCGTTCGGCGGCGGCGTGTTGATGTCGGCGACGATCGAGCCGATGGACGTGTTCAGGGAGGTCACCGGGCTCGACGCCCTCGCTGACGACGGCCGACCGGTCGAGGAACGGACCTACGGCCTCTCGTTCCCCGAGTCGAACCGCGCGTCGTTTGCGGTCGACGCGCCGAAGTTCACCTACGAGAACCGCGGTCCGCCCGGCGCCTCCAACCCGACCCGGCGGGCGTACGTCGACGCGGCCTGCGAGATCGCCGCCTCGCCCGGGAACGTCCTCGTGGGGATGCCCAACTACGCCGAAGCGGCGTGGATGGCCGAGGCCCTGAGCGACCGGCTGGACCGGTCGGTTCTCCTCGACGAGTCCTCCGACGACGACGCGACCGAGGCGCTGAAAGCCGAGTTCTTCGGCGGCGACCCCAAAGTGCTCGTGACCAGCCTCCGAGGCACGCTCACGGAGGGCGTCGACTACCGCGGGGATCGGCTGGCCGCCGCGGTGGTCTGTGGGGTCCCGATCATCGACACGTCGAGCCCGCGGACGAGGGCGGTACGGACCGCGTACGACCGCCGGTTCGGCTCCGACGGCGCCGGCGGCAGGAGCGGCTTCGAGACCGCGCTCACCGTTCCCGCGGTCCGGAAGGCCCGCCAGGCGATCGGCCGGGTCATCCGGGGTCCCGAGGAGGTCGGCATCCGGGCGTTCGTCGACGCCAGATACGCCCGGGAGTCGTGGGACGGCGTCCGCGGATACCTCCCGCCGGCCGAGCGCGCGGAGTTCGATCCCGTCAGCACGGATCTGCTCTCGTACGGGGTCGAGCAGTTCTGGTCGGCGGTCGGCGACGACCCGTGAGAGTGGGGTGGGGTCTCGGCCCCGCCGAGGCCGGGGTCGGCGTGGCTACGCTCCGTCGTCGGTGTCGGCCTTGCACTCCGGGGAGCAAAAGTGCGTGTGGTGAACGCGACCGCCCTCGACTCGGGTGACGACGCGGTGTGTGGGTGACTGGACGATCTTGGTGCCGCAGGTCGCACACTCGGGGGCGTCGTCCTCGTCGACGTCCTCCCCGAGGTCCGAGGTCGGATCTACCATCGTTTTGCGTGGTTCGCAGTCGGGCCTACTTTACTCTGCCGTGTTGTGTGGCGGGGAGCGGCCGGTGCGGCGCGACGTGCCCGCCACGGGTGCGCCGGGCGGCGGGTGCGCCGGGCGGAGAGTGACACACTCGTTGCGGTCACACGTTGACGTCCTCGAACTCCTCGTTCACGATGAACCGACCCTGTGGAGTGAGCTCCACCGGGCGTTCGGCGTCGGTGATGAGGCCGTCCTCGTGGAGCGATTCCAGCCGCACGTCGAGTTCGGTCTCGTCGACGTCGAGCAGCTCGGCGAGGTCGATCCCCTCGGCGGTGGAGTACAGCCCCACGAGCACTTCGAGTTCGTGCTCCTCGACCTCGATGTCGCGAACGTCGGATTTGATCCAGTGGTAGATGAGCCGGAGGTATCGGCCGAGGATGTTCATCTTCCGCTGGGAGGCCATCGTGATCTCGGAGGTGACCGTCTGGCCGTCGTCGACGTGCTGGACCGAGAGCACCAGATCCGTCTTCCCCGCGCTGTCGGACCGCTCGATCACCTCGAAGAACACCACGGACGCGAGGTCGATCGAGGCGGGGTCCCCCCCATTGCCGGCGACGTCGCCACCGGTGAACCGCACCGACTCGTAGTCGAGGTGGAGCCCGCTCTTCCGCTGTGGGGTGTCCATCACCCGTCCCCCGACCTTCGCCGGGTGAGTGACGAGCGCCACCGACCCGTTGAGCACCGCCCGGAAGAGCAGGAGCGAGAACTTCTCGATGGTCTCGCGGTCGCCGCCGATGACGGTGGTCTTCCGGTGGTTGTTCTCGACGTACCCCACCATGACGGTGTAGTCGAAGAACTCCTCGACCTCCGGAGGGACCTGCCCGACCGCGATGTCGAAGATCGACGCGATGGGCACCATAGTCTTGGTGTCCGAGGTCGCGAGCACCAGCCGCCGTTCGCTCATGAGCACCCGTCCCTTCACCGGATCGAACGCGGTGCTGCCGCCCGCCACGAAGTTCGCGATGAAGTCGACCACGATCGACTCGTCCACGTCGCCGGAGTCGCCGGACCGCGTACTCGCCGCGTCGTCCGTTCGGGCGTCGCGCTGGCGGTAGGCCTCCAGGAGGTCCGACCGCCCCTGCGCCACGTCGCCGTGCTCGGAGCGCCCGCCGCCGTTCGCCTGCTGCCCGTCGTCGCCCGCATGTCGCCGCGGCCCGCCGTCGGAGTTCGCCGTGGTCATACGTTGATCAAGCCTCCCGCAAGTGACGACGTCAGCACCGCGGCGCCGCACCCGATCCACACCAAGACGACGAAGTGGAGGTAGGAGTTGGCCTTGTGGCCGCCGTCGACCATCCGGATCATGAGTGCGGAGAGCACGCCGTTGAACAGGATGACGAGCGACAGCAGGTACTCGATCATCGGGATGTTGTAGACGCCGGCGTAGATGATCTGGCCGAACTCGAACTGCGCGAGGTTCAGGTCGGTGGAGAACGTCGCGAGGATCTCCACCACTTCGAGGCCGATGAAGAACGCGAACGAGGCGGCGGCGGTGATCCCGTAGAGCACGCCGATCAGCGTCACCGTCGCCTGCTCGCGCTGCCGCCGAAGCTTGAGCACCTCGTTCATGTTCGTCGAGATGAGCTCCCCCAGCTCCTTGGGTTCGCCACCCATCTGTCGGCCCACCAGATACATCTCCGAGAACTTCTGGATGAGATACGAACTCGCCTCCGCGGTGAAGAAGAACCACGAGCGGTCGGGGCCGACCCGCATGTTCAACCGGACGTAGAGCCGGTCGATCTCGCGGGAGAGCACCCCGAAGTCCTTCTCCCGCAGCGACTCCAGCACCGCCCGGGTGGTGGACTGCTTCGCGCTCTCGGAGGCACCGAGCGCCCTGATGAACCCCGGATACTCCTCGTCGCGCTCCTTGATGTCGTTCTCGTGATGTCGCGCGACCAGCCCCGGCACCGCGAGCGGGGTGAGGGGCGTCGCGATCAGGACGGGGACGGGGAGATCCAGCATCACGTTCCTGATCGGCGGGCCGATCGGCGTTATCTCGGCAGTCCCGAGCGCGAGCAGCAGGATGAACACGAGGCTGAGCGACACGGCGCCGTAGAGCGCGATGTCGATCTGCCGCTCCATCTTGGTCCGAAACTCGTCTTGCTGGTACCAGAGCGGATCGTACGGCGACATCGTCCGGATGACGAAGTAGAACCCCAACTGGACGAAGACGAAGAGCACGATGATCGCCGCGACGGTCAGCGTGGCGTCGGTGCCGGTGAGGATCGGCAGCACGATCGCGTTGATGATCGCGAAGACCATCGAGAGGATCATGGACAGATAGAGATCCTTCATGACGTCGAGGTTCCCCAGGGCGCTCTCGTAGACGGTAACGTACTTGTCGATCATGGTTTCCTGCTCGCCCAGGAGGAAGTCGTCGAGGTGCTGGCCGGCGTTCAGCGAGTACGCCAGTCGGTCGAGGAAGTCCCCGAGTTCGCGGGAGGGAACCGCCCGCGACCGCCGCTGGAGCGCGTCGTCGAGCGACTGGTTCCAGGTGTCGACCAGCTCCGTGATCCGCCGCATCTCCACCGCGAGTTCGCCGTACTCCTCCTCGCGCCCGAGCTGTCTGAACACCGCAACCCGATCGATGTTGGTGGTCGACAGCACCGTGAGGTGGGTGATGACCAGGTGGAGCTGGTTCTCCAGCCCGCGGCGCTGATCCTCCACCAGCAGTCGGGGGTAGAGGACGCCGGACACGAGGATGAGCGCGCCCAGGAGGAACACGGGGATCCGAACCAGCGGGGGGACCGGAAGCGCGATCGCGCCCGCGACCCCAAGAACGAACGCCAGGATCGACGGCGCGAGAACGGTGAGTGCGTACTTCCGGTTGTCCATCGGCATCTGCTCGTAGGCGTCGAGCAGCGACGACGCGAAGTCGCGAAGCTGCTGTCGCTGGGCGTCGAGTCCCGGATCGACGTCGGCGTTGGCCTCGCTCATCCTTCGCCCCCCGTCCGGATCATGGGCGGCGCCTCGCGTCCCCCCGCCGGATGCTCCGGCTCATTGATCCACCCTCGTCATGTCGAACGGGAGCCCCTCGACGCCGTCGCGCTGGAAGTCCTCGATGAGCTCGTTGACTTCGTGGTATCCCACGATGTTCTCCTGGATTGCCCGGCGGACGATCTCCGCACGGAACTCGATGTCGTCGTAGATCTGTCTGGTGTCGTCGTACCCCAGGAGCGTCGCGATCTTCTCCTCCATGATGTAGGAGTTGTTCCGCCCCTGGAACACCAACTCGTCTTCGACGGGATCCCAGTAGAACGCCTCCCGGGTGACGACCCCGCCCATCTCCTTGGAGTAGCCCTCGATCTCCTGGACCGAGGTGACCCGCCGGAGCACCTCGTCGCCGCGCTTGACCCGGTTCTGGAACAGCGCGATGTCCGCGTTCGACATGAACGTCTCGGGGACGTTGATCGGGTCGCCGGTGAACCGCTGGATCATGGAGACGATGTCGGAGGCGTGAAACGTCAGCATGACCGGGTGGCCGGTCTGGGCCGCCTGGAACGCCATCCGACCCTCCTCGCCGCGGACCTCCCCCACGATGATGTAGTCGGGGCGCGAACGCAGCGCCGCCGCCACCAGATCGAACATGTCGACCTCGGAGTCCGAGCCTTGACCCTCCCGGGTGAGGAGTTGCTGCCAGGTGTTGTGCGGCGGCAACACCTCCGCGGTGTCCTCGGCCGTGTAGATCTTCGAGTCCCGCGGGATGAACGACATGATCGAGTTGAGCGTGGTCGTCTTCCCCGAGGCGGTCTCCCCCACCACGAACACCGTCCGCTCGTTCTCCAGCGCCATCCAGAGGTACGCGCACAGCTCCGGGGAGAGCGTCCCCCAGTCGGTGATCTGGAACACCGACAGCGGGACGTCGTCGCCCTGGCGGATCGTGAGCGACGACCCCTTCAACGACACGTCGTCGGAGTAGATGATGTTGATACGCGACCCGTCTGGCAGCGTCGAGTCCACGATCGGGTGGGCGTCGGAGACGGGGTCGCCGATGCGCTCGCCCATGTTCCGGAGCCAGTTGTCGAACTGCTCGGCGTTGTCGAACTCGACTGTCGTCTCCAGGAGTCCGAACTCCCCGTGGTCGACGTCGACCTGATTGGGGCCGATGACGTGGATGTCCTCGTTGGCCGGGTCGCGCATGATCGGCTCCAAGGGGCCGAGCCCGACGATGTCTCGAACCAGCCGATACTGGATCTTCTGGTAGGTCTCCTCCGACACTTCGAGCGGCCCGAGTTCGAGCCGCTGGACCAACTCCGCGAGCCGCCCCTCGCGTTCGCCCTCCAGAACCGTGATCTCCTCGAGGAGATCCTGGATTCGGTCCTCGTACTCGGTGTCCTCGGTCGGGGCCGGCTCCGAGACCGACCGCTCCAGCAGCTTGTCCTTCACGTCGGCGAAGATGCCGCGCTCGCCGTCGTCGAGCTCCGGTTCGATGGTGTAATATTTCGTGGTCTCCCCGAAGTTGCCGTACACCTGGCTGTAGACCGGGCCGCCGAGGTGGTAGATCACGTTCGGCCGCGGCGACTCGTAGCCGTCCGGGTCGTCGACGAGCTTCGGAAACTCCCCGGTGATCTGCCGGAACCGCTTGAGGTGATCTCCGAGGTGGTCCCACCGCTGGGCGTGCTGTCGGAGCTCGGGCTCGATCTTGGCCGAACCGTGTTCGGTCGCCATTACGCGACACTCCTGGACTCGATGACGATGCCGATTCCCGACCGGACCGAGAAGCCGATCCGGTCGCCGACCTGTTCACCCATCCCCGCAAAGCGCTTCACGAAGACGTTCCGCCGGACGTCGTTGCCGACCTCCACCATCTCCAGTTCGAGGTAGACGTCCGCGATCGACCGGAACGGCCCGATCGCCTCCTCGCCGACCGTCGAGGGGTCGACGGTGAGCACGATGGTCTTGCCCTTCGTGGTCAGGTCGCGGAAGAAGGAGATGATCTCGAGCGCCGCCTGCCGCTCCTCGTTCTGCCGGACCAGGGCCTCGAACTTCGGGTCGTTCCGGAGGATGGCGTCGAACGTGTCGATCAGGATGACGTCGGCCTCCCACATCGTCTCGGCCTCCATCATCCGCTTGAGCAGCTGTTTCCGGTCTTCCTCCTCGTCGCTGCCGGTCAACGTCCCCGACGCGTCGATCTCGGCGGGGATGAACAGGACCTCCTCGTTGATCAGCGGTTTGACGATGTCGTAGGTCAGGGAGTTCATCTGGTCGAGAAAGCCCTTCACGCCCAGCTCGGTCGACACTAGCGTCGTCACCACGTCTTCGGTGTTGAACCCGTAGGTGAACCGCTGGGAGAGCACGCTCTTGCCCGCCCCGTAGTCGCCTTCGATCAGGACGATCGAGCCCTTGGGGATCCCGCCGCCGAGTTCCTTCTCCAAGCGGTCGTGCTCCGAGAGTCCGATCGAGTAGTGGTTCGAGCTCATTGTTCGTAGTTGAACCTGAACGTCTCCTCGTCGCCGTCCACGGTCAGCCTGACGCGGTGATCCTCGCCCGAAGTGAGGTCGAGCCCGCCGATCGTAACCTCGACGACCCCGTGAGGCGTCCACTCGGATCCTCCGTCGGCGACGGAGACCGACACGTCCGTTTGGTACTGTGCGTTCACGATAACGTCGAACGACTCGCCGGTCGCCGGTATGGTCCGTCTTCCGGTGTTTTTGACGTACAGCGTGAGGTTCCCGCTGCCGTCGTCGTACACGTTGCTCTCGCTGTCGCTGATGATCTCGATGTCGGTTCGGATGTTCTCCGCGACGTCAGCGCCGCGGTCGTCGAGGGCGCCGCTGATTCCGGTGACAGTGTCGATCAGCACGCCCGCAACGCCCGCGGCGATCACGATGCTCGCGATGAACAGGATCAGGCTCGGCACCGACACGTCGGCCATTCAGCTCACCTCCTCTATGGTGGTGTTGCTCGCGGCAACCCCGTTCTCCGCGACCACCTTCACGCGGCTGGGGGTCGAGGAGCGGGTCGTCTCGAACACGAGGTCGGTATCGGGCGCCCACACGTCGGTGTCGGTGTCGCCGTCGACCGTCGTCGACCGCTCGCTCGGCTGCACGTACTCGTTGTCCACGAGGAGGCTGGCGTCCTCGACCGACAGGGTGGTGGAGCCGTCGTTGACGACCGTGACAGTGAGCGTCGTGGTGTTGTTGTTGTACACCACCTCGGTCGCGTCGATGACGGTGTTCCGCCGGTCGAGCAGCTCCTCGCTCTCGGCGTCGCTGGCCTCCGAGATCCGCTCCGCGTTGCCCGCCGCGGCGGTGTACAGCGTCCCCGACGCGATCAGGACGCCCAGGAAGATGACCGCCGTCGAGCCGCTAACGCCGAATCCCACGGGAATCCCCCCCGAGCGCCGACAGTTCTTCGAGGAGCCGTGCCTCGTCGACGTCGCCCGCGAGCCGGCTGATGTAGGTGAGGCTCTCCCGGTGGTCCTGAACGCGCAGGTCGCGCGTCTCCTCGGTCCCGCCGGCGACGGCGGCGTTGCGGACGTGTTCGGCCATCGTCCGCTCGACTCGGCGGGTGATCCACCCCTGCTCGCGGTACTGCCGGAGGGCGCGGACGGCCCCGATGGCGCCGCCCACCTCGACCAGGAACTCGGTCCACTCCAGCACCACCGATTCGGCGGTGTACCGCGCCGGAATCGCCGCGAGGTAGGCGTCGGCTGCGGCTTCCCCCGCGGGTTCCGCCGGACGCCGCGCTCCGGACTCGCCGTCGAGGGTCCCGTTGGCGTGTGCGTCGGACTCGGGGTCGACCGGATCCGGCTCGACGAACGCGTCGTCGACCGCGGCCGAGTCTTCGACGTCGCCCGCTGCCTCCGGGTCCTCGACCTCGAACTCGGGCTCGGCATCCTCGTGCGCCTCGTCGGGGAATTCGTCGCTCACGGGGTCGTCCTCGTCTGCCCCGTCGTCTTCGTCTTCGACTTCGTCCCACCCGCCGCTGTCCTCGTATTCGGACTTGAGCTCGTCGAAGCTGGTACCGCCGCCGCCGGCATCGGCGTCCTCGTCGGTGTCGTCTGCGGCAAGCTCGTCCTCGTCGAGGTCGTCCTCGCCGTCGAGCGCCGCCGCGGGATCGTCCCGTTCGTCGCCGGCGAGTTCGTCGCTCGCGGCGAGTTCGGCCTCCTCGTCCTCGACGTCGATGTCGCCGAAGTCCTCGTCGAAGAACGCCTCGGCGTCCGCCTCGGCGACGTCGGGGTCAAGGTCGTCTTCGGACTCCTCTTCCATCTCGAAGAGCCCGAAGGCACCCTCGTTCTCCAGGCCGCCCATCTCGCGGGCGTCGTCGACGAACGGGTTGATGCCGCGGGTCACCATCTCGTAGATGTCGAGGAGCTTCCGGATGGTGTCGTCGAGTTCCTCGACGGTCTCGCCGATCTGTTTGTTCTCCTCCCGGACCGTGCTCATCTCCGAGGTGGTCGAGCTGACCTGGTTCTCCAGTTCCGAGATCCGGTCTTCCATCTCGGCGATGGTGTCGGGATCGATGTCGGGACCGCCGAGCCCGTCGTCCGAGTCGTCGAGCCCCCCGCCGCCGAAGTCGTCCATCCCGCCGTCGTCGAAGCCGCCACCCATCTCGCCGTCGAGCCCGCCCATCCCGCCGTCGTCGAAGCCGTCGTCCGCCTCCTCCTCGTCGAACTCGCCGTCCATGCCGTCGTCGAAGTCGTCGAGGTCGTCGTCGAACCCCAACCCGTCGGTCGCCACGGGCTCCGATTCCGAGCCGTCGTCGCCGTTGATCCAGTCCATCACACCCATCGGAACTCACCTCCACGACCCGGACGCCCGGTCGCCGTCGCTGACGGTCGGCGTGACGGGACCTGACGCCCCGCGAACGCCGCCGGCCGCGCGGTCCGACCGGCCCGGCCGTCCGGCTTCGGTGGAGCAGGTTGCATTCACAGGAGTGTCCCGTCGTCGGTACAAGAAGGTTCGCCCGAAATTATCGCTCGTGATAGAACGATGGCGCGGGGGACGGGCGGGAGAACGCGTCCGGCCGGGCGCTGCGGCACAGCCGGCGTGGTGTCCTCGACGGGCGCCGCCGGGGAGACGTGCGAAGAATTATTCACGTGCGGCACGGATCGCGTAGCAACGCCCTTCAGGAAGTGATTACACGTATGCCAGAACTCGTCAAGACCGGCATCGAAGGCTTCGACTCCATCCTCAACGGGGGGATCGTGGAGAACGCGGCCGTGCTCGTGAGCGGGAACCCCGGAACCGGCAAGAGCATCTTCGGGATGCAGTACCTCTACAACGGCGTCGAGATGTTCGACGAGGGCGGGATCTATCTCACCTTCGAGGAGACCGCCGACGACATCAGTCAGGCCGCCCGCTCGATCGGCTTCGACAGGTGGGACGAGTTCGTGGAGGAGGGGCACATCAAGATCTACGACAAACGAACCCTCCTCCGGAGCGGCGACTTCTCCTCGACGCTGGATACCATCCTCGACGACCTCCAGAACACCGACTACGACCGGCTCGTTCTCGACTCGCTCACGATGTTTCAGCTGTTCTTCGAGGAGGAAAAGGAGAAGCGCCAGTACCTCCTGAAGTTCATCGACATCCTCAAAGACAGCGGGCTCACCTCGATCCTCACGATGGAGCAGTCGGCGGTGTTCCCCGACACCGAAATCGGGCTGGAGAACTTCCTGACCGACGGCAACGTCTACCTCATCCAGTCGCCCGCGGGCTCCACGTCGAACCGCTACATCTGGGTGGCGAAGATGCGGAAACAGCCGATCGAGAACTCCATGTTCCCCCTGGAGATCGAGGAAGGCGGCATCAAGGTGTACGAGCAGGCCGCCGGCTTCTCCATGATGGGCGAGTCGCCGCCGGGCTTCGGCGAAGAGGACCCCGGCACGGGGCTGGAGTAGTCGGCACCAGTCTCGAACGGTTCTGGGGCCGACCTCGCTACGACGCTACCGCCGCTATCGGTCTGTGCTTCTCAAAAAAGGAACGGTCGTCCGAAACAGCGCGGCGTTCGGATTAGAGCTTTACGGGTTCGCCTTCCTCTTGTCCAGCAAGCTGCTGTGGCATCGTGAGAATCACCTGCGTCGTGCCACCCGTCTGGCTCGTGACGTCCAGCTGGACCTTCTCACCCGTGTCGAGGCCGCCGGTGTGACTGCCGTCACCGGTCCCCTCGATCGCGGACGCGTTGATCGTCACCTCATAGCGGTCCGCACCGCTGTTGAGCACGCCGAACGACCCGTCTTCGTCGGTCCCGTCGACTTCCGTCAGGTTGAACGTCGATTCGTTCCCTGCAGGGTCGGTCAAGGTGTCCGAGCTATTGGTCAACGTCGTTACGTTGTCACTACTCAGGTATTTGATCGACGTGCTGTCCATATCCACCGCGCTCGATCCCGCGGCCAGTCGGACCGTCAGCGTTATGTTCGCGATCGTGTCGTCACCGCCCACCGTGCCGTGCTGGTTCACCACCTCCAC
>Ga0207753_1000572_pt1 | contig 14021 bp, 14 predicted proteins | sample PonA233FremontCA_2_FD_187273 | JGI IMG/M metagenome (GOLD analysis project Ga0207753, IMG submission 187273) | Salt pond sediment microbial community from Fremont, CA, USA - Pond A23 Sediment 3 (SPAdes) | ecosystem: Environmental > Aquatic > Non-marine Saline and Alkaline > Saline | place: USA...
CGGTATTCCACCCGAGACGTTCGTCGAACCGGAACTGGTTCGGTACCCGACCTTCGACGACCGGGAGATTCCGGCCTTCTTCTCGCTGCCCGAGACGGTGCCATCCGGCGGTGCACCGGTGATCGTCGATATCCACGGCGGCCCGGAGAGCCAGCGGCGACCCTCGTTTTCGGGACTGCGACAGTACTTCCTCTCGCGTGGCTACGCACTGTTCGAGCCGAACGTCCGCGGCTCCTCGGGCTACGGTCGCAGCTACGCCCACCTCGACGACGTCGAAAAGCGGATGGACTCGGTCCGGGATATCAGACACGCCGTCGAGTACCTCCAGTCCGAGGAGACGATCGACCCGGCCCGGATCGTCGCCAAGGGCGGTTCTTACGGCGGATTCATGGTGCTCGCCGCGCTCACCGAGTACCCAGATCTGTGGGCGGCTGGCGTCGACGTCGTCGGGATCGCGAACTTCGTCACCTTCCTGGAGAACACCGGCTCCTGGCGGCGCGAACTCCGTGAAGCGGAGTACGGCTCGCTCGAAACGGATCGGGAGTTTCTGGAATCGATCAGCCCGATCAACAACATCGAGCAGATCGACGCACCGCTTTTCGTGTTACACGGCGCGAACGATCCGCGCGTGCCCGTCGGAGAAGCAGCGCAGATCGCCGAGCAGGCCCGCGAGCAGGGCGTGCCCGTCGAGAAGCTGATTTTCGAGGACGAGGGCCACGGGATCTCGAAACTGGAAAACCAGATCGACGCCTACACCAGGGTCGTCGACTTCCTCGACGAACACGTCTAGGGGATCCGGGAGCTGTCGCTCGATCCATCGACGCCAGCAGCGATCGCCCCACCCACTGCTATCCGCAGACACTCGCGACGCCTCGTGGAACGCTGCGAGATGACATATTACTGTGGTATCGCTATCGAATACGAGAGAAATTTGGATCTCTTCAACATGGTTTATAAGCCCGTAGCAGAAAGTACCAGTATCGGCTGGGATACCGTCAGATGGGTCTAAACACGAACGACCGCGCCATTGCCCGGTTTACGATGCTCGGCCACGGACTCGTCCACTGGTACGAACTCTCGATTCCGATCTTTCTCGTCGTCTGGCAGGACTCCTTCGACGTCTCGATCGCGTTTATCGGCCTGATCGTCGCCCTCGGCTACGCACCCTTCGGAATCGGTGCACTGCCGGCGGGGGTACTCGCCGACCGCTTTGGCCCCAAGCGGCTGATTCTGGCCTGTTTCGCGGGGATGAGTCTCTCCTTTTTCGCGCTGGCGCTCGCGACCTCGATCTATCTGATCGGGGCGGCGCTGGTCGTCTGGGGGATCGTCGCGAGTGTCTACCACCCGGCAGGGATGTCGCTGATCAGCACCGGGGCGGACAGACAGGGGACCGTCTTCGCCTACCACGGAATCGCCGGCAACGTCGGGATTACGCTGGGTCCCTTTGCAGCCGCGACGCTTCTGATCGGTTTCGACTGGGAGATCGTCGCCGCACTGCTCGCAGTGCCGGGGATCGCTGCCTTCCTCTATGGATTGCGTGCTGATTTCGATACCACGGCCGCCGTCGATCGGGATATCGACACTGATGCTGGCACGCCGATCACAGTCCCGGCGTTCATCCAAAATACCAGGACGCTCATGGCGAGTGCCTTCCTGGTCGTGTTCGTCATCGTCACCTTCGAGGGGCTGTTCTACCGCGGGATGCTCACGTTTCTGCCCGATATTCTCCAGGGGCTGCCGGTCATGGAGGGGATCGAACTGCAGGCCGGCCTGCAGGGGATCAAGCCCGGCGATTACATCTTCGTCGGCCTGCTCGTCGTCGGGATGGGCGGGCAGTACGCCGGCGGAAAACTCACAGAACGGATCCCCGTCGAGCGGGGTATGACCGTGATCTTCGGGGTGCTGGCAGTGCTGGCGCTGGTCTTCCTCCCGGTCTCCAGTCTGGGTCTTTTCCCCTTGATCGTGCTCTGTGGCCTGATCGGGTTTTTCCTCTTCGCGGTCCAGCCTTTCTATCAGGTCGCAGTCGCACAGTACACCCCGCCCGATACACGTGGCCTCTCTTATGGCTACACCTATCTGGCAGAGTTCGGCTTCGGGGCGGCGAGTATCGCGGTCGGTGGCTTTCTCATCGGCGGGTTCGGCCTGCCGGCCTTTTTCGCGGTGCTCGCCGCGTTCGCAGTCGTCGGTGCCACACTCGCTGCCGTCCTCGTTTTCGGTGCAGATCGGATCGCGTTTATCCGGAGCTACGAGCAAGAGACGGCAGACTGAGACGGATTCGGTCAGGTGATCGTACCGTCGACGCTGTCGCCTGTGCTGTCACTGACGTTCGTCTGTCTCCCGATCTCGGGTACGACACGCGCTCACGAGCCAAGATCTAACAGCAGGGCCGGCCTACATCCAGTATGGCAAGATCGATTCCGCGGATCAGACGAGCGGAGGATATCGAGTACGAACCGCTGGCTGCAGCCGACGGGCTCTCGAAAGGCGTCCTCGTCAACGAAGCCCACGGGGCGCCGAACATCGCACTCCGGCAGTTCGTTCTCGATGCCGGCGCGACAGTACCGAAACACACCAACGAGATCGAACACGAACAGCACGTCCTCTCGGGGGAGTACGTCGTCGGCATCGAGGGCGAGGAGTACACCGTCGCTGCTGGCGATACGATCCACATCCCGGCGGGTGCGGTCCACTGGTACCGTAACGAGGGAGACGAAGAGGGAGTCTTTCTCTGTGCGGTGCCGACGGGCGACGACGAGATCGAACTGGTCGACTGATCGACCGAGCTAATCGCGCTCGGCACCCACGAGCGTCGAGATGCGCGCGTTCTCTTTGATCCGCAGTCCTGCGCCCCCGACCGAGAGGGGGACCTTGGGCAGTTCCGTGACGTGCAACGTCGGGTGGAAGGCTCCGCGGGCGAGCAGTTCGTCGCGCGTCTGCACCACGAAGGACATCTCCTCGCTGGTCAGCGATTCGTTGTAGTCGACGAGATACTGGCCCTCGTCGAGGTGCCACCACTCGTAGTCGTCGTCATCGTGTCGTTTCTCGCTCTCGTGGGCCTCGATCTCGGCAGCTTCGAGTTCACCACCGCCGAAATCGACCCGGCCTGGCCCGGTGATCTCGTACACCTCGGCGACGGTCAGATCGAAGCCCCGGCCCTCCGTCTGCGATGGTTCGTGGACGATCCCCTCCAGAAACTGTGTGTACTCGACCATCTGTATCGAACTGTGGGGCTGGCTCCTTTATTAAACTGCTAGCTACTGGCGAGTCCACCGAACACCGCCTCGACACCCAGATACTCGTGGACGAAAAACTCCAGGCCGTTGATCAGGTAGTGGGCAACGATCACGACGAGCAGACTCCCGGACAGAATGTAGCCAGCCGCGAGCGCGAACCCGAGCACACCCGTCACGACGATGCCGACGCGGCCCTGTGCGCCGTGACCCAGCGCGAAGGCGAGCGACGCGACGACGGCGAGCAGCCACGGCGAGACGCCGAACCCGGCCGCGGGAACGCCGATCAGTGCGCCACGAAAGAGGAGTTCCTCTGCGATCGCGATGATCGGCAAGACGATCAGGAACAGGACGAGCCAGCCACCAGTCGACGCCGGTGCCATCGTCTCCCGGAGCGCCTCGTCGTAGGATGCACCGACAGCGTCCGCGACAGCCGTCGAGAGTTCGTTGCCGAGCCAGAGGACGGCGCCGAATACGACGCCGAGGCCGAGTGCCTGTACCCCAGTGCTCGTGGGGTCGGCTGACACACCGAAGCCGCTGGCCGGAATCTCGAAATACCACGCCGCAGCGACGAGAACGACGATAACGAGCCCCTGTGTGACTGCGACATTTGCGAACAACGCCGTGGACGTGAGTTCGATATCCGGCCCCTGTGTGGGATCGCCGTAGAGACCCTGACCGTCTTGCTCCCGGCCGGATTCGCTGTCTACGATGGCAGCCGGCTTGCCGGAGTCGTCCTCGGGAAAACACTGGCTAGCGTCTGACGGGCTTTCGATCCCACTCTCTGTGTCTGGCTGGACCTGTTCCCCAGAGCGGCCCGCTGGCTGTTCGTCGAACTGCTCGCTGACCGGTCCCGTTGCCGGGGCAGACCGGTCGTCTCCCCCCAGTGCATCCGGGTCGGCGGCTGTCGACTGCGCTTCGAGCAGTTGCTGGGACTGTCTCGCCAGTACGAGCAACAGAACAGTAAGCACGCCCGCAACGGCCGTAAAAAGTGCCCACTGGGCCACAGGTAGTTACTGTGGACTTGGGCTCCCACTGCCGGGACCGACCTCGCGTTCGAGCGCACGACCGGTGATCGATTTGAGTCTGTCGACCAGCGAGTCCTTCTCTGGCTCGCCGGTCAGCGCCACGTCGAGCACTTCAGAGATGTGGGAGACCGGGATGATCTCGACCTGTTCTCTGTACTCCGGCTCGATCATGACGTCCTGCTCGTTGGCTTTCGGGATGATGATCTTGTCGATGCCGGATTTGGCGGCGGCCTCGATCTTGTGGGTGACGCCACCGACCGGCAACACGTCACCGCGAACCGACAGCGAGCCGGTCATCGCGACACTCTGATCGACCGGGATATCCTCCAGCGCGCTGATGACTGCCGTCGCGACGGTGATCGACGCGGAGTCGCCGTCGACGCCGCCCTCACCGACCTGGACGAACTGGATGTGGATATCTTTCTCCGAGATGTCCTCGTCCGAGAACTTCTTGATGATCGCGCTGACGTTCTCGACTGCCTCCTCGGCCATCTCCTGGAGCTGTCCGGTCGCGATCACGCGTCCGGGCCCCTGCGATGGCGCGATCTCTGCCATCACCGGCAAGACGATTCCGGAGTCCTGACCCATGACAGCGAGCCCGTTGACTCGGCCGACAGCGCCGCCTTCGGCGACGGTCAGCTCGTAGTCTTTCCGGCGTTCGATGTACTCGTCTGCGAGTTGCTGTTCGATCGACCGCGAGCGGCCTTTCGCCTGCAGCACGTCCTCGCGTTCGGTGAACTCCTTGTCCTCGGCGCGCGCGATGTCGCCCGCGACACGGACGAGCCCACCGAGATTCCGCAGTTCCAGGGTGAGGTGGTCTTTCCGACCAGCACGGCGCTGGGCTTCGAGGATGATCTCCTCCATCGCGTCCCGCGTGAAGTGTGGCAGGCGGCCGTCTTTCTCGACTTCCTGGGCCACGAACCGGGCGTACTTCCGGCGCATCTCGGGCGTATCGTCGATGGTGTCCTCCATGTACACCTCGTAGCCGTAGCCTTTGATCCGCGAGCGAAGCGCCGGGTGCATGTTCTCCATCGCGTCCATGTTCCCCGAGGCCACCATGATGAAATCACAGGGCACCGGTTCGGTCTGGACCATCGCACCCGAGGAGCGCTCGCTCTGGCCGGTGATCGAGAACTCACCTTCCTGGATCGCGGTCATCAGTTTTTGCTGTGACCTGATATCCAGGGTGTTGATCTCGTCGACGTACAGCACGCCTTTGTTGGCCTTGTGGATCGCGCCAGCCTCGACACGGTCGTGACTCGGCGTCTCCATCCCACCGGACTGGAACGGGTCGTGCCGGACGTCACCGAGCAGTGCGCCGGCGTGCGCGCCGGTCGCGTCCTCGAACGGTGCGGTCTGCTGGTTCGCCGTGTTGACGAGCAGATTCGGCACCATCGCGTCGCTGCCGCGTGAGATGTACCGGAAGGCGAGATAGATGATACCGGCTGCGAGAATCCCCATCAGGATCCGCTGGACGATAATCAGGGCATACCCCAGCACGAGGGCGATGATGATCCACATGATGAAGGTACGCATCTGGTTGCGCTTGCGTGCCTCCTCCTTGTGGGCCTCGACGATCTGTTCGCCCTTGCCGGCCGGGACAGTCCGGACTTTCGGTTCGTTGCCGTCGTCCGGGTTGTGATAGACCAGCACATCCTGGAGTTCCTCTTTCGGGAGCAACTGGCTCATCGCCTTCGCCAGCATCGACTTCCCTGTCCCGGGCGAGCCGATCATCATGACGTGCCGGCGCTGCTTCGCGGCCTTCAGAACGATATCACGGGCGTGGTCCTGCCCGATCACCTGATCGACGAGCCGATCAGGGACCTCGATATCCGCAGACGAATCTACCTGTAGACCGCCGAGTAGGTCGTCGTCCTCGATCTCCTCGTCGATCTCCATGTCGTCGTCGACGTCGCTACCCAGCGCATCCTCGAGCGGATTGCCGTCCTCCTCGTGCTCACTTCCCGGGGGGGACTCGTCACCGGGTGTTTCGGGAACCGAAATGTCCGCTCCAGCGTCGATCCGGCTGTCTGGTCGATCAGCCGACTCCTGGATGTTCCCGTCCGGGTCGTCTTGAGACTCGTCAGACGCCTCGACGGTCTCGTCGGCTTCCATTTCCCGGTCGGTATCCGGGACTTCTGTATCCTTGCTCATGCAAACGTTGCTACATTGGATCGGAAGGGCTGTCGACTGATATACTTTCTCCCCTTTCAGGATTTGATATGCGGGAAAACCACCGGATAGCGAAGCGTCTGACGGAACGAGAGAAACGACAGCCAAAACACGGTTTTAATATATACTGGTGCCAAATTGCTGCCAATGACACCGATCCGGGGCTGTCTGATCGGCCGTTTTCAGCCGTTCCACAACGGGCATCTGCAGGTTGTCGAACGGATCTCGGCTGACGTCGACGAACTCGTCATCGGTATCGGGAGTGCTGACGCCTCACATACGAGGGAAAATCCGTTCACGGCAGGCGAACGACTGATGATGATCCGGAAGACGCTGGAACCGTACGAGACCACAGATTACGTCGTTCCGATCGAAGACCTGAACCGGAACTCCGTCTGGGTCAGCCACATCCAGAGTATGGCACCGCGATTCGACGTCGCCTACTCCAACAATCCACTCGTCGTCCGACTGTTCGAGGAAGCCGATATCGAGGTACGACAGACGGAGATGTTCAACAGAGAGGACCTCAAAGGCTCCGAGATCAGAGAGGGGATCATCGAGGGAGAGGAGTGGCGAGAGTGCGTTCCCGACGCCGTCGCCGCGGTCATCGACGAGATCGATGGCGTCGGCCGCCTCCAGCAGATCGGGTAACTACGGGCCAGTTTTTCCGGTCGTTCCCGCCAGCTATTTGCACGTTCCTACCGTACTGTCTGATGACAACAACCGGGCGTCCACGGAACCTGGACCAGGTGTGCTATGCAATACTCGGCAAAATATATCATTCACGCGGATGTTCGCACGAGCGGAGTCGTCGAGCGAAGCGACGTCGTCGGTGCCATCTTCGGACAGACCGAGGGGCTTCTCGGTGAAGGGATGGACCTCCGGGACCTCCAGGAGGCCTCGAAAGTCGGACGTATCGACGTCAGTATCGACTCGGAAGGCGGTCGATCCTTCGGCACGATCAAGATAGCGAGCGGGCTCGACCGGGTCGAAACGGCCGTCCTCGCGGCCGGGCTGGAGACCATCGAGCGCGTGGGTCCGTGTCGCGCGAACTGTACGGTCTCGAAAATCGAGGACGCCCGCGCCGCGAAACGCCGGGAGATCGTCGACCGGGCGACGGAACTGCTCGCCGAGTTCGACGAGGAGACGCTGACCAGCGACCGACTCGTCGACGAGGTGCGCCAGCGCTCACAGGAGTCAGAGATTACCGAGTACCACGGCTTCCCGGCCGGCCCGCGTGTCGCCGACAGCGACGCGATCATCGTCGTCGAGGGACGAGCAGACGTCCGGACGCTGCTCTCTTACGGGATCAAAAACGCCGTCGCCGTCGAGGGGACCGATATCCCGGAGGAAGTTGCCGGACTTACGGCGGAACGGACGACGACTGTGCTGCTGGACGGTGACCGCGGCGGCGACCTCATTCTGCGCGAACTCGCACAGGTCGGCGAGATCGATTACGTGGCGTTCGCACCGAGTGGCCAGTCAGTCGAGGATCTCGACCGGGCGGCTGTCATCGCCGCACTCCGGAAGAAACTCCCGTACGACCAGATAAGCGAGACCAGCACACCTCGCGAGGCGTTCGCCCCGACTGACGGTGGGACCGTCGAACCGCTGACAGCCGACTCACTGGAGTCGATCGTCGACTCCATCGAAGACGAGACCGAGGGGTCCCCGGCTGTGGACGACGCGGCCGGCCACGAGAGCGACGAGGCCACGGACGACACAGCCGACTCGACGGAGACAGGACCGGCGACGCTCGGCGATCACATCCGGGCCGTAATCGACGGGGAGACGGGAACAGCCCGGCTTCTCGATCAGTCGTTTACCATACTCGAAGAGACTGCCGCGGCGGAGTGTTTCGATGCGATTGCGGACGCCGACGAGGTTCCACACGCCGTCGTCATCGACGCGACGGTCGGCCAGAAACTACTCGATATCGCCGCCCAGCGTGGTGTCGGACAGATTATCGCGACGGAGACAGGTGAGTCCGTCAAGCAGCCAGCCAACGTCCGACTCCACAAAGCCAGCGAGATCGAAACCGCCTAATCGGGGTGGTCGTCAGTCGTCTCCAGTTCCGTCGTACACCAGTGACAGAAGTCGATATCGCCATCGAGTTCTTTCCCACAGTTCGGACACTGCTGGATGCCCTCTGATTCGGCCCGTGTGACGTAGCTGTTGATATGGCGTGTCATCAGGACGACGTCGACGACACAGAAAAGCGAGATTCCGAAGAGGACGGCAGTGCCCTGCGTCGAAAGCGACTGGCTCGCTTCGAGAATCGCACCGACAGAAAACGACTCCGGGACCGCCCCGGACGGGACGAAGACGAAGGAGGTGAGTATCGAGAGTCCGAGCCACAGCACTGCACGCCCCCATAGCCGGAGATAGAAGTGGCCGAGGCCCGGAATGATCACGGTGAGCAACACCGCGATCCAGGGTCGTTTTCGCGAAAACTCCCGTGACGTGTTCGATTGTGCCACTATGTTCGCAATGAGACGACGAACGGTATGTAACTTTTCTGGTGTAGCCGGCCTAGACGGGTGTGCTCGGCTGGAGCTGTGTGACCAGCGAACGGAGTTCTTCGAGCGCGTACTGCCCCGGAGCGGTCGCTCTCGCGGGATCGACCGGTGCGTAGCCGATCCGAGAGCCATACAGCGGCGCGACGGCCCGGGAGTGACGGCCGGCCTCACCCATCGCCATCGTCGCCACAGTCTGACCGTCGACCGTGCGCGAGCGTGTCACCGCCAGCAGATCCAGCACGTCGTCCGGCGAGTGGGCGGTCACGGCGAGTTTGCCGACGTCGCCGTGTTCACAGGCACGTTCGAGCGTCGATTCGAGTTCGGACCGGTCCGGTGTTCCGTCGAAATCGTGCGAGGAGACGATGACAGCGACGCCCGCTTCCCGTGCCGTCTCGACGACGGGGCGACAGGCGTCGATCGCTTCGAGTTCGACGTCGACAGCCTCGACGCCCGGTAACTCGACGGCAGTCTGGAGTTGTTCGATGCGGTCCGGACCGTCTGGTGCCTGACCGCCCTCCCACTCGACCCTGTTCGTGACGATCAGCGGGAGGCGTCCGTCGTAGGAGCGCAGCGATTCGAGGCCGCTCGCGGCCAGGTCGAGTCGGAATTCGAGGGCGTCCGCGTTCTCGCGGGCAGCGGGCTCTTCGCCCAGCGTGGCAGTACTCGCAGCGAGGACGAACTGCTGGAAATCCATAGTTTCCGTACTCACTCATCCGCAAAAATAGCTAGTGGTTACCGATCGGACTGCTCGATAACCGAGCGAAGCTGTTCGATCTTGGCCGTCTGCTCTCTGTTCGCCTCGACGATCCGGTCGATCTCCTCTGCGACTTCGGTCGCGTTCTCGGCGGTCGCATCGATCATGCTCGCGACCTCCTCGGTACTCGCCGCCTGATCGTCCGTCGCCGCCGCGACCTCCTCGGCCCCCTGGGCGGCCTCGCTGACGGACTCGTCGATGCGCTGGAGGATCTCGACGGCGTCGTCGACCTGTGCCATCCCGTTTTCGATCTCCTCGCTGGATTCGTCGAGGCTGTCGACGGTCTCCTCCATGTCCTGTTTGATGTTGGCGACGAGCGTCTCGATCTCTGTCGCGTTCTGTTGTGACTCCTCGGCGAGACTCTTGACCTCGTCTGCGACGACCGCGAACCCTTCGCCGGCCTCACCGGCACGGGCAGCCTCGATCGAGGCGTTCAGTGCCAGCATGTTGGTCTGGTCGGCGATATCGTTTATCACCTCGACGATCTCGTCGATCTCGTCGACGCGCTCGCGGAGCTGTTCGACATCCGTCGAGACAGCCGAGTTCGCCTCGTCGACCGAGCCCATCGCCTCGATCGCGTCGTCCGCGATCCCCCGCCCGCGGTCGGCGAGTTCCCGGGCGTCGTTGCTGACGGCCTTGACCTGGTTGGCACTGGAGGCCACTTCTTCGACGGTCGCACTCAGATTCGCGACCTCGCTCGAGACCTCCTGCATGGTATCTGATTGCTTCTGTGCGAGATTGCTGATCTGTTCGGAGCTTTGCGAGACGTTCTCGGATGCATCCAGCAGTTCGTCGATCGCCTGCCCGATATCCTGGTCCACAAATCCGCCGTCAGAAAGAGCCTCTCCTGTTCCCCCGCCGGGCTGGTGATTCATACTCAGAAGTGCCTCGCCACTACCGATTAAACGTACTGGCTCGGTTATCAACAGTGATTTTGATCGCCCGAAAAACAGTCAGGCGACCGGGATATCCTGCTCGGCTTCGAGCAGTTCGTGGTAGCGGTTCCGGATCGTCACTTCGGAGATATCCGCGACTTCGCTGACTGCAGCCTGCGTTGTCTTCTCGTTTGTCAGCAGTGCCGCAGCGTAGACCGCCGCCGCAGCCAGGCCGACCGGGGACTTCCCGGAGTGGACGCCCTGCTCTTTCGCGTTCTGGAGCAGTTCGCGTGCGCGACGCTCGGCCTCTTCGGAGAGTTCGAGCGAGGAGGCAAACCGCGGAACGTAGCTCTCGGGATCTGCCGGCTGGACCTCCAGCCCGAGTTCCCGGACGACGTAGCGGTAGGTTCGTGCGATTTCGCTTTTCTCGACGCGGGAGACCTCCGTGATCTCGTCGAGCGAGCGTGGGACACCGGCCTGGCGTGCAGCCGCGTACACCGACGCCGTCGAGACACCCTCGATCGAGCGGCCGGGGAGAAGATTCTCGTCGAGTGCGCGGCGGTAGATGACGCTCGCCGTCTCGCGGACGTTCTCCGGGAGGCCGAGTGCGGAGGCCATCCGGTCGATCTCGCCGAGTGCCTGTTTGAGGTTACGCTCTTTGGAGTCACGGGTGCGAAAGCGCTCGTTCCACTTCCGGAGTCGCTGCATCTTCTTTCGCTGTTTGCCCGAGAGGGCGTTGCCGTAGGCGTCCTTGTCACGCCAGTCGATGTTCGTCGACAGCCCCTTGTCGTGCATCATGTTGGTCGTGGGGGCACCGACGCGGGATTTCTCGTCTTTCTCCTTTGCGTCGAAGGCACGCCACTCCGGCCCGCGGTCGACGGAATCCTCCTCGATGACGAGGCCACAGTCCGTACAGACTGTCTCGCCGTGCTCGTCGTCGACGACGACGTTGCCACCACATTCCGGGCAGTCGAGCGTCTCGTCAGTCTGCTCTTCTGTCTGTTCTTTCTCTGTCGTCCGTGTGCGAGTGTTAGAGTTACTCATTGCTGGACCGTTCAGCCGGGGTGACAAATCGCAGGACACACCCGGGGCAATAGCTAACCATCGATTTGTCCGAAAGATATTTAAATATACCGGTATCGTATTTTTTCCGTCCCGCAGAACCGCCGACGAGACGATATTCGGCGGTTCTGTTGCTCGGCTTAAATATGGTGTTCGATCGTGTTTTCGGAAAATTCGACGGCGTCACAGGCTATATCACCATTACTCGGATTTCCGACAAATTATAACGAAAAACCATTATCAATCCGGGGAGTCAGGACGTGGTCAGTAACGTGGCCCGGATCTGACTATCGACCAGTTCTTGAGAGAAAGAGCAACGCTGTGGCGACACCGGCGAAAACGAGCAGTGCGCCGGCAGTGATGGCCGTCTCCTGGAAGACGACTGCCGAAAGGACGGCGATCAGGAGGGCAACGGCGCCCAGAACGAGCACCGGGAGCTGTTGTACATCGAGTAGCGGTTCCCGAGAGGGGTCTTTCGGCTGTGGATCCGAGAGCGATTCGTCGATCTGGATCGAGTCCGGGGTATCGTCCGGTTCGGTGAGTTCGACATCGATCCACCGTGTCTCCGCGCCGTAGGCGGTCGCGACTTTGAGTTTCCCGAACGTGGGCCGTTCACCGAGTGCGTCGGTGTCGACCTCCACGCGGACCCGGCGTTCCGTCTCCCCTTCGACGTAGTGGTTGCCCGCATCGAGGCTGGCGATCTCGGAGAGTGGATCGTCGAGGTGGAGGTGGACGTGCAGCGACTCTGCGTGATTGATCAGCCGGACATCGAACGACCCGTCTGCCTCGAAGGTAGCTGGCACTTCGAGGCTGTGGAGGTGATCGCGGCTGATGTGGACGGGCAACGACTGTGGCACATCTGTCTCTCCACCCGGGGAGTAGAAAAATGTTGATGCCTGTGCGGCGACTGGGGCCCGCAGGTGGTGTCAGGGCGTCCCGACTGTGCCCGTGGTCAGGCAGGCGACTCTTCGCGCATATCCGGCGGCAGAAGATTCGGGATGCCGTCTTCGATCGGATACTGTTCACTGCACTCGGTACAGGTGAGGGTGCCGGCAAGAATCTCGTCCTCGTCCTGCTCGTCGATCTCGAGTTCGAGTTCGTGTTTGTCGAGCGGACAGCAGAGAATCTCCATCAGTTCCTCTTTCATACCCAGTCTCTGGGTGGGCCAGATGAAAAGCGTTTGTGCTTCTCGCCACGCGGACGGCCGTGAATCTGTTTCCGACAGGCGATCGAGGAAGTGATCGAAAACAGCATCGTCCACAACAGTCTATCCTCGCCAGCCGTCGAGCTACAGCTCGAAGCCGACGACGACGCAGTTATCGTCCGTATCGTCGACGACGGCCCTGGCATCCCGCAGAGGGACAAGGAGTCCTTGAGGCGGGTCGGTCACCGTCAGCGACGAGAACTGTCCCGGAACGATCGTCGAAATCCGGCTCTCACCGGCCGGCCCAACCTGAGCCTACCGACCGACAGGTGAACTGGTCGGCTCACAACCATCCCTTAAATTCCTAGATTAGATATCGATTCATAGAATAATACTACATACGTTCAGGGAAATGGCTTTAAACTCGTACGTTCGAAGAAAACCTGTCGAAGAAGAAAATCGAAGGCAAACTGCGACGGCAATACTCGGTCGCGACCGTATCGGCTTGCGTGAACGCCTATCGAACCAGCATCCACCTGACCAGTCTCTGTGAGTTCAGACGGGCTTCGTGTGGGCCCGGCTGATGGCGGTTTTTGCGGGTACGTTCCTGCCGGATATCTGTCTCACAGACCGTGGTGCGTATATTTTCCTTCGACAGCGCGTAACAAACTCGCAACAAACGGTATGAGTTTTCTGCTGACCGAACCGAGCGAAAACCGGACAGTCGTTGCGCCGGCGACTGCTGAACCGGAATCCCTTCGAAAATGTGTCGTAACGCTAAAGAGCCAATCAGTCCATCTATTATGTAAGATGAATATTACGCGTGCTGTAAATCAATGGGGGTGGTGCCGTGGGTGTTGAGATACGCGAGTCGCCCGTCTCGGAGGATGAGTTTGCGAAGATGGAGCAGTTCGTCCACGACTACCTCGAAGCGAGCGTGCAGTCGGAGGATAAAGGTGGGCGTATGCGGTGGTATCCATGGCATTCCGCGGACTACCGGTTCAACCACATCCGCAACGTGGTGACACTCTCGGGGAAGATTGCGAACCAGGAAGGTGCCAACACCGACGTCACACGGGTTGCGGCGCTGTTCCACGACATCGCCAAACTCGAGGTCGACCAGGACATCCACGCCGAGGAGGGTGCTCGTATCGCACGGGAGTATCTGGAGATCCAGACAGATTACCCCGGTTCCTTCGTCGAACAGGTCTGTTCGGCGATCGAGGATCACTCCTAC
>Ga0207753_1000574_pt1 | contig 13984 bp, 6 predicted proteins | sample PonA233FremontCA_2_FD_187273 | JGI IMG/M metagenome (GOLD analysis project Ga0207753, IMG submission 187273) | Salt pond sediment microbial community from Fremont, CA, USA - Pond A23 Sediment 3 (SPAdes) | ecosystem: Environmental > Aquatic > Non-marine Saline and Alkaline > Saline | place: USA...
TCTACGAGATCTTCCTCCACGACGGTTCGGAGAAGAGCATCAGTCATTTCCCGAACGACGATGTTCTGGTAGCCCTGCTGGTTGAGCTCGCGTTCCAGTTCATACTTCAGCCAGGAATCGAAGTCCTCGATCGTAGCCTCCCGGGCGTAGAAAGGCCGCTGTTTAGCGGCCTCATAGCTGAACGCTGAATCGGTCATCGGGTTTTGTCGTTCGACGGGTTCCTGAGAGGGCGTCTCCTCGTCGCCTCCCGATTCAGACGCGTCATCCGTATCCTGGGGTTCGTCGTCCGGTTCATCTTCGAGTGTCTCCCCGAGGTCGGCAAACGGATCGTCGTCAGACATGGCGGACCACCTCACCTGCCTCGACGATGTGCGCCAACTCGTCGAAACACTGCAACTGGTCACAGTCAGGGTCGTAGTCCAGCAGGGGTTTGCGCTCGCCATAGGCCTTCGTGATGCTGGTTCGGTCCCGGATGCCCGGTGAGGGTTTGAGATCGCCGGCGTCGACAGCCTCCCAGTCCGTGATTCTCGCGAAATTCGGGATGCGGTCCTGAAGGTTATCGTGCGAGTTGAGACGTTCGAGGAGCTGTCGATCTTGAGTCTGCTGGTCGATACGGCCGCTCAACATGTTCGGAACCAGCGACAGGACGTCGACATCCATATGCTGCCGAAGCGGGGAGATCTGTCGCTCGATGGTTCGCTCCAAGCCGGCCATCGCCTCGTTCCCCGGGGCGAGCGGAAGCACCAAGTTCGCCGTCGCGACGAGCGCGTTGTCCGTGAGTCGGGATCGGTACGCCGGCGAATCCGTGACGATATAATCGTATGTGCCCCCAAGGAGTGGGTCGACGACTTCCCGTTTGAGCAGCGCAGAGGGTTGGAATACGTCGCCGACGACGATCTCCCGCTCGACCTGTTCTAAGTCCTCGCTGGACGGGAGGATATCGAACTCATAGCTGGTATCGTAGACAACTGAAGTCGGGTCAGCATCGTTGAAGAAGACGTCGCCGATGGTTTCCTCGGTGTTGTGGTACTGGTCGTCAAACCCCAGCCCCACGGACGCGTGGCCGTTCGGGTCAAGATCGATGAGGAGGACATCGTGGTCGTGTGAGGCCAGCTGTCGGGCGAGGTTGACAGCGATCGTCGATTTGCCGACGCCTCCCTTCAGCATACACACCGAAACAGCCCGAGAGTTCCCATCGGTCTGTACCGAATCATATGGGCTATTCGGGCTATTCGTTCTATCTATACTATTCTTGCTATCTGATCCACTCATACTATTCAGCAGTTTCAACCCCTCTCGACTTAACTCTGTGGTGAATAGCTTAAATAGCGTGAGTAGAATTCTATTCCATAGATTTTTACTATTCTAAAATACCATACTATTCAAAATTCCCATATTATATATTCCGGTCGAAGTTGAGAGATCAGCGTGGTTGGACCGAAGTATTCTGACTTGCTGCGTACCGCTTCTCGAAGAAACCGCGGGGTATTATATCCTGTCAACAGCGAATGGAACACAATGGGTCGGTTCATCAATTCATTTGAGATCGACGTGCCGACTGTGACTGCGGACCTCTATGACATCGATCCCCAGCCCAACGATAACTACTCCCTCCTCAATGCCCACGCCACAATACTCGAAAGGAATGTAGGTGGGAGGGCACGTTGGTACAACCAAGGCGGTCGCCATTATATCGCGGTAATCGGCGCCGAGCGGGATTACGGAACGATTCAATCAGCGGACGGAGCGGAGCTGGAATTCGCACATGAATCCGATCTCGATTTCTCGGAGTGGAGTGATTTCAAGATTCTACAGGAAGCGCTCAGCGATGAACTGAAGGACGACCTCGAGGCGGACGATTACTGGTACGATTCTACGAAGAACACGTTCTATCACGAGGATCGAGAGGCGCATATCGAAGGATACGACGTCCATCCTGGCGTCGAAGTGCGAATTAGTCATCACGGCCGACCTTTCATCACATTAGATCCGACGTTAGGTGCATTCGGATCACGGACGCTAGCAGACTATCTAAATGATCCTGCCTGGGGGATAGATCGAGTAAATAACGAACTCGTCGGGCGTACATTCATTTACCAAACCTCGGATCGGGCTTCTTGTACTGTCACGGGAGTCTTTGAGAACACGACAGTCTCCGAGATTCCACCCGGCCGGTTCGACAACGAGACAATAGATGAGATTGAGAGCCGGCATGGGTCGGAATATGCCGACAGAATCGATCCATCTGAGCCGACCGTCAAAATCCAGTACGGCAATAGTGACTGGTATCCGGCTGCTCCGTCGTTACTGCTGTTTGCACCGTCTGAAGACCGCCCGGACGAAATCAGCCAACGGGCGACGTTCGGGCCTCAAGAGCGATGGCAGAAAGTCGAAGACTTCCGTGAGCTGATCGGCGACATCAGTATCGGCTCTATCCAAACCGATATTAGCCAATCACCGGTCCGCGACGGGATCAGCGCATACGGTTATCCGGTACTGACGTTTGGCGACGACCCTTCGACGGAAATGGCGATTGGGCGGCCGAACATCAGTTTTGACGGTAGGGAACTCACACAAGAATACTGGAACCCAGCAAAGCAGGGGTATCTGGAGGATGTTGGCCCTCGACGCACGTTTGACCAAGATTTCAGTGTGGCTGTCCTCTTCCCAGAGGGGACGGAAGACGAAGCGCTCAGCGCCTATCAGCAGGTGCGAGAATATGTTGAGGAACACCTTGGACTCATCCTCTCGGATCGGCCTGGAAGGGTCAACTACGAGGACCCGCGAGAGGTCGAAGAATGGCAACGCTCGCTTGAGGATGTCGACGCCGGCTTTGGGTATCTCCCCGAATACGACGAAGATGTCTACCACAAATTGATCGAGATACTGGACGGGAAGCCGCTCCAATCGTTAACCGCAACGAATCTGCGAAGCGCCCAGCGGTCGGGACACGAGGCCGATGTCATTTCGAACACGGCAGTCGGGTTAGGGGTAAAGCTAGGCGTGATTCCATTCAGCATCGAGAATCAGCTCGATACAGACGCCTACCTCGGGCTTAGCGTAACAGGTCGTGACCGAACCGTTGCTAGCGGAGTAGTAGTCTCAGGTACTGACAACCAGATCCTCTATCAAACAGAGGAGACGAATCCGACCGGGCGAAGTACGGTGACGAATCAAGGGATGGCGAAGCAGATTCTGATTCGGGCCGTTCAGAGTGCGGTCAACGATCCTCGCTCTGGGTTCGATCAACTGAGTTCCCTCACGATTCACCGAAACGGGTACCTCGGCGACGATGAGATCTCCGGCCTCAAAGAGGGAGTAGAGTATCTGAAATCAAATGACTTCGTAACTGAGTCATTCGAATGGGTGGGCGTCGACGTCCAACATTCTCCCACCTATCGCATCTACGACGACGACGGAATGCCGGATATGGGTTCGTATGCTCAGCTTGATGATGAGACCGTCCTGATTGTCACGACCGACGCACCCCGACTAGGTGAGGGGACCCCGCAGCCGATTCTCTGTGAGATTTCCGTTGAAGAGAGAGATTTCGACATTTACTCAGTCGGACGGGATGCGTTCTATCTCTCGGAACTGAATTGGGGCGCGCCTTCAAAGGGAATCAAAGACCCCCTGACGGTGTACCTCACTCGGAGAATGAATAGTCGTCTCAGTCACGACCGTGTTTCACGCCTCACCTACCCGCCGTTCTAAGGTGGATAGGTATCCAGCCAATATTGGTTTGCGGCTAACCGGTGAGATCGTTCCGGCCGGTCATCGGGAGTCACACCGGCTGTGATGTCGTCGACGAGTGCCTCGAGATCATGATCGACCGATGCCGGAACCTCTTGTGTAATGAATGTCCTGAGCTCACCGTAGTCGTAGGTGTCATATATTCGAGGCTGACTGTGTTCCAGAGCATCGAGGTGGCGTTCGAACGCGATACGGTCATCTCGAATCCCGTTCAGAAGGTTCGGGAAGTACTCGTCAGAGAGATCCATCACAAGATCGAACCGAAGTGCAGGTGGTGGATGGAGGTCTCCATCTGGGTCCTCCTCAATATAATACGGATTGGAACGATGAAGGTGCCTAACAAGCGAAGCGAGATAAGACGGCCCAAAAGTCAATACTCCACAGACATCACAAAACAGTTCCTCAAACCAAGCCCGCCACGAGCGTGCAAACTGAGCCTCATCATCAATCTCTTGCCGGGTTCGTCCCTGGATTTCTCTTACGGCATTATTGAAGTCCGTCCTTAGTTCGTCGTGTCGGTCCAAGACCGCATGCGCGATTTCATGGGCGAATATCGGGGCATAGACCTCTGGGTCACTCTGGGTTCTAGGGAGGATGAGGGCGTAAATTTGGCTCAGATCACCAGTCGCAGGAATATTCTCATCGAGAGGATCGATCGCAAATCCATTCCAGATCACCGGGAGGACTGTAATATCGATTCCAAATGCATCCTCGAGCTCAGATGAGATCGACGATGCATGGTCAAGCCGGCCAGATGTAGCCGAATTGCGTTGATACTGATGTAGATCTAAGTAAACAAGTTCCGTCTCCAGAACTTGGAGCTCTAGGGCAACAGTATCGATGGCTCCTAGATACTCTTCATACAGTTCGTGAGTCGCTTCTGCATCCGGTTCCTGGTCGTACGCTCGCTCGTAGAGAAAACGCGTTTCCTCGATATTATCGAATCCATCCTCCACGGAGCTGTAAATCGAATCTGTCACAGGAATCCGAGTATCGAGAGAATCCAAGACCTCGCGGGCGGCCTCGAATTTGCCCCGAAGAAACGCAACTTGGGACTCAGCGAGTTCCGTCGGCAAGAGTACCCCGCATACGATTGATACTATCTCGAGAAGTGCGGTTCGCAGTCTCCGAGATCTCCTTCAACTTTTCACGGACGTCATCAAGACCCTGTTGATAGGTGAGGGTCTCTTCAGCGGCTTCCATGACCTCAATCAGGTCATCGAAATCGCCGACCAACCGGGAGCGTGCAGTAATCGCGTTCTCCTGAATCTGCTCAGCGATGGCTAATTCATACGGGTCAGCGTTCGGATCTTCATCGAGCGCGTCGCGAATTTGCTCAAGTAGGTGGCGGCCTGATTCAAGTTTCGCTCGCAAGTCGTCCTCACTCTGCTCGAGATCGATGCCGTCACGCTTAGCTTTGAGGATAGAGATGGCTACGAGCGCCTCATCTGCACGCTCGCCGAACCGCCGGTTTGCCTCGTACCGGCGCTTCGCTCGCCATCGAGTCATACGCTATTACGTGTGTACGCCTTGTCGAGTGATATAAGTTTTCGCTTTAAATTCCGAGGGTTGAGAATAGGATTGGGGGTAGAGGAGTTCCAGAGCAGGAATAGCGTTGGTGAGCCTGGACTAGCTCAGAAATTGCTCGATTCTCCTCGGACTGCGGCGCCGTCGGACTGCGTTAACCCCTCAAGTTGTGTGTTCAGGTCATCACCAAGAATATCCAACGAAAGCATGTCGTGGGTCGTGGTCCGATGCTCATCAGCGTCGGCAAAGTACAGCGTGGTGTGAACGATTCGGGAATCGTCGTTCTGGTAGAGGGCAGCTGCATACACTTCGAGTTGTGGCCAGTACTTCTCTGCGAGGTCGTCGACCGACCGTTGAGAGGTGTCGTTCGTCTTGTAGTCGATAACGTGGTAGCTGTCTGGAGTGACCAGAAGCAGGTCGATATCGCCGACGATTCGGCCGGCTTCCAATCGCGTCACAACCGAGAGTTCCTCGTGGATGGTTGTCGGCAACTCGTCGTCGGCGACGCCGTCACGGAACTGTAGGCAACGCTCAGTATACTCTTCGATCCGATCCAAATCCCCATCAGTCACCGTATCATCCAAAGCAGAACCCAGCCGAGCCGCGATGGAGCGCCACCGGTCTCCAGCAGGTCGTAGCTCACAGAGTTTGTGGACGATCGTTCCCAGATGGTTGGCCTGAAGTCCATCCGTTTCGAGGCTCGCGGCGTCCTCCTCGAGTTCGTCAGTGTAGATGGCTGTATCATCCGGAGAGAGTGCTTTCGCAAAATTCGTGGCCGTGATCGACGTCGGGGGAGTGGACAGTTCTGGAGCAGGAATGTCGATCTGGGGGTAGTCGCGCTCAGTTGCCGCTGACGCGTCCCAATCGTGGACAGGAGCGGTTGGAATTCGAACTGTGTATTCGCTCCCACGGATAGTGGTCGTATGCTCTGCTCCGACAGAGAGCTGTCTCAAGATATGTCCTGCATCACCGTCCTCGTCTTCCAAGAGAATCGGTTGGAGCCAATCACGCCAGTATCGTGCATCCGCGGCGTCATTCGGGTCACCTAACCCCAAGCCATCCTCCTCATCAGCGTCGGTAGAGTGAACGCCGCTGAAGAGCAGGTGGTCACGGGCCCGCGTCGCTGCGACGTAGAGGAGACGCTTCAGTTCGGCTCGTTCCTGCATTCGGACCTCCTCCTGAAGCCGCGTCCGAGCGAGCGTGTTCTGGTGCTCATAGGGATCGTCGGCTGACGGAGCTTTCAGACCGAGCACGGGTTCTGACTCGCCATCTCCGACGTCAAGCTCGTCGAGGTAGACTTTCCCGTAGTCGTCGACATCCCCCTGAAAGTTGAACTCGGTGCCCACTTCTGGAATTGCGACGATAGGGAACTCAAGCCCCTTCGCCGAGTGGATTGTTCGAATCTGAACGCCGTCGGCATCTTCGGGAATAGTCGCTTCGTCAGCGTGGGATTCGATTTCCTTCCGACGGTCGATTCGCGTGAGGAGTTCCGAGACCGTCTTGACGCCACCCTCTTCCCAGGCGCGAACCTGTTCGCGGAACTTGTTGATATTCACTGCGGCCTGTCGCGGGCGTTCATCTGCCCCGACACTGGCGATATACCCGGTATCGTCGATAATCCGGGAAAGCAACGTTCCCCACGGAACAGTCGTGTCAGCCGTTACATCATCGTTGACAGCAGCGATCTGCCGCCACTCGTCTAGGAGACGGGCAGCGTCGCCGAGATCATCCTCAGCTGTCTGGAGAGCAGTCCAGAGTGGCTGACCCTCGGAGTGGAGTCGGGCGAGATCCTCATCGGGGAAACCAAACAGTGGCGACCGGAGGACACCGTAGAGAGCGATGTCGTCGTCCGGGTTCTCGAAGAACGTGAACAGATTGACCAAGGCTGTGACCTCGGGGGCGTCCCAGAACCCAGTACCCGACACGACAGTATACGGAATCCCGTATTCATCCAGCGCCCGTTCGTGCTCCTTGAGGCGGGTGCGAGCGCGCAACAGGATGGTGATGTCCTCGGGTTTCGCAGGTCTAAGACATTCCTCGTCGTCATCGTAGATTTCCGGTGGATCGTCCAGGAACGAGGTGAGACGGCTAGCAAGCGCGTGAGCCTCTCGTTCGCCGTGCCCAGCGAATCGAGGCGTTTGGTTCAGGTAGTCGGTATCGTGGAGTTCCGAGACGTCCTCGTCAGGCACGAGCAGGTACTCGACCGAACCGGTAACATCTCGTCCCTGCCGGCGTTCATCCGTAAGTGCCTGAGGCTTGGCTTCGTAGTCGCGGTACTCGTCGTCCATCGGCTCGAATACCTCGTCGAAGAGCGCGTTCAGGAACTCTCGCGTCTCCTGAATCGTGCGGAAATTGCCTCTGAGCTGCTTGGTGGTCTCGACATCGTCCGGATTAGCCGCAGCGAGGTCCTCACGAGCCGAACCGAAGGTGGTCACGTCGGCGCCGCGGAATCGGTAGATGCTCTGCTTCTCGTCGCCGACCAGGAAGACGTTCTGAGCATCAAAATCATCGGTGTCACCGGCAGTCAATAGTTTGATTAACTCCCACTGGAGCAAGTCAGTATCCTGCATCTCGTCGACCATTACGTACTCGAACTGTGACTGAACTTGCTCGCAGAGACGGTCGTCTGCGTTCAAGAAGTCGATGCAGGTCTGGATGAGGTCGTGATAGTCGAGAGCATTCTGTTCCGATTTCGTCTGTGTATATTCGTCCAGAACGGTGGAGTAGAGCCGAGCAAGGCTCAGGACGTAGTGACTACTGTTCCACTCGGTATCGAGACCGCCGATGAAGTCCCTCTCCTCGGGGTTGAGGCCATCAAGTAGAGCGGAGACAGCAACATCAAGCTGATCTTGCTCTTCCTCGTGAGCGCTCCAATTGCTCTTGGATCCTCTGTAGCGGAACCGTTGTCGTCCAGTGTATCGTTCACCATTGTTAGAAGTCAGGTGATCGCAGAGAGAGTCGAGTGCCCGTTGCCAATGGTATCCTTCTGCATCGTTGGTATGAACTCCCGTGTCTCGCACGACACGAGTCACATCCTGCATAAACTGCATTCCCTTGTCGTCAGGATCAATCTCGAACTCTTCATCGTGAAGTCCGCAGATCGTATGGAGAGCCTCCTGTACGGATTCTTCTTTGAGTAGTTCTTCCGCAGTACCCCTGTCTATTGGATAGAAGGTCGACCAGATGTGATCGAGGTATTCATCTACCGTCGATCCCTCCCAACGAGTCGCCCATTCGGTACTCCTCGGCCGGCTCTCAAGCAGACCGACGAGGACCTGTTCGAGCGAATCCCGATTCCAGAGACGAGCAAGATGACGAATGTCCTCATTCGCCTCCCAACGGGCGTCGATAGTCTCCCGGACTACCTCCTGCATCAACACCTTGGCATCAGCCTCGTCCAGCGTGTCAAACTCGGGTTGGACCGGGGCTTCGACGACGTACTCGCGGAGCAGCCGAGAACAGAACCCGTGGATGGTATGAATATAGCCGTCTTCCAAATCGTCCTTGATGCTGCGCCATCGACTGTAGTCGTACTCGTCTGATTCGGGGGCCTCACTGAGACGCTCAGCTACTTCTTCCCGGATACGCTCCTGCATCTCATTCGCGGCATCGTTCGTAAACGTGATCGTCGCGATGTTCTCGGGCCCGATATCGGGATCGGACTCGAGCATCTCGAGGTAACGGAGAGTCAGGGTCGTGGTCTTTCCAGTCCCTGCCCCAGCGGTAATCGCGATATTCTGATCGAGTTCCAGAGCCTCCTCCTGTTCAGTTGTTGGGGAGAGCTCCTCTTCGCCTTCGTCGTCCGTCGACGCTGGCGCATCTTCGATACCCGTCATTCGTCTTCACCCCCAAGCGTATCCAAGAACGACCCATCTCGCGCCCTCTGTGGAATATAACCGGACGAACCGGAGCGGTCCATCTCTTGGATTATCTCTTGTCGTTGGTGGTGTCGAACATCGCAGATGTCCCGATAGTCACAGTAGCGACAGCCCGCTTCTTTCGGCGAAAGCGTGGTCGTGTGAAAAGCACCGTTCTCGATACCCTCAGCTATCTCGCCAACCCGCGATGGGACGGTTTCTGTGAGAAACCGCTCGTAGTCCTCGTCGGTTCCATCGTTCCGTTCAAGGTAGTATCGAAGACTCCACTTCCGAGTAATCTCTGTCGGGGGCTCCGTTACATAGAATTCCCCGTCCACACCGGCAAGTGTATCCTCGTATCGGGCTGCTAGTTCAGCTCGTGTGGCAAGTGTATAGAGCGGAAGCTGAAATTCGATACCGTCGATTGTCTGAATGGTTTCTGGGTCGCTCGTCTTGTAGTCGTGAACTAATCCTTCGATGGTACCATCGTCCTGTTCGCGAAGGCTCACGCGGTCGATGAATCCCCCGACGGAGATCTCTCTTCCATCCGGCGTCGTCACCGTGATCTCGCCTTCTTCCGAATCCGAGAAGTCCATCGGCACCTCAAACCATGCCGGAACATCGTCGTTGTCGTCGTGCTCCGCATCAAGGAACCGGACGAAGAGTCCTCGATCGATTCCCTGATGAGATCGATCATCGCCGAAGTACTCGTTCACGTCGGGCGTCGCGAGCCCAGCAAGAAGCTGTTCCAGCCAGCGTTTATAGAACACGTCGTCGAAGTCGATGTCGGAGTCAGCAAGGCTATCTCGTGTCTGCTCCAACAGCTGTTCTTCGAGGAATCCCCGGTCATATTCACTGAGGTCAACTGGATCGCCGTGGTCATCCTGGAGCCCGCGATAGAACTCCTCGAAGATATCGTGGACGAGGCTCCCGAGATCGACTTTCTGAGGCTCGAGATGGAACTCGTCCGGTGCTTCGATGCCCAGTATCCGTTTCATGTAGTAGGCGTATCCACACTGAGCGTAATCTTTCAGCTGCGTCGGGCTGTACGGGCCACGTTCACCGTGGAGTTCCGAGACCAATTCGGGATCCAGCTGTCCATCGTGGGCGGATAGTTTGGCGTCAGCTCGACTTTCAGCGCACCTCACACCCGCCATAACGCGCTCGGCTTGCTGGCGCGAGAATACTCCGGAGTCAGCAGCGTGCGTAACGGCCTCCTCCCGTGCCTCCCTATCTCGGTGATGACGAAGGGCCCGCTGGACGTCTTCGGGAACAGCATTCCCAAGATCATCAGACATTGGCTCAAGGCCAGTTACTCGAGCGAGTTCATCGAGAATCGACGACTCAAGCAGGTCATCGTCATCAAATGATGTCTCGGGGGTCGTAATATAGACGCTCTCCGCACCTGAGAGCAAGGTAGCAAACTGGTAGCGGGCCTCGGCCCGGTCATCGGTGAACGAGAGGTCAGGGATGTCGTCAAACAGTCGCTCGAAAAAGAGCGGACGATCCTTCTCGACGGGGAAGTCCTGCTCGGTCAACCCGACGAAATACAGGTGGGAATAGGACTGCATATAGGCATCGCGCGGACCAACGATCTCGACGACATCTTGTGTAGATTGACTCGGTGGGGGAACCCGTACCTTCTCAAGTGCATCGGCCACTTCTTCGATTGGCTCGTCCATTCCAAAGCGCTCAGCCACGAATTCGACGGCGTCAAGCACCCTCTCGACCCGATTGTAGGACGCGACTTCCATTCGGGCATCGAATGACGCCGCATCTTCTTCGATAGAGTCGACGTTTTCAGAGAGATCGACGGTTTCGAACACAGTTTGCACGGCTTCAACGACGTCGTCGGCCTCCGCGGTCTCAGCATCGTCGGCGACCTGGAAGAGGTTCTCCAACACCTCAGCGGAGGCATCGTCAAGTTCCTCGAGAAGTCGGTCAGTATCGACTGTCGGAAGACGGCGGGCGAGGTCAGCAACAGCGGACCGATCAACGTCGTCGGTAGCTCCCCCAAGAGTCACGAGAGGGTTCGTCGCGAGACGAGCTACCGTATCTGTGCGTGGGTCGTCGACACAGAGATCAACCAGATCGAGCATTGCCCGCCCAGCATACGTCTGATACAGCAGTTTGTTCGCAAACCCGACCGACTGGATACCAGCGGCCTCGAATACGTCGGCGACTTGCTCCCGATACGAGATTAGACCCGGAATGACAACCAGGATGTCGTCAGGGTCTGTGCCGTCCGCAAGCTGTTTCCGAATTCGTCGAGCTACTTGTCTGACCTCTCGGTCCGGCGTAGGGGCGCTGTACCAGTGGAGTTGGTCGAGAGAGTTCGTATCTTCATCGACCCCCGGTGTCGGTGTATATAGCTCCCCAGCAACATCGACGAACGCATTCGAGGAGTCAGGGACGATAGTGGTCGGAGGGCCAGCAATATCCAGATACGTTTCCATAGCGTCGGCCGTGATCTGGTTCGCACCGTCGGTGGGGGTAGCCGTGTCGGCTAGCGGGAGCGAGATATAGACAGGGAACGCTCCAGCTAGCCTCTGGAGAAAGACTTTCTCGTGGTGGGATAGTTCGTAGAAACCGGAGATCACGACGACGTCGACGTGGGGAAAAACCTTGGTCAACGGAGCGTCGCTCTCCAGGACTGTTCGGTACGCCTCACTAAGGGTGTAGACGTCATCTCCGACGGCATCTTGTCGAAGGTTGTAGAAGACGTCGTATACGTTCGACAGGACATTCGCCTTCTCAGGCGGTAGTTCAGAATTTTCGACGAGGTCGCAGACAGCCTCAGGAGAGTGATAGCCCTCGCCCTCAAGCTCTGTGAGGAGGTCTGTGAAGTGCTCCCGATATAAATGCGCATCTTCTAACAGGCCTCGATCAGTTATAGTTCGGAGCGCACGGTCAATTAGCTGGCGCCGCGTTAATACATCCAGTAAGGTGCCCGGATCCGCAATCTGATCGTGGCACTCACCTACGACGGTAGGGAAATTTGTCACTCGCAGACGAAGGGGGCTGTAGTTTGCAGCCCATGCATCCGCGACCTTGTCCATTCGGTGTTCGTTATTCTCGATGTAGAGGATACTAGCCGGCTGATCTCCGGCTCGTTCGGAAACCCGTTCGAAAACTGCTGATTGAAGAGCATCGGCCGAAGGACTAGTTAAAAAATTGTGGCCATTAGCCATACAACAGGCAAACAAATCCCTGTGACATAATATTGTTCCAGGACAGGAGGATGTTCAGGTGGGCGAAAGGGGAGTCATACCATCTTCAGGAGGAATCGTATGTCCAAACTACTCTATATTCCTTGCCAGACTTCAGGAACCTCAGCAGGATCAGAAATACTAAGATACCGATAATTCATCTTGAGAAGTCGCTGCCGTTTCTCTTCATCAGCTTGACTCACATGTTCTTTCTCGTGAACTGGCCCGTCAACGAACACGATCACCGGTTGTGCCCGACCATCTGCCTCGAAATAAAAGTCCGCTTCAACGACTGGTTCATCCCCATCATAGACCGTTTTTTGAGCATCATCAGGGAGCTGGAAACCTTCATCGTGAACTGCTTCCAAAACGTTGCGTTCAAGCTGGGATTCGCAGGCATCGAGGAGCTCCTCAAAGTGATCTGAATCGGGGTCACTTGCTATCGGATCTAATGACATCGACTGCGCTGCACGAAGCCACGGAATGACCAGATTCCGATCGAACAGAGGATGTTCGCGCTGATTGTAATAAGACATGAGGCAATCGTAGCAGGCCCGCTCGCAACCATCTGGGTCGTTGACATGGAGTACATCAAGCGCTTCCTGTATCGCTCGATTAAACCGGTGCTTAGCCGGATTCGTAAGGTCGTGAAGCGCACCAGCACCGCCCTCACTTGTCTCATGGATTACGACGGTAAGATCACCGTGTTCACCTGGTGAGGGTTTGAGGAATGTCGAAAGCTCCTGCTCATCCAGATCGAACTCAACCAGAACCCCCTGATAGAGAGCCTCCTTGAGAGTGCGATAGAAGGATTCTGCGTTATCAGGGTCAACATGGCCGGGGAGCGGCGTGGTGACGGTAATCGTGTCATGGCCCCCTTCTGTGTAAAGTTCGATCTCCTGTCGAATCGCTTCCTCATCGGCGTTGGCATAACAGCCATCATCGACGTGTCTATCGATCTGGCTATAACTTGTGAGCCAGCGGTTACATTCAGTACAAAGTGCAAAACCCTGTAGCTCGTCATCATCTCGGCCACGAATGCCGCTGTTTACCGTGACAATTCGGGCGTTCGACTCATACGTGACATGCGCCGAGACGCCATCTCCATTTAGCGCATACTCCGTCGGATCCCGACGCTCGTAGTACTGTGTGATATCGTATCCTTCTCGCTGGCGTTCTTCATCGTCGCTCGTAATGTTCTCCTCTGGATATGCCCGCTGGTCGGGGAGCTCCATCGTATTCGGATTCGTGTGAACGCCAGCAAATGAGTAGCCACAGGCTGGACACCCGGCGGCCTCTTGAGCATCATCGCCCATCAGTATCGTCTCACACTCTGGGCACACGATTTTATGTCGGGTGACGGGTTCAGCGTCGCGGGTTTTCGGACGGGCGTACCGAACTGCGTGGCGCTCGCCACGGTAGTAGACGTGATTACCGGGTGCAAACTCACGGATTGCTTGAGCTTCGTCCCGCTGGATGTCATCCTCCTTGGTCGTGAATCCAAGTGTACAGTTCGAGCGTGGGAACCCGTAATTAGGCAGGAAGCCCTGAGATCTGAGGTACTGGTACGAGTAGAATCGCTTTCCACCATTTCGCATATCTTCAAGTCGGCGCTCGATCGCATCCCGTTCCTGACGT
>Ga0207753_1000575_pt1 | contig 13979 bp, 8 predicted proteins | sample PonA233FremontCA_2_FD_187273 | JGI IMG/M metagenome (GOLD analysis project Ga0207753, IMG submission 187273) | Salt pond sediment microbial community from Fremont, CA, USA - Pond A23 Sediment 3 (SPAdes) | ecosystem: Environmental > Aquatic > Non-marine Saline and Alkaline > Saline | place: USA...
ATCGTGGTGGCATCGTCGGCCTCTGTGTACGGCTCTGATGCACCGCAACCGGTCTCGGAGGACGCGCCGCTCCGTCCGGAATCGCCCTATGCGGCTTCGAAGTGTTGGACGGAACGACTCGCGATGCAGCTCGAGGATCGTCTCGAACCGGACGTCATCGCGCTACGATACTTCAACGTATACGGCCCCGGCCAAGACCCGGACGACGCGTACGCGGCTGTCGTCCCGGCGTTCGCCTCACGTGTACGAGACGGTCGACCGCCCATCGTTCACGGTGACGGAGAACAGACCCGCGATTTCGTTCACGTGAGCGACGTGGTCCGAGCGAATGTCGCGGCCGCCGAAAGCAACCGAACCGGAGAAACGTACAACGTTGGTAGCGGTCGTCAAACGAGCATCAAAGAGCTCGCGGAGCTTTGTGTCGGTATCGCTAGCGTCGACGTTGAGTACGAACACGGCCCGACGCGGGAGGGCGACGTCAGACACTCGTGCGCGGATATCTCCAAGATACGCGCCGATTTGGGGTTCGAACCGGTGATCAGTCTCCGGACCGGACTCACGGAGGTCGTCGCCGACGAAACTCGGGCCCAACCGTCCCAGATGGATGGGTCCTCGCCGTGACGGCCGGCACATCTCGGGTTCCCCCCGCCCTAACTCCGATGAGGGTCAGGAGGTAGACCGGCGATGGCGACAGCAGAGAGCGTTTACGGGTCCGATTCCTGGCGGAATAGCTCCGACTCGGAACGGGGGGCAGAAACGGGCGTGACGGAGGAAAACCAGTCGGTCGATCGGGTGCTCTTCGTGTACGGACCGACGAACGTCGGGAAGATAGAGCGTCACGTGAAGCCGTTGGCCGACGCCGTCGAATCGACGACGCTCGTCTGTACCAGCACCGGTCCGGAGGTAGACGGCCTCCGACAGATCGCACCACCGGCGACCGGCTACCGGCTCTTCGATCTGCTGTTAATGACGGTGTTGACCGCCGTCGAGTCCGTCAGAGGTGAGTACGACGCCGTCGTCACTGTCTCGCTGTTTCCGCACGGCTGTTTGGGACTCCTCGCTGCCAAGTACAATCGGGTCCCCGCACATCTCGGGATCATCGGCTGTGACATCGACGTTCACGCTCGGGCGTGGTACGGTCGACCGGTTCGCTGGCTCATACGCCGGTTCGATGCGGTGTCCGTGCCCGGACCGACGCACAGACGACGGCTCCACCGGTCGGTCGGTATCCCGTGGCACAGGACCGCAATCCTCGCTAACCCCGTTGACGTCGACCAATTTCCCGACCCGAAGCCTGACCTGGAACGGAGATACGACGTAGTGTGGGTCGGACGGATGACGGCGGAGAAACAGCCGCTGTTTTTCGTCGACGTCGTCGCAGCAGTCGCGGAAGCGGCACCCTCGCTGCGAGCCGTCATGATCGGCGACGGTGCGCTCTCGACGGCAGTCGAAGAGCGAATCGCCGAACGCGGCCTCGAGGGAACGCTCGAGACGCCCGGCTGGATCGAGGATCCGATCCCTTGGTACGCCGACGCCTCCGTGTTCGTGTTAACTTCCGAGCGCGACGCGCTCCCGCTGACACTGATCGAAGCGATGGCGAGCGGGACGGTGCCGGTGGCGCCCGCCGTCGGCAACGTCGGTGATCTGCTCGTCGACGGCTGGAACGGTCGGGTCGTCGATCCCCCTACCGTCGACGGCGTCGCAACGGCGGTTGAGGACCTCCTGGCGGATCCGGATCGGAGCGCTCGACTCGGAACCAACGCACGCGGCGTACGCGACCGGTTCTCGTACGATACCGCCAGCGAAGACTGGCGTCACGTAATCCGCGTGCTCGCCCGATCCGCTCAGCGGGAATCCGGAGAGAGATAGCCGATCGGATTCGACTCGGGTCCGTTCTCGTGCAGAAGAATCAGTTAGACCGATCGGAAAAACCCTGTGGACGGACCGGATCAGGAGAGACTACCGGCTATCGAGCGAATATCGTTTCTGATCCCCCACGATGAGAATCGCGCTAACACGAGAGCTGTGAGTCCGTACACCGCGATTCCAGCGGGGATCAGGATGACGAGTTCGACGAGAGGAGTGGCATCCATCAGTCCGCGCAGTCGCCAGAGAGATGCGGACATAACGCCCGCAGCGACGGTGGGGTAGAACCACTCACGGACGAACGCGAGCGGTCGCGTGTTCGTTAGGTTCGACATGATGTAGACGTCGAGGGGGAGCATCGGGAACGCGTATACGCCGACGACGACGAGCCCGACGCCCTCGATGCCGAACCGCGCGGCGGCCGGCCAGATCAACGCCGAAATACAGGCGACGCGAAGGGCCGATAGTTTCGCGATGAGATCCGGCCGGTCGAGCGCTTTGTACACGGAGCCGAAGTTTCGCGTGATCGAGTGGAACAGTCCGTACAGCGCCAGCAGTTGCATGGCTCCGATCATCGGTGTCCACTCGTCGCCGAGGACGACCGGCACGAAGCTCGGAGCGACGAGGGCGATCCCCACGGCCATCGGGATCGTGACAAATCCAGTGATCCGCGTCGTCGCGAGCAGTGCTTGACGCAGTTTGTCCGGGTCGTCCTGTAGCTTCGAGTAGGCGGGGAAGCTCACGCTAGCGATGATCTCCGAGACCTCCGAGGACGGCGTGTCGGCGATCCGGTAGGCGTACTGGTAGAAGCCGAGCGCGGTCGCGGACAGGAACCAGCCGACGAAAGCGTCGTCACCCTCGCTGTACAGGAAGTAGAGAACGGAGGACGCGGTGATCCATTTTCCGTAGTCGATCAGTTCGCGTGCGATGGAGAGGTCGAACGAGGGCCACGGTCGGTAATCGTGGACGAAATACGAGAAGACGAACTTGAACACGTCTGCGGAGACGTATCCGAGCACGAGCGCCCACACGGTCGGTGAGATCAGCGCGTACCCGACGCCGACGGCAAACTGGACGATGCTGCCGCTGACCTGATACACGAACTCCTTGTGAAATTCGAGATCCTTTCGAAAGTAAACGACGCCTGGATTTCGGAGTCCGAAGAGCAGCGGGCCGACTCCGATGACGCGTATCAACCGGGCCGCGTTCGGTTCGTCGAAAGCACCCGCAATGAACGGCGCGGCAACGAAGAGAACGGCGAATATCACGAGACCCCGGCCGGCCTCGAGACACCACGTCGTGTCCAGGTATTCGTCGACGTTCTCGTTTCTGTTCTGAATGAGCGCCGTTTTGATACCGATCTGCGAGAATTTCTGCGTCGCGCTCAGCGACACGAGCGCGATCCCCATGAGCCCGAACTGACGGGGGGCTAACACGCGAGCGAGAACGACGAGCATCAGCACCTGAAGGAGGCGGCTTGCAATTTTTATGCCGCCGGCCCAGACCCCGTTTTGAATGGTTCTCTCGATCGCCGATCCGCTCGGAATCAGACGTCTAAGGGTATCAAGAAGGCGATCTCTCATTATCAAGTGAGCGGGAGACCAGTCAGAGACGAATCCGAATAAACGAGCGTCTTGCGAGTAGTCATTTATATACGAAAGTCATCTGCGGACAGACAAGGTAATCGAGTGCCTGAACTGATTAAGATCGATGTAACCCCTAGACGCAGTAACGTGTTCGCGATCGAACCGGCCCCGCCGCCAGCGTCGATTCGGGCTACCACCGCTGCAGTGTAGTAGGCTCCAAACGCAGTCTCTGGGGCGGGAACATGGAGACCTCTCGAGTTGTCGGTGACCGCGTCGATAAGCGGAACTGCGTCAGGCTCGGACGGACCGCTGGCTCGGGAATCGGGTGATACCGTGCCCTCGTCGGCGGACGATTCGGTCCGAGACCGCTTTCAGGCCTCCTCAACCCGTTAGGACGCTGCTAACAATCTCTCCCTACCCCCAACGCCGATCAAATGAGCGTGGGTCTGGGGTCATCCGGTACGGGCGTGTCCGACGCGTGGGGCAGGCTGGTCCTCACGGTCGGCTTCCTCGCCGTCGCGGCCGGGACGGTCGTCGCGTGGCAGACACCGGCGACGGCATACGAGGTGTCGATATACGCGGCGACGCCGCTTCCGTTCTGGATCGGTGCCTCGATCGGGTTTCTCTCCGCGGCCGTCGTCACTCTGCGATCGTGTCGGGACAGGGTCGCGGGATTGGCCGTGGTGCTCGGCTTGGTGACCACCGTCACTATCGGAGCCCTGCCGGTCGTCCGCAGCTACCGATTCTACGGTCGGGCCGACCCGATGTCACATCTCGGCTGGGCGACCGAGATGTTAGCCGGACGGATGAGCTTCGGGGACGTGTTCTACCCCGGCGGACACAGCACGACGGCGCTGCTGACGGACGCGATGGGGGTTCCCATCGAGCGGGGGATGCTCCTGGTCGCGGCGCTGTACTTCGCGCTGTACGTGGTGTTCATCCCGCTGATCGCGAAGGCCCTCTCCGGGAACAGGGAACTGACCGTGATCGCCGCGTTCTCCGGGTTTATGGTGTTACCGGTCAACCAGATCAGCAACGGGCTGTTCTTTCACACGTACTCGATGGCGATGTGGTTCTTCCCGGTGTTCCTGTACGCGCTGGTCAAACACATCAGGAGCGAACCGGCGGTCGACTCGATCACAGATGCGGTGATGAGTGACCTGGCGGACGGCCCGATTCTCGACGCCGTCGGTGCGTGGAACGTCGTGCTCGCGGTGTTGGGAGTCACGCTCATCCTCATCCACCCGCAGGTGGCGTTGAACGTCATTATTCTCCTCGGGACCCTGGTGGTGTTGCACGCGGTGGTGTGCAGGCGGTTCGACCTGTTCGTCTCGGATCTCCGGCCCGTCTACGGGGTGTTCGTCTTTATCGCGCTCTGCTGGCTCGTTTGGATCTTCCAGTTCGACCAGGTGTTCTCCGTCGGTGAACGGGTGGCCGTATCGACGTACGAGGCGATTCTCGGGACCGCAGAGGCCGGTGAATCGGTAGAAACTCGGGCCGAATCGGCGCAGTCTGTCGATGCGTCCATAGCCGAACTGTTCGTGAAGCTGTTCTTGGTGCCGTCCGTGTACATCGCGTTGGGATTCCTGATGTTCGTGTACACGCTCTGGCGTTCGTTCCAAGACGCCGATAAGCGACACCTGTCCGCGGACGTGGACCCGCTCAGCCGGTCGGTCGTCACGTACTTCGGGTACGCGGGATTGGTCCTCGGTCCGTTCTTCATCGCGCACTTCATGGGACCGATCTCGCACCTGTTCTTCAGACACTACGGATTCGGGATGATGTTCGCCATCGTGCTCGGCGCGGCCGCGATTCACCGCATCGGAGTGGTGATACCGGAGGGATGGATGAAAGCCGCCAAGCCGCTCGCACTCGGGCTTCTCGCCGTCGCGCTCGCGCTGTCGCTGCTGACCGTGTTCACGTCGCCGTACATCTACAACGCCACCCACCATGTGAACGACCAACACATCGACGGCTTCGATACCGCGATTGAACACCGAGCCGAGGACATTCAGTGGAGCGGAATCCGGAACGGTCCCGGGAGAGAGTTCGACGCGCTGGTGCCGGGAACGGTGCGACAGAATCGTCCGGACGTGATCGGGGGGGCCTCGACGTACAACGAATCGGAGCTTCAGTCGCTTCTCTCGGGAGCGAGTGACGAAGTCATGTATCTGCCGGTGTCGCAGATCGACGTGGACCGCGAGGTGATCGCGTACCGGGAAGTCCGTTACTCGGAGGAGTCGCTCCGACGGATCGGAGCACAGCCCGGCGTCCACCACGTGCAGAGCAACGGCGGGTTCGACCTCTACTACGTCACGCCGCGAGCCAACGGTAGCGACCCGGCGGGAGTCAGTGACTGAATGCCGAATCTGAAACTTGGCGGCGTCGAGGACGGCGTCGTCCACGCGACCCGCGGACGCTCGGCCGGAACGTGGAGTCGGACCCGCGGCTTCGAACCGATGGGGTCCGTTCCGGGATCCGATACCGTCGCGCGTCTCCTCGACCGCCCCGCTATCGGTGGCTTGCTCGGACGCGTCACGGGAGTCGTCACGACGACGAACCTGTGGCCGATCGGCGGCGATCGGCTGTTAGCGACCGTCGGAGGCGAGCTGTTCCTGTCGACCGATCGAGGGCGGTCGTGGCGTCTGGTTCGTCAGCTGCCGGAGTCGTCGGGGCCGATGGGCGTGCTCCCGACCGCCGTCTGCCGACACGAGGGGCGCGTCTACCTCGCCGAGTATCCCCTCGGCGACGAGACGGCGAGAGTCGCCGTCAGCGACGACGGACGACAGTGGTCGACGCACGTGAGCCGGCCCGACGTGCGTCACTTTCACGGCCTGTTTCACGACCCGTACACCGGTTCGCTGTGGGGGACGACAGGGGATACGGACGACCAAAGCGCCATCGGGAGGTTCGTCGACGGCGAATTCCGTCCCGTCGGGAGGGGGAGTCAGACCTGGCGGGCCGTCGGCCTGGCGTTCACTCCGGAGTCGGTGCTCTGGGGGATGGACTGTGCGTACGCCCCTCGGATCGAGATCCTCCGCCTCTCACGGGAGGACATCCCGTCGCCGTCGGCCGATCGGCCCGTCGACCAACCCGTGCCGGAAGCGGTCGCGACCGTCGACGCCCCGGTGTTCTACGCGGAGACCGTCCGGTCGGACGGGACGACGTGGGTGGTGTTCTCGACCGCGTCGACGACCGGGACGGACAGCACCGGGCCGGAAGACGGGAGAGCCGACTCGCGGCCGGTCAGAGTGATCGCCGCGTCCGAACGGTCGGGATACGAACGGTGGCACCAGCTCGTCGTCCGCGAGCGGGCGCCCACGCTCGGAACGGTGATGCCTCGGATACCGACCGCGAACGCGTACGCGTTCCTCGCGTCGACCGCCCGTGGAGAGCTACTCATCAATCCGTTCAATACGAGGCGAAACGGCGGAGAGATACTCGTCCGACGGCCCTCGTCGTTCGGGGACGCCCCGCGACTGTCGGCGGAGGTGGATGCGGTCAGATAGCGGTTCGTCGGTCTCCGTGCCGCTCCGATCCTCCCGAAGCGACCTCGACCGGCGGTTCTGGCGGCTGAACGCATTATAAAACCTATAACAATATCGCGCAACTCCGAACGGGAGGGCGTGCCGGGACTATTCGGCGGAGACGAAGGGGCGCCTCGCCCGGAGGAGCTGATTGAAGCCACGTACCGTCGGTCGTTTCACGGCGACGAGGTCCTCAGCGCCGATCCGACGCTTGGCATCGTCCATCACGGTGAGCGGGATCCGGGCGGACACGAGGTGGTCGACGGCGACGGCGTCGCGGGCGTCCTCTACGGAACGCTGTTCGGTACGTCCGAGGAGTTCACGGAGGGGCTGATCGACCGGGTCCTCGACGACCCGGAACAGACACTCCCGGCGCTGAACGGATCGTTCGCGCTCGCGTGTCTGGATCGGGACGCGAACCGGTTCGTCGTCGCGACCGACAGGTTGGGGACCCGTTCGGTGTACTACACGCCCGACGACCCCTTCGTGTTCGGGTCCGAGCTGAGTAGCGTACTGACCGCGGTCGAGGACCCGATCGTCGACGAACAGTCCGTTTCGGACCTCCTGACGATGATACACATCTGGGGGGATCGGACGCTCGTCGAGGACGCGAAATCACTCAGACCGGCGAGCTACGCGCTTCTAGACGACGATGAACTGAGCGTCGGACGGTACTGGTCGTACTCGTTCGGGACTCGCCCCGAAGCCGGCTACGTCAAGGAGACCGCGGACGCCTACGCCGATTCCGTCGCCGCGTCGCTCGAAACCGTCTCGGGAACGCCGGGCGTCTGGTTGTCCGGCGGACTGGACAGCCGGATACTCGTTGCGGCGATGGAGCGAGGGGCCACCGACTACCGGACGTACACGTACGACCGCGCGATGGACCCGAAGTTCGATCCGTTCCTCGACGACGTCGACATCGCGGGTTCGGTCACCGACGAACTCGGCGTCGAACACGACGTCGTCGGCTTTTCGCCCGAGACCCTCGCCGAGCGGCTCCCGGAACTGATCGATATCACGGACGGCCAGCTCGCGTGGAACACGCTCATCCACCTCTCGCACGTGTTCGAGATCGACGCCGCGGACCCGACGGTGCTGTACGAGGGTCCGACGCCGCTGATTACCGGTGAAAAAGTCGAATCGAACCATCTCGGACGCGCCGACCACCCGGCGGACGTCCTCAGCGAACTCCACACGAGGGTCGACGCGAAGTTAGTGAAATCGACGCTGTCGGGCGACGTTGAACCGAAAGACACGTTTATCGACGAGATACGCGCCGTCGGTCACACCGACGGCGACGAACAGATCAGGGCCGCGACCCACACCATGTATAACTCTCGGAAACACCTCAGCGGAACCAACAAGATCGCTCGGGCTCGGGCCGGGACGCGGGTTCCGATGAGCTCCGCGGACCTCCTGGGCCTCGTCGGCGTCTTCCCCCGCTCGCTGCGCCGCGGACCGATTCCGTTCACGGGCGGGAGGATCCCTCACGTTCCGTCCCGGATGAAGTTGGGACTGATCCGCGAGCTGGACGGGGTCCTGAACGACATCCCCTACGGTGCGACGCAGCTCCCGCCGTCGTACCCGCACGCGGCTCACGGCGCGGGATTCGTTGTGAAAAACGTCGTCCAACGCGCGTTCTCGGGGAGCACCGTCGGGGACTGGTACCGCGAGAACGACCGCTTCCGCGAGTACGTGGACGACCTCCTGTACGGAGCCGGCGACCGCGACGTGTTCAACGCCGAGCCGATCCTCGAGGCGAGGCGGGAACACCTCGAGGGCGAGGCCGACCACATCGTTTACATCTCGGCGGTGACGACCGTCGAACTGTTTCACAGACGGATTCTCGGCCGATAGCCCGCGGGGTTCTCCGAGCGGAGAGCGCTCTGCGTCGTCGGGTTCACCGGATCCCGCTGAGTCGTCGCTTCACCCATTGGGCGCTCCCGAAGGTCAATGGGCCGCCGCAGGCGAGCCCGAGATAGAGGTACGCTTCGGGAACGAACGGGTCGTACCGTAGCGTGCGAAGCAGTAACTTGATTGCCGTGAGGTATCGGCCGGTGTCGAGAGCGGCGAAGGCGAGCGACTTCGAGAGGAGCGCGACGAACCGCCGTTCGGCGCGCGGACCGCGCGCCGCTCGGATCCGTTCGCGGTGCCGATCCAGCAGGAACGGATACGCGACTTCCCGACGGTCGTCGAAGGAGTCCGTAATCTGCTCGTGGGTGCCTCGAGTTCGCACGACGACCGGGTCCGGAACCGCCTCGAAATCACAGTGATAGGCGAGCCGAAACTGCCACTCCCAGTCCTGCCAGCACGGGAGTCCCTCGTCGGGGGTTCCGGCGCTGTCGATAGCCGTCGAGCGGACGGCGAACCGCGAGAACGATCCGACGCGCGTTCCGTCGAGGAGGGCGTCGAGCGCGCCGCCCCGGATCGTCGGTCGGAACTCTCCGATCTTCCGACCGTTTTCGTCGACCGTTCGAACGCCGACCGTCACGACACCTATCGATGGACCGCCCGACTCGAAGGCGTCTACGTACGTCCGAACGACGCTTGGTTGCCAGCGATCGTCGTCGTCCAGGAACGCGATCACGTCGCCCGTCGCCGCCTCGATACCGGTGTTCCGAGCGGCGTTGGCTCCGCGGTTCTGCCGGTGACGAATCACCTCGGTGCGTCGGAGTCCCGTCGTGTCGATCTCGTCCACGACCGGTTCGATCGGGTCGGGAGAACAGTCGTCGACGACGATCATTTCTATCGGAGCGTACGTCTGGTCAACGACGCTGCGGACGGCGTCGGGGAGGAAATCGGGACGTCCGTAGGTCGGGACGACGACGCTGACCAGCTCTACCATTCCTCCGAAAATAGCGCGGCGGTCGGTTTAGTTAATCATTGATTTGGGACCGATACGCCCTATCGCCGTCGATATCGATCGTTCCGTGCTCTCGTGTTCGCGCCGTCCGTGACGAGGCCCGGATCCGAGAGAGCGGAGATCGACGCCGTGGCGATTCGATCGGCGGCCGCGTTCGGGTAACGACCTGGTTACGGCCGGAAGGCGGATATTAACGATACGACGCTTGCGAGAATGAAGGGCATGGAGGTCGAAGGCTCGTACCGGATCGGGCGAAACGCATGAGCGAATCCGACATCGAGGTCCTGCTCGTGGGGACGTTCGGCGGCGGCGGGATCCACCATTACATCGAGAATCTAATGATCCACCTCCCCGACGGGGTCTCGACGACGACGTACGACATGCGGTCCGAACCGAACGGCGACGGGATTCGATGGCTGGTGACCTCGATCGTAGCCTCGCTCGTCGCCGCCGTTCGGTTTCCGGTTCGGCGGCGACCGGATCTGGTCCACGTTCACTCCTCGTACGCCTTCTCGTTCTACCGGGCGGCGTTCTACGTGTTCGTCGCCGATGCGCTCTGGAGCCGACCGATCGCGTTTCACGTTCACGGATCGTCTTTCGACACGTTCCTCGAGACGGATTCGAGGCTCGTCCGACGTCTTCAGTCCACGGTGTTCGAACGGTGTGACCGGATTATCGTGCTCTCCGACTACTGGCGGCGGGAACTCGAACCGCGGGCCGAGGAAGAAAAACTCGTCGTCGTTCCGAACGCGGTCGACCCGGACCGGTTCGACCCCGAATACGATCACGACCCCACCCGGTTGACGTTCGTCTCGTCGCTCATACCGCGGAAGGGCGTCCGGGAGCTGATCGACGCCGTCGACCGCTTGGCGGCGGCGGAGTCATCCGACTTCGAGCTGTCGATCGCCGGATCGGGTCCGTTGAGGGAGTCCGTCGAAGCGCTCGCGGCGCGGTACGAGCACGTGACGTACCACGGGTTCGTCTCCGAACGGGAGAAGTGTCGGCTGCTCTCGACCGGTGACGTGTTCGTCCTCCCGTCCCACGCGGAGGGGTTGCCGATAGCGATGCTGGAGGGGATGGCCGGCGGCGATGCGATCGTCTCGACGACCGTCGGGAGCATCCCGGAAGTGATCGACGACGACAGCGGGATGCTCGTCGAACCGGGCGACCCGGAGGCGCTGGCGAATGCGATCAGTTCGCTCGCCGGCGACGACGTTCGGGTCGGACAGATGGGCCGAAGGAATCGAACGCTCGTTCGCGACCGGTACGCATGGTCGACGGTCGCGGAACGGATCGCACGCGTCTATCGCGAGATCGCGCCCCGAACGGAGGCGCGTACGGGGAGCGAACGACCCTCGGCCGAGAGCGCCCCGCAACGCCGACCGGAGTGACGCGAGAAACGCGGATCAGAGTTCCCCTCAGAAGGGGAGTTCGTCCGGCGTGGCCGAGGAGATCTGCTGTGTGGCGATCTGCGATCCGACTCCGGTGATCAGGTACTGGGGAACGCTGATCGTCGTGTTTTCGATGGAGACGTTCCGACAGTTGCGAACGCAGACGCCGTCGACGGATCCGTTCGAAGCGTAAATCGTGCTCCCGCTGATGAGTGACCCGTCCCAGCCGTCGCCGATTGAGACGACCGCCCCCTTGGGCTGCGAGCTCCCGGACAGGAAGATCCCGACGCCGTCGAACGTGAACCCCTGCGGGGGTTCCGCTCCCGGCTTCCGGGGATCGATCCAGACGGTCTGGAGGTCGGTCTGGTTGATCACTCGGCAGTTCCTGAACACGCCGCCACCGGGGTTTGACGATCCGGTGTCCGTCCCCCGAATCAGGCCCCACCCGCCGTCCGAGAGAATCGACCGACAGACGATATCGCAGTTCTCGTACGTCGGTTGCGAGTAACCCTTACCGGTGGAGTCGAGGAGGATACCGTTGGAACCGTCCTTCGACCAGCTTCCGGTGCCGATGGGGTTGGCGTCCTCGTGGTCGATGACGACGCTCGCGTTCGTTACGGTCGAGTCTTTCGACGGGTGGTTCCCGTTGTGAATGCGGAGTGCGGAGAGGCCGCAGTTCTTGAACAGCCCGCCGTCTACTGTCACCACGCCGTCCGCGTGCGTATGGCGGACGCCGTTGGATCCCATCTGATGGATCTCGACGTCCTCGAGCACGGTCTCCCCGGCGTGCACTCCATAGAACCGAATACCGGTCATGGAGCGGATGCCGGTTATGCTGTAGTGTCCGGAGACGTGTGCGCCGTCGCGCCCCATAATCACCCGTCGAACCGTATTAACGCCGTCGACCGAGGGACAGCTCGGGTCGAGGAGCTGTCCCCGATTAGTGACCTTCTCGGGGAGAAATCCGCGCCATTCGACGTCTTGTACTAACGATCCGCTGTTTGTGCGACACCGGATCGTGACGTACTTCTCGTGGCTGTCGATCGTGAAGTTGTCGAGCAGGACGTCTTCACCGCCGTTCTGGTGGACGAACCAGTAGTCGTTCTCGGCGTTGGGGAACCGAAAGACGGTGTCCGTGTGGTTCTCGCCGATGCCTTGAATCCCGAATCTCGACACGCTGCCCTCGATGACACGGGTCTCCGAAACCCGATACTCGCCCGGCGGGAACTGCACGAGCGTTCCCTCTCGGTATGCGCGACCGAGCGCGTCGTCGATGGGATCCTCTCCCGTCGGGTCCATTCCGAGGTCGTCGACCGCGTTCACGATCCGGTCGAACTCGATCCCGTACGTGTTCACCTCGTCCTCGTCGGGTGACGTTTCGGCGCCCTCCGAGTCCGAGTCGCGATCCGACGTCTCGTCGTCCGAATCAAAACGGCCACCACACCCGGCGAGCAATCCGACGCAGGCGGTCCCAGCCGCTCCGAGGTAGCGTCGACGATCCATATTATCTCTCTCGGGGTGCTGCCGCGGTGCAGAGCCGGCTCTTCGTCCGCGGTCGGCACTTCGTCATTCGGTTGTGGATCGACCGGAAACACCTGAAGGGCACGTTGATACTGGGTATCTCGTACGCTCCGGATATAATTATAACACGAATAACCGGTAGTCGGGCGGGCGTTCCCACCGACGAAAGCGGACGGCGTCTCCGTCGACGGCCGCGTCGGTGTACTCGGCCCCAACCGGTGCTCAAATACGGGTGTGCGGGAGACGGTCTGACGCGGTCAGTTGCCGTTGAACCGGAGGTCCGCGGACCCCTGGACGTTCATGGACAGGAGGCCGCCGCTGAAGCGGTAGCCGTCGGTCTCGTCGTCGGTCACTCCCTCGACCGCGTTCCCGTCGATAACGTCTTTGGTTTCGACCGGACCGAGGTCCGGAGACTTGCGGACGTGTCCGGAAGCGGTGAACGAGTACTCCGTCTCGTTCCCGTCGCCCTCCAGCAGGATCCAGTTCCGAAGCACCGGGTCCTCGTCCGTTCCGAGCAGCGTCGGTTCGACCTGCTGCCCGTTGAGATAGACGCCCGCCTCGCCGTCGAACTGGAAGTAGCTGATCTCGCCGTCGAATCGGAACCCCCTGACGCCGTCCGCGACGGTGCCCTCCACGGAGGAACCCGGGACGAGGTCGCCGTCTTCGGAGACGTTCGGATCGCTCTTCAGCTCCCCGTCGACGGAGAACTCGAACGTCGACGACGCGCCCGTGCCGATTATCGTCAGCCGGTTCGGTAGCCCGTACTCGGCCGGATCGACGGTCTCACCGTCGACGAGAACGGTCGCCGGGCCTTCCACCCCGATCGAGACGATCGACCCCGAGATCCGATAGGAGTCGCCGCCCCAGCGCTTGTCGTCGCCGGCGTACCCGGCGACGACGCCCTCGACGGTGTAGGTGCCGTCTTCGTTCTCGACGATGGAGTCGCCCGAGGAACCGTCGGGGTTCGACGGGTAGTCGCCGTCGGTGGCGTGTTCGACTCGGCCGTCGACGGTGAAGCTGTAGTCGAACACGTCCGCGTCGTCGTCCGCGATGACCCGCAGCGTTCGGTCCTGTTCCAGGGTGTACTCGTCGGGATCGATCGCGTCGCCGTTCAGGAGAACGTCGGCCGGTCCCTCCTTCGAGAACGCGAGCAGCTCGCCGGAGAGCCGGTAGGAGTCGCCGCCCCAGCGCTTGTCGTCGCCGGCGTACCCGGCGACGACGCCCT
>Ga0207753_1000577_pt1 | contig 13974 bp, 13 predicted proteins | sample PonA233FremontCA_2_FD_187273 | JGI IMG/M metagenome (GOLD analysis project Ga0207753, IMG submission 187273) | Salt pond sediment microbial community from Fremont, CA, USA - Pond A23 Sediment 3 (SPAdes) | ecosystem: Environmental > Aquatic > Non-marine Saline and Alkaline > Saline | place: USA...
CGCCGCCCCCCCCGGCCTGCGGCTCTTCGCCGCCCCCTCAAACCGAAACGACCCGCCGCGGAGTCCCCGCAGCGGGCGGTCACAAGAGCATCGCTCCTGGAATTGTGCCTCTAGGCACTGTCTGATAAAAAGGCTGTATGAACGGCCTGCACAGTCCACCGGACTAATCAGGCCGTTCTGGTATGCCGCGACGCCGTTATGAACTCACCGATGAGCAGTATGAGCGTATCGAACACCTTCTGCCGGAGGTTGAGGGCCGCGGGTGTCCGTACAACGATCACCGGAAGGTCATCAACGGTATCTTCTGGATCCTGCGGTCAGGAGCACCCTGGCGGGATATGCCCAAGCGGTACGGCAACTGGAAAACCGTCTATGATCGGTTCCGACGCTGGGCCGAGGACGGTACTCTTGAATCGATTGTGCGGCATCTGCAAGGCGAACTCGACGCCGAAGGCCGGATCGACTGGAGCCAGTTCAACGTGGATAGCACCATCGCGCAGGCCGCTCGGGCCGCCGCTGGCGGGCCGAACGATGATAAAAAGGGGCCCGAACCGGGCGAGACGAAGGCGTAGGCCCGGCCCTTGGCTACAGCCGAGATGGGTTCTCAGCCAAGATCCATCTGCTCACAGATCGGCAAGGCCTTCCGCTGGGAGCAGTGCTGTCGGACGGACAACGCCACGAATCAGCCTTCTTCACCGACCTGATGAACGAAGTATCGGTACCTCGGTCCCGAGGGCGGCCCTGGAAGCGACCCGAAGCGGCCCAAGGGGGATCGGGCTTACGATGCCGACTGGATACGGCAGTGGTGCGCGGATAAAGGGATCGAGTCTGCCATTCCTGTTCGGAGAAACATCCGAGAGGGTCCCGGTCGCCCACCAACCTGCGACGAACAGAAGTATCGCGACCGAAATACGGTCGAGCGCTGTGTCGGCCACCTGAAAGAGCGGCGGCGCCTGGTAGTCCGGTACGAAAAGAAAGCGAGTCACTACAAAGCCATGGTGCTCTGGGCGTTCGTTGAGGAATACCTGAATCGATAATTATCAGACGCAGCCTAGTTCTGGCGCATGCTCGACGACGCGGAGGTCGTGTGATACGCTGCGAGTTCACGGGAGGACGACCATAGCGACAAGGCTTCCTGAAACACCGGGTCGGCCTGATTCAGAATGGGACGCGCCACACCGCGACCGTACATGAGCCGGGCGAGATATCCCTTCACCCGCGTCGCCACGAAGTCCTGCTCCTCCTGGGCAGTAGCCTCCGAGTAAATCTGCTCGGACACGTTGACCGAGTCCGGATCGTTGGTGATCGTCACGCCCTTCTCCTCCGCAAACGACCAGAACGAGTCGAGCATCTCACCGGAGACCTGATAGGACGACTTGAATTCTTCAGGGCGTTCCTGCCAGGTACTGCGGAGATCCGTCTCATTCTTCGTAAACCACTTGCGGGCGAACGCATAATCCAGCCCACTCCGTACGAGGTGGGTCAGGGCAGTCGTGTCCGGCTGGACCACGAAGTCGGGGAGAATACCGCCCCCACCGAAGACCGTGCGGCCGTGGTCCGTCTCGTAGGCCAGCGAGTCGGGAATGCTCTCCCGATACTCGTTCAGGTGGTAGGTGGCCTGGTTGATGGTCGAAAACTTCTGCTTGTAGTAGTTCTTGCTGTTTCCGCGCTCGTAGGGCGACTGAATGAGACGGCCCACCGGGGTATAGTACCGCCCCACCGTCATTTGCAGGACGCTCTTGTCGCCCAGATCAAACTGCTTCTGAATGAGCCCCTTGCCGAAGGTGCGCCGCCCCACGATGAAGGCGCGGTCGTGATCCTGGAGGGCCCCCGTCAGGATTTCGCTCGCCGACGCAGAGCCCCGGTTCACGAGCACAATGATGGGCTGGTCGCGGAGCAAGCCACCCGCCTTGGCCGGGATTTTCTGGTTCATGCGCTCGCTTCGTCCCTTCGTCTCGACAATGGTCATGCCCTCACCCAACATCTCGTTGGCGATCTGCCAGGAACTGCGCATGACACCGCCCGGGTTGCCCCGGAGATCAAGCACGAGGCGCTCCATCCCTTCGTCGAGCAGCGTCTGAGCCGCCTGCCGAAACTCGTCGTGCGTCTTCATGGTGAACCGGTTGATACTGATGTACCCCGTCTTGTCGTCCACCATGTAGGGCGACCGCACCGACTGCGTCTCAATCTTGGCCCGGGTAATGGTAAAGCTAAGGCGTTCCTCCATCGTGGGCCGATATACCGTCATCTCCACCTCCGTATCGATCTCCCCCTTCAGGCGGTTCTGGATCTCGTTGGAAGAGAGCCCGACGGCGGAGGAGTCCATGATTCCAACGATGCGATCCCCAGCCATGATGCCTACCTCTTCACTGGGCCCGCCAGCCACCGGCGAAATAACGCGAGCCGTGTCGCCCGGCACCTCAAAGACGATCCCGATACCGCCAAAAGAGCCCTGGTACTGATCCTTCACGTCCTCAGCCCGATCGGCGGGAATGTACGTGGAGTGGGGGTCCAGACTGTTGATCATGCCGCGCACACCCTCCGCCGCCACGTTGCCAGCCTTGAGCGGATCGACGTACTTCTGGTTGATCACGACAAACGCTCGCCGCATCTTGCTGAGCTTCTCCCCCAGATCGTCGTCCGAGAGATAGGTGTCGAGCTGTACGCCGAGCACTGCTCCAAAGGCAATGAGGAGCACAGCCGGAAGAATGTGATACTTGCTGAGGCGCTTCATAGAATCGTCGGAGAAGTCGGGATCAAACGACAGCGTAAAATCGCCCCGGGGCACGACGCGTGGGCTTATCGGGGCGCTCTGCACCACGGAGTGCCTGCTAGGCCATGGGCCCCAAATACAGACACGTGTACCTAATATTTGAATCGTGCGGCTTTGTTGCAGGGTCGTGGTGTAAAAGACCAGGAACTCGCGAACGTTCTGGGGGGATTCGCTTACTATCTACGTCGGCACACGTCATTGACGTGGCTCTATCCTGAGACTGCCCCCGGACGACCATGATTGCGGACACGAGCGTCGATCGGTACTACTACATTTTCGACAGCCGCGAGCATCGGGCCCTCGTGCTCGACCGGGAAACAGGAGAGGAGCAGATTCCGGACACCGACCCGAGGCCCGCGCTCATCGATCACGTTCGGACTCATCGGTCGGCGGATGTTTTGCGAACCTTTGCGCGATGGTGTGCCCAGGAGGTCGAAGCAAGCGCCCTCGCCTCACACACCGCTGCGGGACGGCTCTGGGCCGCGGCCCAGCGGGATGCCCCGACTGCCTGGCGACGCGTCCGACACGACACCACCGATGCCGTGATGCTGGCCGTCGCCCTCGGACTGCCGCAGCACCAGCCCGCCGCCGCCCAGCTTCTCACCCTTCAGGCCTGCACCCACCCCGACGCCCAACGGGCAGCCCTTGACGCCGCCCATATGAGCGAGCGATGGGCCGAATTCTCCGCCGAGTCCGAGCCGGCGACCGCGGCGCAGGCCATGCGGGAACGGCATGTCGACTGGCTCCTGGACCGCTTGTCTACTCGATAAATTCACGAGGGCCCATCGGTTCCTCACAGGAGAGGCGTTCCTACGGTCGTATTCGTTTCGTTACCCTTGACAATTGTTACCGTTGGTGGGGCGGAACGAACACCCGAGCCTTTTCAGTCCGCATCGTCCTCTTCGCTCACCAGCGGCACGAAGCGGAACGAGTGGAATTCCTCCCGGGCATAGTCGTGCGGCCCCGTGCCGGTGCGAGTGATGCGCGTCATGGTTTGGCCCCCACTGCCCCCGATCGGAATGACGAGCCGTCCGCCCGATGCCTTCGCGCGCGGAGGCTCTCGGAGTTGGCGCAGGAGCGGACCAGGAATTTCAGGGGCGCCAGCCGTGACCACAATCCCGTCGTACGGCGCAAAGGCAGGCCACCCCTTCGATCCGTCTCCGTGGCGGGTGCGCACGTCGTACCCGAGCTCGTCGAGCAGCGACCGTGAGCGGCCAAGGAGGTCCTCGTGGCGCTCAATGGAAAAAACACGGGCCCCAAGCTCACACAGCACCGCCGCTTGGTACCCGCTCCCGGTACCCACCTCCAAAATGCGGTCGTCTGGCTCCACCTCCAAGAGCGAGGTTTGATACGCCACCGTGAAGGGTTGGGAAATGGTCTGATTGAGACCGATGGGGAGCGCTTCGTCTTCGTACGCCCGGTCGCGCAGCGCCGGGTCTACGAATAGATGTCGGGGCACCCGCCGGACGGCCGTCAATACGCGTTCGTCCCGAATGCCCCGCGAGCGCAGGGTGTCGACGAGTTGGTCGCGGTGCCGGCGGTACCGACGGTCGTTCGTGTCGTTGGGCGGAGAGGCCATGACGAAAGGGCCGAACTGCTCCGGGAGAGTGAGCGAGCACGCAGGATCAGGCCGCCACGGAGGCCCGGGCGCTGGCCTGCGAGGTAGACTGCCCCGTGAGGGCACTTGTGAGGTACGTACGCAACTCCTCGGGGGTAATGTTGGAGATGAGGGCCCCGTCGCGCGAGACGCTAATGTCGCCGGTTTCCTCCGAGACCACGACCACGAACGCGTCGGTCTGCTCCGTGAGGCCCACGGCGGCGCGGTGACGAAGGCCGAGCTGAGGACTCAGCTTCATGCTCGTGGACACCGGCAGGATGCAGCGGGCGGCCTCCACTCGGCGATTGTTAACGATTACGGCGCCGTCGTGCAGCGGATTTTGGCCGTAAAAGATAGACATAAGCAGGTCGCGGGACAGCTCTGCCTGCAGCAACTTCCCCGTCTCCACGTAGCTACGGAGGCCCGTGCTGCGCTGAAAAGCGATGAGGGCACCGATGTGCTGTTCGCTCATCTCCTCGACCGCCGCGACTGTTTCGTCGATGATCTCACTCTGGTCGGTCGTGGCCACGAAGCGCCGCACAATCGGGTTCTTGCCCAGCAGGAGGAGCAACCGCCGGATTTCGGGCTGAAAAATGATAATGACCGCCAGCACGAACACCTGGTTGAAGTAGCTGAAGACGGTGGTGAGCACCGTCATATCCGCCAACTGCACCACAAATTGGATCAGGAAGAGGGCCCCCAGTCCCAAGGCGATCTGCACAGCGATGGTGCCCCGCATCAGCCGGTACAGCTGATACAGGATGTAGGCGACCACAGCGATCTCAATCGCGTCGCCAATTCCAAACCCGATGATCTCGAAAATCTTCACGGCGCGTGGAGCCCGGACGTGCGAAGAAGAGTGGCGAGCCTGGATCTGACCATTCCGGACGCGGGACTATCCCTGGCGTAGGGTGGCCCCCAGGACCTTGAGCATCTCGACAGTGGGAGCTACGTCGTGTGTGCGCACAAGGGTTGCCCCGCGGGCAACCGCCGCCGCCGTGGCCCCGAGCGAGCCGTAGAGCCGCTCGTCGACCGGCGCCGGATCGTCCGGTGTGCCGAGCGTCCGTCCGATTGTGCTTTTGCGGGAGACACCGACGAGGACGGGACAGTTAAGCGTCAGCAGTTCATCAACCTCGTTGAGGAGACGCAAGTTTTCCGCGTCCGACTTGCCAAACCCGAAGCCGGGATCCACGACAATCTGCTCCACCCCTGCCTCCCGCGCCGTGGTTACCGATCGGGCGAGAGCGTCACGGACCTCGGCGGTCACGTCGTCGTACTCGCGGGGCCGAGTGAGATCTCCTGGCTCCCCCTCCGAATGCATAAGCACCAGGGGCGCATTCCAGTCGGCCGCAGCCGCGGCCATCTCCGGATGATGGCGTAGACCGGTCACGTCGTTCACAATGTGGGCCCCGGCAGCGAGGGCGGCCCGGGCCACCGGTGGCTTGTAGGTATCCACGGAGACGAGCGCCTCGGGAAACTGATCGGTGATGGCGTCGATGACCGGCACGACCCGATCGCGCTCGTCTTCCTGCGACACCGGGTCGGCCCCAGGCCGGGTCGACTCCCCCCCCACATCGATGATCGATGCGCCCTCGCTCAGCAACTCAGCGGCCCGCGACAGGGCCGCCTCCACGGTCACGTACTGGCCTCCATCGGAGAAGGAGTCGGGCGTCGCGTTGAGGATGCCCATGACGTGAGCCCCCGACACCTCCGGACTTCCCGGACGGCAGTCCAGTGCACGGTCCCCTGTGCCCAGGGTGAAGCGATCGGACGGGAAGGTGTCGGGAGAGGCGGAGGGGCGGGAACGGGAGGCACGAGGCATGGAGCGGTGCCGAAGCGGTGCGGGCGGAGAAACAGGTGTGAACACTCAGTTGCGTAAGGTATACACAGAGCGCTGTTGGAATGAGATCCCTCCGCTGTTTTTGTGGAATTTTCTGGCAGCCGGAACGCTCCCTCGGCCCCACGGTCCGCCTGGGGGAGGGTCCGACGCGATTCCGATGATCTATTCCTGTATTGATGGACGACCTGGTCCGTTCTGCGCTGCAATGGGTAGGGCCCCTCCGCCAGGTGAAGGCGTTCAAGGCTCATCCCATGGCCACCCAGCGCTCGCTGCTTCGCCGCCTGCTCACCCGCGCCGCTGACACAGAGTGGGGCCGTCGGTTTGGCTTCACCAAGATTGCCGAGGCATCGGACGTGGTCTCGGCCTACCAGGATCGAGTGCCGCTCCACGACTACGACGACATCGCCACCGACGCGGAGCGTGTGCGGCAAGGTGCCGCCGACGTGATGTGGCCCGGCACCATCACAAATTTTGCCGTCTCCAGCGGCACCGTGTCCGACGGCAAGGTCATTCCCATTAGCCAGGAGACGATCGACAACAACCGCTCATTCAGCGTCGGCGTGGGCATCAACTACCTCAAGGAGAGCCTCAATCCGCGCTTTTTTGGCGGCCGTCACCTCACGCTTCCGGGCCGTGTGGAGGAGGACCCCAATTATCCCGGAACCAAAGCGGGCGAGATTAGCGGAATTCTGGCCGAGAACGCCCCCAGCTTCTTCCGCACCCTCTTCCAGGCCGTCCCCAATGAAATCACGTTCCTGCCCAGCTGGGAGGAAAAGCTCCGCGCCGTGGCCGAGCGCACGGTCGATAAAGACATCCGTCTCCTCGTGATGGTGCCCACCTGGGCGCTCAACCTGTTCGACCTGCTGATCGACCTGCACAATAAGCGCCACAACGACACGGCTACGACTGTGGGCGAGGTGTGGCCCAATCTGCAAGTGTTCATCTCGGGCGGGGTGGCGCTCCGATCGTACCGCGACCTGATCGAAGAAAAGGTGGGACATGACATCGACTTCGTGGAGACCTACGGGGCGTCGGAGGGCTTTTTCTCGTTCCAGGACGACCTGGACGACCCGTCCATGCTGCTGCACCTCGACAACGGGGTCTTCTACGAATTCGTGCCGCTCGATGAGCGCGGGGCCGAAAACCCAACCCGCCACACCATTGCCGACGTAGAGCCCGGGGTGCGCTACTCGATGCACGTAACGTCCTGCAGTGGACTCTGGGCCTACGAGGTGGGCGACGTGATCCGGTTCACGCAGACCTTCCCGCACAAGATTACCGTGGCGGGTCGCACCAGCGACATGATCGACGAGTACGGAGAGGCCATCTACGGCGACGAGGTGCGCTCGGCCCTTAAGGAGGCCTGCACGGCCACTGGTGCCCACGTGGCCGACTACCACGTGGCCCCCCTCCACTCTACCAACGGCGAGCAGCCCGGACACGAATGGCTCATCGAGTTTGAACAGGCCCCCGAGGACTTGGACGCATTTGAGCGCGCGCTGGACGAGTACCTGCAAGACGTGAACCGTCACTACTACATTCGCCGCGAGGGCGATGCACTGGCCGGTCCCCACGTATCGGTCCTGCCCAGTGGCGCCTTCTACAACTGGTTACGGGCCACGAACGACGAGATTAGCGGGCAGACCAAGGTGCCGCGCATGAGTGCAACTCGGGACGTGGCCGATGGGGTGCTCGCCGCCATCGACGAGCCTTCCGGCTAACCCGCACGAACTGTCGCCAATTCCCCATTCCCATCTGGAACAAGGCCTATTGTCGCTCGTGATGACTCCGCGGAGCGCAAATCAGATGCTTCGTAGGCTTGATCTCAGGGGTGTCTGAGTCCTCCGTCCCCCTGGCTTGAGCATTTCGTCTTGGTGCCCCGGCGGCTGTCGGGGTCCTCCTGCTGCCTTCACTCTCGTCATCGCTCATCACCTACAACCCGACAGGACCATATGCAAGTTTCTCGCGAACAACGGATGCTGGACCAGTACCTCCAGGAAATCGGGAAGATTGATCTTCTGGAGCCGGAGGAAGAGGTCGAGCTAGCCCGTCGCATCAAGGACGGGGACGAGGAGGCCTTGCATCAGCTGTGCCGGGCCAACCTGCGCTTCGTCGTCTCCGTAGCGAAGAAGTACCAGGGTCAGGGCCTGTCGCTTGCCGACCTGATCAACGAAGGGAACTACGGGCTTATCAAGGCGGCCAAGCGGTTCGACGAGACGCGCGGATTTAAATTCATCTCGTACGCCGTGTGGTGGATCCGACAGGCCATCCTGCAGGCCCTCGCCGAGCAGAGCCGCGTCGTGCGCCTTCCCCTGAACCGCATCGGCACCATCTCGAAGATCCGCAAGGCCAGCGCCCGCCTTCAGCAGGATCTCGACCGCAAGCCCAACATTGAGGAGCTGGCCGAGGAGCTTGAGATCGACGTTAAGAAGGTGCGCGAGGCGATGAAGCACACCAGTCGCCACCTGTCGATGGACGCGCCCTTCAACGAGGAGGACGACAACAGCCTCCTCGACGTGCTGCCGGATGAGGAAAGCGACTCGCCGGACGAGGAAATGCTCTCGGAGTCGGTCAAGATCGACATCGAACGCGCCCTCAGCGCCCTACACGACCGAGAAGCCGAGATCACGCGTCTCTACTTCGGCATCGGACGCGAGCATCCGCTGACGCTTGAGGAAATTGGCAAGCGGTTCGACCTCACGCGGGAGCGGGTCCGCCAAATCAAGGAGAAGGCCCTCCGGAAACTTCGCCAGCGTCACAGCCGACAAGACCTTCAGCCCCATACTGACTAGTACCGATACGACTCTTCCGTCGTCACGATGAACGCTTCGGGCGCGCTCCTCGCGGGGCGCGCCCGTTTTCATTGATCGGTGCTAAGATCGAAGGTCCCCCGCGCCCGCGTTTCGTTGAGCCGCGCATCTGCTCATGCTCTCTTCGTCTCCTCGTATTCTACGAGCAGTGGCCCGCAACCGCGTGGTTGTGGCCTACGCCGTCTCCCCAAACCAAGTGGCCCCCCTCCTGCCGAACGGGCTTGTGCCCTTGAAGCATGACGAGACGGCGTACGTGACACTCGTGGGGGTGGAACTGGCAAGGGTACGGGTGCTGGGGCTGGCGGGGCCGGGCTTCCGACGGGTCCCCGCAGTGGAGCTTCGCGTTCACGCCCGCCCGGCTGGGACGTCGGGGCATGCCGGCGGCACGTGGACCGCGCAGGCACACGTGCCGCGGCGTCTCGTGGCGTGGGGCGCTCGTCTGCTCTACGGCGAGGCAGTGCATGTGGCGTCGATGCAGCCGGTGCGTCGCGAACAGCCCGACCACGTAGAGGTGACCTACCGGTTCGACTGGAAGGGACGTGAGCAGCGGCTCCGCGTGCAGGGCAACAAGCCACCGGTTACCCCCGTCCCGGGGACTCTCGCCCATACTCTTCTGCACCCCGACTGGCGATTCGGAACCACCGGACGAGGCACCCTCCTACGAACGCGCATCGAGCGCCCCGCAGCACCCATCTACCGGGTTCGGGAACACCACGTGACCATCGACGGGTCAGCGGTCTATGGCGCGCTGGGAAGCCTCATAGAAGACCGGCCTCCGGCCCACGTCCTCCTGTCACCCGGCACTCCCGTAACAGTGTACTGGCGAGATCACCCCTGACCTCGATATAGCGAAACGGCCTGCCCTGTCTCGAACGGACCATCACGGGCCTTCTCTCGAAAGATCGGCAAGACGTTACTGCGCCGCCTGCCCCGGAACGTCTACCTGAACGAGCGCCCCTGCTCCGCCATCGGGGCCATCAATCGCTACCCCGGTAATGAACTGACCGGGGGACACCGTCAGTCCTTGGTCTCCGCCCACACGAAGCTCCAAGAGGACCGGTGTCTTCGCTCCAGCCGGGGTTACGGAAAGATCGCTCCCGTCCTGGCTCACTGCCTGTGGGGCAAACTGACCCGCAAAGCCCCCGGGGAAGTCCTGGGTGAACTCAAAGTTAGAGGCGATCGGCTCCACGTTCTGCAGGTCTGTGTCCGGAGGCGTCAGGTAAACATCAACGGGACCGGCCCCGGCCGCTCCATGGACGAGCCGAAGCCCCACTTCATCGTCTGCCAGTTCGGTCTCGAACCGATCGCGGAGAACAATGGGTTGGGGCGTGTTTTCCCCTGCCGCCACAGCTCCGGCCACAATCACCGTGTACTGCGCGTTCTCTTGGAGGTTAATGTCCCCAGCGCTCGTCGTGAAGACGGTGTTGCCGCCCGCGTCCTGAACCCCAATACTAGTCCCGCTCGCCACCGGGACCTCTAGGTACGACGAAACCGTCGGATTCGCAGAAACTCCATTATTCAGACCGCTGAAGGACACTCCGCTTGCTACTGTCTCCCCATCTACAAGAACATCAACAGGCCCCGCATCGGCGGAGGCATGCATAAAGCGGACCTGAGCGGTGGGTGCTTCCCCACCCCCGTTGCTGTCACATCCAGCAAGACTGATAGCGAGGGCAAATCCGATGAGAAGTGAAAAGAACGTGCGCATGATGGTCGAAAAGCGTTTCATTGGAAAGAGGACACGAGGCTCCGGAGAGGGCCGTTCGGCCAGTGCCTCCAAGGGAATAGACGACGCAGAGAATTCTGCGTAGTTTAGCCAATCCAAAATACGTTTCCTCCCAACATCGGAGGGGGGCAAAGGTTCTTCTCGAAAGCGCTTTTTCATACCGTGCCCCTGGCAGCCTCGGGCGCAACGGGTGCTCCCATCTAGCAGGGTTCTGCAGGGTCGCTCCGTTGCAATTGATGGACTTGGTTCCTATGCTCATTCATACATTTTTCGGGATACCTCCCGCCCGGGCCCCTTCCCGCCACATCCGTCTCGCTAGTGCTGTTCTCTCATGCTCCGCTCTCGGTTCCCTACTCTTTCCCTCCTTGCCGCACTGCTCATCACCGCGGCGGGCTGGCTCGCAGCTCGGAATAGCGCCCAGGCTCAAGGCTTCAGCGTTTACGAGCAGGGCACTTGCACGATGGCCCAGGCGGGCGCCGCTGTTGCCCAACCGTGCGAGGATGGATCAGCGATGCTCTTCAACCCCGCCGGCCTCCTACAAACTGAGGGGATTACCCTGAGCGGCGGCGCAACCATGATCGCTGCGCAGGGCAGCTTCACAGGCGATTATGCCCGCACCGAAACGGATCTGCAAAACGACCCCATTCTCGTCCCCCACCTCTACGGGGTCTGGCGGGTATCGCACGACGTCGCGGTCGGACTCGGTACCTACGTGCCGTACGGCCTCGAGACACAGTGGCCCACTAATTGGGACGGGGCGTTCGAGGGCTACGACAACGCCCTCCAGTCGATTTACATTCAGCCCACGGTGGCGTATCAGATTACAGACCGAATTCGGGTTGGGGGGGGACCCATTTTGGGGATCAGCAGCGTGACGCTAAACCAGCGACTCGACGTGTCGGCACAGGCGGTGCCCTCCGACGACGTGCCCGACGGGACGACGTTCGGAAATCTTGGCATTCCGTTCCACACGGCCTTCGCAGATGCACGCCTTGACGCCAGTGGCGCCATCGGATTCGGTGGCCACATCGGCCTGCAGGTGGAGGCCACTGAGCGGATCGACCTCGGTGCCCGGTTCATGTCGCCCGTGAAATTCGACTATGAAGGCGACGCCACATTCGAGCAGGTATCCACGGGTCTCCAGTTGCCCGCGGACAATCCCCTCACTGGCCAACCCACACCTCTCGACCTTGTGCTCGAGCCCTCCTTCGTGAACGGGCCACTCGTGGCCCAATCCATTGAAACGGAACTCACCATGCCGGCCCAGGTCGTCGCGGGCGTATCGGTCCAGGCAACCGACCGCCTCCAGCTCCAGGCCGACTACCAGTGGACGGGCTGGTCGAGCTTCGATACCATTCCGCTCGACTTTGAGCGTGAGGAGCTGGACCAGACACGGAGGGAAGGATACGAGAACACGAGCGCGGTGCGCCTCGGAGGTGCGTACCAGATCACGTCGACCCTTACGGTCCGGGCCGGCTACCTCTACAACCAAGCTGCTGCCCCGGACCGTACCGTGACGCCCCTCCTTCCGGAATCCGATCGGAATCACTTCACGGCCGGGCTTTCCTGGGATGCAACCGATGCTGTTACGCTAAACGCCGCGTACCAGTACCTCGGTCAGAATGACCGCCGGGGCCGCGTTCGAGGGGCACGTCCAGGAGAAGAAAATCCATCGGCCGAGACGCTCAACAGCGGCCTCTACAGCTTCGACGCCCACCTCGTTGGGACTACTGTCACTGTCCGTCTATAAAGTCGCTATGTCTTTCTCTCTACTCCGCCCACTACGCCCCGTGCACTGGGGCACGGTGCTTTTGCTCGGGATCCTCCCTCTACTTGTTGGATGCTCGGACGAGTCCCTGCTCGCCTCTGAGGCCACCGATGCCCGCTTTGCACGCTACGTGGCTCTCGGCAATAGCATTACCGCGGGCTTTCAGTCCGGCGGAATCAACCAGATGCTTCAGGAACAGTCCTACGCCGTCCGCCTGGCCACCCAGATGGAAACGCCCTTCAATATTCCGGCCCTGCGTGAGCCCGGCTGTCCACCTCCCCTCACAAACATTTTCCCACCAGTCCGGGCCGCTCCGGTGGAGTGTGCTCTTCGCTCGTCTCCCACACCGACGCGCCTCAACAACGTAGCCGTGCCTGACGCTTGGGTCCAAGACGCCCTCACTAACAGTGCGGAAGCAGGAGCCAACCCAAATGCACTCACGACCTTCATTCTCGGCGGACGCACCCAGGTGGAAGCCGCCACTGAACTCCGCCCGACCTTCGCCACGGTCTGGCTGGGCAACAACGACGTGCTGGACGCGGCCCTTACCGGCGACCCAAGCCTCTCCACGGACCCTTCCACCTTCTCGTCCCGCTACACCCGCGTCCTCGACAGCTTAGAGGCTGCCGGCGTGGAAGGGGGCGCACTCGCCAGTGTGGCGAACGTCACACTCATTCCGAACCTCTCGCCGGGCCAAGCCTACGCCGCCGCTGAGTCGCAAATCAACCAAATTGGGCAGCAGCAGGCCGCCAACGACGGAGATCCGAACACAAACTGGGGCAGTTACAGCGTGGCGTCAAGCTGTGCGTCGGCCCCTTCGTCCACCCAGTCCCGGATTCCTTTCCGCTATGGATTCGAGGGCCTGTTCACACTGGCCCTCACCGGCCAAGACGTGGAGTTGGACTGCACGGACAACCGCACCCTCGCCGACATCTACGGCCAAGGCACTCTCGAGGCGGCTGGCATTGGGGACGTGGGGCCGCTTTCGGTACTCGTTGCGTCTGAGACGCAGCAGCTCGTGGGGAGACTTCAGGCGTACAACACCTTCCTGGAGTCCGAGGCCGACGATCGGGGCTGGGCGTACGTCGACGTGAACACCACCCTGGGGGCCATCTACGAGGCCGGTACCGACACCCCCAACGACCTCTCGGACGATCTGGTACCGAAATTCCCGAACCTCAACCCTGAGCAGCCGACATTCGGACCGTTCTTCAGCGAGGACGGTGTGCACCCGAGTTCGGCCACCCATCAGGTCGTCACAAACCTCTTCATCGAGGCCATCAATGCCGAGTACGACACCTCGCTAGAAACGATCGATGCGCCGGAGGTCCCAGCGCCGTAAAGCGGTCCCAGGGTTCGCTAAGAAATCGTATCGGCCGCGGTCGTGTCGGGCACCGGCGCGTCCGGCTCGGTGGTATCGCCTTCTACCGTGTCCGCCGCGGGGACTGTGTCGGGACGCG
>Ga0207753_1000578_pt1 | contig 13931 bp, 14 predicted proteins | sample PonA233FremontCA_2_FD_187273 | JGI IMG/M metagenome (GOLD analysis project Ga0207753, IMG submission 187273) | Salt pond sediment microbial community from Fremont, CA, USA - Pond A23 Sediment 3 (SPAdes) | ecosystem: Environmental > Aquatic > Non-marine Saline and Alkaline > Saline | place: USA...
AGCGGCTCGCCCTCCTCCACGTAGTCGCCCGTCTGCGCCTCCACGGCGACCACCGGCTCGCTCAACTCCGAATAAATGGCGACCTGGTTGCGGGCCCGCACTGTCCCGCTCATCCGCTCTTCCAGCGGAAGGGCCCCACTGCGGGCCTGTACGGCCTCCACGGACGGCGGGGAGGCATTTCCCTGCCCGCGCCGCGCCGCGCCGTCCTCGTCGGAGGAGGAACTGCAGCCGCTCAACAGAAGCAGGAACGTAAGACCGACGACAGCCAATCGGGCCATGATAAGTGCAGGGGAGCTGAGAAAGTGAGTAGAAACAGTGCCGGGCGCCACGGATCGTCGGGTACATGCATATGTCGCTCGATGGGAGGCGGCTTCGGAACGATCCCGGAGCGACCAGGCGTGCAATTCTGGCAAGAGCAATCTGCTGCGGAAGGCATGCTATCAGGGCCACCACTGTAAAGTGCCTACCGACACTGAAGGGTAGCAACAATGTTGCGCGTTTCCGCCTGCAAACCAGGGGCTTCTGGACGCATGTGCTGCATAGGCCCCTCCACCGGGCCGTCCAGAGTAGGTTTCTGGACCGGCGATCAGTTGCATGCGTGGAGAGGCCAACGACACCTCGGCGTCGCGGACCGGACGAGTGACCCCTACCCACAGCGACGTGTGGGACAGCAGGTGTACTTTTTTATTGCGAGCCTCGCGTCATGGCTGACACGTACTTCACCCTTGAGGCGCCCGGTCAGGCAGAACACACCGTCGATGGGTCCCGGTTCCTGGCGGAGGCAGTTGCCGTGACCAGCCAGACGGCGGCCGAGGATGCAATCTCCGGCGTCCGTGCCCGAGAGCACGCGGCCACACACCACTGTTTTGCCTATCGGGTGGGCGCGGCCGGCGACACGTTTCGGTACAACGACGATGGGGAGCCGAGTAGAACGGCGGGCCCGCCCATCCTTCGCCGAATCGACGCGCACGATCTCACAAACACGCTCGTCGTCGTGACGCGCTACTTCGGGGGCACAGAGCTGGGGACGGGGGGTTTGGCTCGGGCGTACGGACACGCTGCGGCCGCCGCGCTGGAGCGGGCGGACCTTGTTCAGCGAGTCGTGCGGACGGCGGTCCAAATTCGGTACGCGTACGACGACACTGCCCCCGCGGAGCGCGTGCTCCAACAGTTTGATGCGCTCGTGCACGACAGCGAGTATACAGACGTGACGACCCTCACCGTCGGCGTTCGCGAATCACAGGTCGAGGCGTTTGTCGACGCGTTCCGGAATGCCCTGTCGGATCGTGGCGAGCTGCTCCGCGTGGGCGGCCCCGAGGGGGACACGGAGGGCTGAGACTGAGAGACTGGTTTGATGCTGGGCCGGTTCGCGAGATCGAGAATTGACGGCGCGAAACTCGAAGCCTGAACGAGGCCTGTAGTGGTGTGCCCTGAGCGTGAGGGTGCTACCGGTCGGGGGAAGGGCCGATTTGTGGCCCACTGCGGCCGCGCACATCGCCCCGAGCGGGGCGAGGACCATTCCCGGGGCCCGAGAGACAAATGAACACAGACCCTGAAGGGGAGAAGGCCCTTGCGCCACGCCTTTTCCCATGCCCCTTGCTTTACCTAAACTGCTCCATCGCGGCCACCGCCAACTCGTCGGCCACGATGTTGAGCTCATTGTCGGCGTGGCCCTTGACCCAGATCCAGTCGATCTCGTGCCGTCCCGCTTCGTCGAGAAGCGCCTTCCACAAGCCTTGATTCTTGACGTCATTGTTCGAAGAGGTCTGCCAGTCATTCGCCCGCCAGCTGTCGAGCCACCCTTCGTTGAACGCCTTGGAGAGATACTTGCTATCGGTGTGAAGGGCAACCCGGCTCGGGGCCTCGAGGGCGCGGAGTGCCTCGAGGGCGGCTGTCAGCTCCATTCGATTGTTGGTGGTGTGGGGCTCGCCGCCGGTGAGCTGTTCGGTGGCGTCGGGGTCCTCGTTGGGAATGACGAGGGCGGCCCAGCCGCCCGGCCCGGGATTGCCACTGCAGGCGCCGTCGGTGTAGATGGTGACGTCGTTCATGGAGCCGAGGGGTCAAGAGAAAGACTGTGAACAGACTAAACGTACGCGGTCGGGGCGGACAGGTCCAGGGGCGGGCCGACAAAGCCCGGTGAAAACCTTCGTCGGGGACGGGCGTGGAATTGTGTACCATCATCTCTATGCAAACCCGCTCGATCGTTCGAGCGCCGAGGCCCGCATGAAGTTTCTCGATCAGGTCGACCTCAAAGTAAGCAGTGGCGACGGGGGGAAGGGCATTGTCGCCTGGCGCCGGGAAAAGTTTGTGCCCAAGGGGGGGCCGTCGGGCGGAGACGGCGGCGATGGAGGCTCGGTGTACGTGGAGGCCGACGAACACCTGTACACGCTGATGGACCTGAGCCACAATACACAGGTCTTTGCGGGGGACGGAGACCCGGGCGGGCGCCGTGAGCAGACGGGTGCCTCCGGAGAGGACAAGGTGATTCGGGTGCCGCCCGGAACCGTGGTGAAGGAACAGACCGGAGAGGTCATCGGGGAGGTCGTGGAATCGGGCCAGCGCATCTGCGTGGCCGAAGGGGGGCAGGGCGGCCGGGGCAATGCCTTTTTCAAGTCGAGCACGAACCAGGCCCCCCGTGAGTCCCAGCCGGGAGAGCCGGGGGAGGAGCGGCATCTGACCTTCGAGCTGAAGCTGATGGCGGACGTGGGCCTCGTGGGCTTCCCGAACGCGGGCAAGAGCACGCTCGTGTCGGCCGTGTCGGCCGCGGAGCCGGAGGTGGCGGACTATCCGTTCACGACGCTCACGCCCCAGCTGGGGATGGTCTACGTGAGCGAGTTCGAAACCTTCGTGATGGCCGATATCCCGGGCATTATCGAGGACGCGCATGAAGGAAAGGGCCTTGGGCTCCAGTTCCTCCGTCACATCGAGCGTACGTCGGTCCTGCTGTTTGTCATTCCCATTACGTCGCAGGACCTGGGCGACGAATACGAGGCACTCCTCCACGAACTGGAGTCCCACGAGGCCGATCTACTGAACAAACCCCGCGTCGTGGCGCTGTCGAAGATCGACATCCTGGCCCCCGACGAGCGGGAATTGCTGCCGGACGTCGTGGCCGACGAGTTTCCGGACGACGTGCCCCTGCTCCCGATCAGCGCCGTGGCCGACGTGGGCCTCGATCAGCTCAAGTACACCCTTTTCGACTCTGTCAGCTCTACGCGTTCGGCGGACACGATTGACGCATGAGACTTCCTCTTCCGGACGACAATGAACCGCCGGAGCGGGACCGGGCCGACGAGCGGCGTGCCCTGATCGGTCTCTCTCTGGTGAAGGGGGTGGGGCCCCAGCGTCTCCGGGCCCTCCTGGCCGCGTTCGAGGCCCCAAGCGCAATTTTTCGGGCCTCGCGCTCGACCCTGACCCAGGTGGACGGGGTGGGCGATCAGACGGCCGAGGCCATCCTCACGTTTGACGACCGGGCGGCGGTGCGGCGAGAGATGGACCGGGCTGACGACCTGGGGGCCTCTCTGATCTCGCCGTGGGACGAGCGTTTTCCCAATCGCCTCCGCGAAATCTACGACCCGCCAGCGTTCTTGTGGATGCGGGGCACACTGCCCGAGGGGGCGCGTCCGATGGTGACGGTCGTGGGCACCCGCCGATGCACCGACTATGGGCGGGCTCAGGCCCACCACTTTGGGGCCGAGCTGGCTCGCCGCGGCTTTACGGTGGTGAGCGGGCTGGCCTACGGCATTGACGCCGCCGCGCACAAGGGGGCGCTCGACGCGGGCGGCCGCACGATCGCCGTCCTAGGGTCCGGGGTCGGGCGCATCTATCCACAGAAACACACGGCTCTTGCAGAGCGGATCATCGAAAGCGGGGCGGTTCTGTCCGAGTACGGGCTCGACGCGGATCCCGACGCGCCCCACTTCCCGGAGCGCAATCGCATCGTGAGTGGGCTCGCGCTCGGCACGCTGGTCGTAGAGTCGTACGCGGAGGGCGGGGCGCTCATCACGGCGCGTCTCGCGCTGGAGCAGAACCGAGAGGTCTTTGCCCTGCCGGGCCCCATCACGAAAGACTCCAGCCGCGGGGCCAATCGGCTCATCCAAAAGGGCCACGCCAAGCTCGTCTTGGAGATCGGCGACCTGCTGGAAGAGCTCCCGGAGGTGACGGTGGAGGAGCCTGCAGAGGTGGATGCGGACGCCGTTGCCACGGGCAGGGAGGCCGATCTACACGACCTGTCGGGCGAGGCCGAGCGGCTCTACGAGGCCCTGTCGGACACGCCTGTTCACATCGATGCGCTCTGCGACGAGACGGGCCTCGATCCGTCCACGGCCCTTCCCACGCTGCTCGAACTGGAGTTTAAGGGGCTGGTGCGCCAGTTGGCGGGGAAGCAGTTTCGGCGCTCATAGGCTGCTTCCCCTAAGCCCTCTCGTGGTCGCGGTGCCGATGGGCCCGGAGATCTCTCCTCGCTGGCCGCGAGCCCCACGGCCGCCCGCCGACCGCAGAGCCCAGCGCAAATTCGGCCCCTCGGGAGTGCCGAACGCTGGTGGGACTGATGCGTGAAAGCGTCGGATTTTCTGTAATCGACCTTTGTCTCCATGACGCCCGAAACGCTTCGCAGTCACTACCCCCACACCGAGCACCAGACCTACCTCAACCATGCGGCGGTGAGTCCCATGAGCCAGCCGGTGCGCGAGGCAATCGACGCCTACGTGGCGGAGCGGCACGGGGCCGATCCCAACGCCCCGATTGCCAACTTTGAGTCCTTCTTTCCGGTGATGGAGGAGACGAAAGAGCGACTGGGTAGGGTCCTGGGCACCGACCCGGGTCGGGTCGAGTTTGTCCCCAACACCTCCGCCGGCCTCAACGTGCTCGCTCGTGGGGTCGATTGGAACGAGGGCGACCGGATCGCGGTGCCCGATGGCGCCTTCCCGACAAACGTCTACCCGTTTTTGAACCTGGAGGCGCAGGGCGTCGAGGTCGATTTTGTGCCGACGGACGCGGGGGCGTACACGGTCGAGGACGTGGAAGCCACCCTCCGGCCCGAAACACGGCTCTTGAGCGTCTCCTGGGTGCACTTTCTCTCGGGCTTCCGGGCCGACCTGGAGGCCCTGGGTGCGCTCTGCGACGAGCACGACGTCCTCTTCTGCGTCGACGCGATCCAGGGACTCGGGGCGCTCCAGGTGGACGTGGAGGCGGCGGGCATCGACTTCCTGACCGCGGGGGGCCACAAGTGGTTGATGGCTGCACAGGGCATCGGGGTGTTGTATTGTGACGAAGCGATCCAGGATCACGTTCGTCCGCCCACGGGCTGGCTCCACGGGCCGGTCGACTGGGAGCACCTCGACGACTACGACCTCACGTTCCACGACGATGCGCGCCGGTTCCGGACCGGCACCCTCAACAGCGTTGGGGTTACGGCCCTGCACGCGGCCCTCGGCCTGTATCTGGACGCCGGCCCGGAGTGGTGTGAGGAGCGCGTGCTTGATCTCTCTGCGACCCTCGCGGACGAACTGAGCGACCGCGGGCTTCCCCGCTACGGCACCGACGCCCCGGCCCACACCAGCGGGATCGTGACGGTCGCGCCCGAGGCCCCGGAGGCGCTCTTCGAGCACCTCAAGGACCACGGCATTACCGGGGCGCTGCGCAACCGGAAGCTGCGGCTCGCGCCGACGTACTACAACACCGACGAGGACCTCCGGACGGTCCTCGATGCGATCGACTCGTTTTTGCGTTGAGGCGGACGTCTGTATCTCGGATTTCTAGCGGGTACGCGATGGGACAGGCCCCCGATTCATTCGATCCGGACCACTACGAGGCCGACGTGCGGCGGGAGGAGAATGTGGTGGAGGTGACCGTTCCGTCTACAGAGACCAGCGGGCCGCGCATCGACAAGTACCTCGTCCGCTTCTACCCCGAGGCGTCTCGCACCAAGATCCAGCGGGCGATCAAGAAAGGGCACCTCAAGGTAAACGGGGCGGACGTCAAAAAGTCATACCCAGTGGAGCCGGGGGACGAGATCGTCTTCCGGCTCATTCGCAAACCGCCAATGCAGGCCGAGCCGGAGGCCATTCCGGTCGACGTCGTGTACGAGGACGACGACCTGCTCGTGGTGAACAAGCCGGCGGGCATGGTCGTGCACCCGGCGCCGGGACACCGGTCGGGGACGCTCGTGCACGCCCTGCTCCACCACGTGGACGGGGGCGAGGTGTCCGCGGACGATGAGCGGACGGAGGTGTCGGAGGAGGACGTGGGCCTCTCGATGGTCAACGCCCTTCCGGAGGCGCCGGACCATCCGGTCGTGCGGCCCGGCATCGTGCACCGGCTTGACAAGGGCACGTCCGGCCTGCTCGTCGTGGCGAAGCGGGACCGTGCCCATCGGCCGCTGGCGGAGCAGTTCAAGGCTCACACAGTGGATCGCCGCTACCGAGCGATTGTGTGGGGGCACTTCTCGCCGCCGAACGGCACAATTGAGGGAGCCATCGGCCGCGATCCACACCATCGACAGCGCATGGCGGTCGTCCCTGACGACGAGGGCAAGTGGGCTCGCACGCACTACGAAACGGTCGAGGCCCACGCCCACACGTCCGTCGCCGAGTTCAAGCTGGAGACGGGGCGCACCCACCAGATCCGCGTACACGCTCGTGCCCAGGGGCACCCGCTGCTTGGCGATCCGAAATACGACGGGCAGCGGATCCGCTACGGGACCCAGGGCGGGGCCCGCGAGGATTTCTTCGCGGACCTCTTCGACATTCTTCCGCATCCCGCCCTCCATGCATATCGCCTCGGCTTCGATCACCCCACCACCGGAGAGCGTCTGCATTTCGACGCCGCCCCGCCGCCCCCGTGGCGCCGCGTGCTGCGTGTGCTCAGGCAGGGGGAGGGAGAAGGGGCAGCAGGCGATTGAGGCGGCCTTCCACGAAACGAGAAACGTTACAGGTTTGCGGTCTTACAGGGCATTTCACGGAGAAACAAAGGACTTCAGCCTCTGATACAGTTGCCGTAAGGTTTTGGCCTTACTTGCAGCGCCAATCTCTTGAACCAACGCCGGGCGTCCCGGTGGAGGCCCTTCTCTTCCGTACTGATTCGATGCAGGTCGTGCTGAAGGTCCGTTCCACCCCCACTAAACCGGGGAGTGAGCAATGGAGCTATACCGCACGGGGGGCTCGTGCGCAATGAACGGGCATGTTCTCGTTCTGAACCAGGATTACAGCGCGCTCACCGTCTGCAGTGTGGAACGGGCCGTTGTGCTCATGCACCTGCAAAAGGTGCACCTTGTAGAGTCGGCGGACGATCAGTATGTGCGTTCGCCCAGCGTGGAGTTGCCATGGCCGAGCATCGTGCGGCTGAAGCAGTACGCCAACGTCCCCTACAAGCGGGTCATGCTCTCCCGCAAAAATGTGCTCAAGCGGGACCGCAGTACGTGCCAGTACTGCGGTGCGCAGAGCAATCTGACCATCGACCACGTGGTCCCTAAGTCGCGCGGGGGACGCGATACGTGGGAAAACCTCGTGGCGGCCTGCGTCACCTGCAACAACCAGAAGGGGGACTCCACGCCCGAAGAGGCGGACATGGAGCTGGCGCGTCAGCCGTTTCGGCCCAGCTACGTGATGTTTCTCCGCGACTTTGCCGGAGAGATTCAGGACACCTGGAAGCCGTACCTGTTCCTGTCGTAGAGCCGCCCCGGGGATCGTTTTCATCTGCAATCCCCGGTGGGTTCCAACCGACAACGGCCCCCAGTCGTAAGACCGACCGTACTGTTCCCATCCCTTTTGCAAGGTTGGATACGCCCATGATCCGCTGGATTGCCCGCATTGCCTGGTTGGCTCCGCTTCTGTTAGCTGTTCTCTCGTTGCACCAAGGCAAGGTGGCGTACGACCTGCACAGCACCAAGACGGAGGGCACGACGGCAACGGCGGAGGTGCAGGAGGTAGAGGTCTCGAATCGAACGCAGGTGACGTACGACTATGTCAGCCTCCGCGTCCCGATGCCCGACGGCTCCGTCCTGATGCGGGAGCGGCTCTCGCTTCCCCACGGCATCGTGCCGGCGCTGGAGGGGCGAGAGACGCTGGAGGTCCGCGTGGCGTCGGGCGGGAGCCGGTCCATCGTTGTGACGGAAGCCATCAACTCGACCCCGGTCGTGGACACCCAACTTCGGATCGCCGGCATCAATGGACTCATGAGTCTCGGGGCCGCGCTGTTTTTTGGCATCATCATCTGGTTTTGGAACCGGAGCCTGCGTCGGGATGGCGACCCGGCCGAGCGGGGCGTCTCCGAGCCCGATCCCGACCACCCGGCCCGACAAGTGGCACGCTGACTCTGATTCGCTCACTCATCCGTGTTGGAAAGATCGAAGCGAATCGGCAGCGTCATTTGTGTGCGGCTTGGAGTGCCGCCGTTCTGTACCGGGGTAAATGATGCGTTCTGCACGAACTCAAGTGCAGTGGCGTCTAAGGACTCATGCACGCTTTGCGTGACGCGGGGATTCTGAGGTATTCCCTGTTCGTCTACAGTGAGGGTCACGTGCACAGTCCCTTCAATTCCCGCTTTAACGGCCAGATCCGGGTACCCTACGGAATGCAGCATCGAGGCGTCTTGAATCTTGGGTGCGCCCGGTGGAGGATCTATTCGAATACTTGCGTCGGGTCCGGAGGTCTCTGAAGATTGCTGACTGGGCAACTTGAAAGTGACCGGCAGCGACATTTGTACCTTCACCGTCTCGCCGTCCTGCCGGCCAGGCTTAAATTCCTGGGCTTTCACGGCGTTGAGGGCGGCCTGGTCTAGCACCTCCTGGACGCCGCGTGTGACCTTCGGATTCGTCACGCTTCCATCCTGGTCCACGATGAACTGAACGATCACCCGGCCTTCAATCCCGGCTTCTTTGGCCACCTCAGGGTAGCTGATCGACTCCTGCAGGGCGCTCATCCCGCCTACGAGTTCGGGCGGATCTTCGACGACCATGAACACCTCGCCGTCTTCAGGGGAGGCCGAGGACGACTCCGTAGTGGCTGAATCGTCCGTGGAGGCGGGGGGCGCGACGCCATCCGAGCAGGCGACCACGCCGAGCGTGAGCGTGAGCCCGACCGTAACGAGAACGGTGCCGAGGGCGAAGCGTGACGAAAGCAACGAGGGCATCGATGAGCGCATGGCAGACAGGCGGTCGATGAGAGAGGAGGGCGATTCGGAAAGCGAAAGGGCACCGAGGCGGTGAGAAGCTCCCTCGTCTGCAAAGGTTGTGAGGAGGCGCGCATAGTCGCCCGCAGGCGTCTTCTCGTCGTTGAGGACGGCCGCGTCACAGGCCCGCTCCCGCGCCTCGGCAATCCGCACTTGGAGTCGTCCCACGAGCGGATGGCCGGCGAACAGGGCGGCGACGAGCCGCTCCACCAGTTGTGCACAGTCGTCCCAGCGGCGGATGTGGACGAGTTCGTGGCGGAGGGTCATGCGAAGTTTCTCCCTCGCGTCCACGAGCCGATCCGGCACCAGAATCGTGGGATGGAGGCCGCCGAGTGTCATGGGCACCGCCACGTCCGACGACGTGCAGACCTGAACGGGACGGTGGACGCCGAACCGCTCCCGGAGACGATCCACCTCGGATTGCAGGGACGGCCTTGCCGCAGCCTCTAGGTGCTGCCGAGCGCGCCCCACCGCTGCCACGTCCAGCACAAAGCGACCCAGTTGGAACAGCCCAACGCCCAGAGCGCCGACGGTAAGAAGCCCGACGGCATGCATCCACGTCCATGGGGCGGACGACGCCGATCCAGTACTCGCCTCGATCGCCGGCAACACGACGAGCGACCGGGCGGGAAGCATCGGAGAGTGAGGGGCACCGGGCATCATCTCGGCGATGACGACCGCCCCCATACCGGCCGGCAGGGCTGCAAGGAGAATCTGCGAGAGGCGGTACTCGGCATTCGGGTGCAGCCGATCCGTCCAATTGAGAAGCGCCCAGAAAGGAAGTGCGAGGACGGTCCACGCCAGAAATGGACGCCACAATGGATCGACCGCTGCTCTGCCGAGGCTGGAGAGGCTGTCAAGCACCATTTGCATCATCGGTCTCGGAATCCTGTTCGTCGAGGACGTCGATGAGGGCCTTGATTTCTTCACGCTCGTCGTCGCTCAGGTCCTCACGCTGCACGAGCGTCTGCACCAGAGCCGAGGGCGATCCCTGGAAGACCTTCTCCATTAGACGCTGCAACAGGCTGTGTTGTACAGCGTCCGGTTCCTCCGCGGGCTGATACACGTACGACCGGCCTTCCTTGTGGTAGTCGAGGTATTCTTTCTCGGCCAGGGTCTTGAGCACCGTCATGACGGTGGTGTATGCCACGTCGCGGTCCTCCAGAATGCGCTCGCGCACATCGGCCACGGTCGCCTCACCGAGGTCCCACACGTGGTGGAGAACCTCCATTTCCGTTTCGCCGAGATGGGTTAGGGATTTGCGTCGCATAGAGAATCGGGCGTGTGTCTTTAGTACTACTTAACTAGTATTACAAAAGTCGTACTGATGCAAGATGTACGCTGAATATTCACGGAAGGGCGATTGAGGGGCTATGAGTGCGGTTCTCGTTTGGTGTGTGGATCATTGAGGTACAGAGACGCCACCTGTTCAGGGTCGGTGCCCCACATGTAGTGGGTCCAGAGATACAAGTTGAGGAGCTGCTGGCGGAGGGGGCCGTGACGACGGAACCGGCGGGCCGACGTGGTGACGGCGGCATCCAGGAAGTGAAACCTTCCGTGTGCCTGGAGCCGGGCCGCAAGCTCCAGGTCTTCGAAGAGGGGCCAGTCGGGGAAGCCACCGACGGTGCGAAACGCGGTCTGCTCCATGAACTGGCCCCGGTCGCCGAAGCAGAGGCGAATCCACGGCCAGCGCGTGCACCAGGCGTAGAGGCGAAGAAGCAGTGTTGGCTCGTCGAAGCGCAGGCGAAACGTGCCGGCGATGGTGTTCGGCTCGGCAAGTGCGTGCCGAATCCGAGACAACCCATCGGAGGGAAGCCAGGTGTCGGCGTGGAGGAACAGGAGGATCTCGCCGCTGCTTTCTCGAGCACCGCGGTTCATCTGGGCGGCCCGGCCTCTCGGGGCCTGCACCACCGTCGCGCCGTGAGTGCGGGCCACCGACCGAGTGGCGTCGGTGGAGCCCCCGTCCGCCACCAAAATTTCAAGCGGACCGTCCTGCTGGCGGGCCCGTCGGAGGGTTGGGGCAATCGTATCTTCCTCGTTCAGGGTGGGGACAACGATGGAGACGAGCCGTGGATCGGTCACACCGCCGCGAACAGAGGTTTGGAGCAAGAGGGATGGAGGCGCTATGGCGTTCGAAAAGGGAGTCATTCCCTCAGTTTCACGCCATGAGGTCCAGAGCCTCCCCGTACACTACTGTAGCGTCAAGCATACATGTACGAGTGCGTGCGACCTCAACATTCGATTTCTGTCGCGTCGTCTTGAGCGAAAGCGAACGATCTCTTCGAGAACACCGCCGCCGCCGTCGACGAGGCTCTCCGTCTACGCTCAGAGCGACCTGCCTTGACATGTTGAGGTCGCACCGGAGACGCACAGATTGAGGATCGGCAGTCCACTACGTAGGCTTACCAAATCATCTGTTTCATGCAAAAGACCGATCCGCCGGCCTTGAGAAACTCACTCGTATCGAGCTCGACCGGGGTAAAGTCGTGGTCCCGCAGGCGATCGTTGGTCTCCGTGCAGCCCTCTTGGATGAGGACATGGGTGCCGTCGGGGCAGTGGGCGTTGCAGGCAAACTGGTTCCGGGCTTCGTGGTCTGGGACGTCGATGGTGGTCTCGAAGAGGGTGTCGATGAGGGCTCGCCCCGCGTCGTCGAAGGCCTCTGGGGCCACGAGGGCGTGGTCGGCGTCCAGGGGACAGAGACACGTGTCGAGGTGGTAGTAGTCGGGGTCGACGAGACGGAGCGCGACAATCGGGACCTCGAGCAGGTCGTCAAGCGCTTCGTACGCCTCCAGGCTCGTCCGGTAGCCGTATCCGCCCCATAGGAGATGGCGGCCCGGATGCCAAAGGGCATCGCCCATGCCTTCAAAGTCCGCGTCGAGCCCGTCCGACAGGCTTTGCACCTTGTATCCCTTTGCCTCAAAAAACTGGGCGTAGTAGGGCACCTCGTCTGCCCGATGCTTGCTATGCATGCGGCTGAGGACCACGCCCTTCGTGTCGGAGGCGGGATCGTAAAAAGGGAGGGTCTGATTGGCGCAAAAGACCATGTCGGGCAGCCCGGGTCGTCCGTTTACCACGACGGGCGGGACGTCGAGGGCGGTGTAAGCGGCGCGCACAGCCTTCCACTGCTGCCAGGCGACCTCTTTGTTGACCGTCCCCACATTCTCCGACATGTGGGGGTTGATCACGTACTCAATGTCGAAGTGGGTGGGGGTCGTGAGGACGACGCGTCGCGGGCGGGGGAGCGACGGAGTGTGATCAAGGTGGAAGTCGAGGGCGTCGGGCGTGCGGTAGATCATGGAGAGGGAGAGACCGTGGGAACAGCGGGGGCGCAACATAACAAATGAAGTGGGGGAAGTCCACGCCCGTTGGAGGGACGCCCAGGGCTATTGCATTTGTGCTACAGTTGACCAAGCAGGTGCTCCAGATATCCGGTATCCCACGCGGCTCGAAGCCGTTTGGTCTCCGTTCCCCCGTCGATGCTATCGTCCTGTTTCAACATCGAGAGAGCCAAGCGACGGACCCGCCCCAGATTTTCAGCTCCGCTTCCGGTTCGAACCTGACTGTCGTCCTCTCCGAAGGCTACATCTAACCGCCAATGCAATCCGTTCTCGATCCGCCAATGTCGGCGGCTCGCCTGAAGCAACTGCTCGGCGTCGGGTGGAAGACTGCTGATCACATACCGCTTCTCAGTCGCCGTTTCTCCGCTTACAGGACCGTTTTTAGCCTCCTTGTCCGGGTCTGGCTCTGCCTCGAACCGCTCTGTCTCAATCAAGGCGATTGACTTGACGCCGGCCCATCGGTCACTATCAATAAGACCCTGCCCCCCAACCTCAATAGTCCAACAACGACGTGTCTCCACCCGTCCGTGGCCGCTGTCCACGTCGGTGCAGTCCGCCTCGAAGCCCCGCTCCAATCGGCGCTCGAACAAGCGCTCAATGTCTGCTCGGAGACCCTCCTGATTGTCCTTGACCCGAAGCACGTAGTCGGCACCTGCCTCGCAGATTGCCTCCGCAATGTCGGTCTGACACCCCATTGCGTCGATCGTGACAATACACCCCTCCAAGACAAGTGCCTCCAGCAGCTTCGGGATCGCCTTAATTTCGTTGGAGCCGCCCTCCGATCGGCGCTGGCCAAGAGTCAGGCCTTGCCTACAAGCCCACGCCTCGACCAAGTGCCGAGGCTTTTTTCCAGTGGCTGGATCCCCGCTCCCACACAACGTTTTTCCGTCGATAGCGACGACCTCTCCGTCGGTTTTCTCGTAGGCTTCCCGCGTCCACGTCCGGAAGCATTTCTCGAACTGCTCCGGATCAATCCGGCGAAAAACCCGACTGAGCGTGTCATGAGACGGAATCCCGTCCTCAAATGGCAGAAGACCCCGGAGCCAATCCAGGCGCGATTCCCCGAATTCTTTCACCGCAACGAACGTGTCGGCTCCACTAATCGTAGCGCAAACGACCAGGACAACAATCTCTCCAAGCGGGTAAGTTTCTCCATCGCGAGGATCATCCAGCTCCTCGAAACTGTCGGCAAGAGAAACGGTCTTGGCAGCAGAGGTGGCGGTTTGCATTGGCAAGGAAGAAATCGGTAAATCGGACAGATAAGCTCCGGCAACCTAACTGCTACTCCTCACAGATGCGATAGCCCTGGTTTGCACGCAGGGGAGCGGGAAGGGCGAGACGCCCCGACAGACGCGGCAAGAGCTTAGGAAGGCCCCGAGCGCCCGTACAGGGACGCCGTGCACGTGCACGTGTCGCCGCAGACTG
>Ga0207753_1000580_pt1 | contig 13926 bp, 6 predicted proteins | sample PonA233FremontCA_2_FD_187273 | JGI IMG/M metagenome (GOLD analysis project Ga0207753, IMG submission 187273) | Salt pond sediment microbial community from Fremont, CA, USA - Pond A23 Sediment 3 (SPAdes) | ecosystem: Environmental > Aquatic > Non-marine Saline and Alkaline > Saline | place: USA...
CGGTGACCGTTTCGGGGTCGGTGACGGCGATGTCGTCGACGTCGCCGGTGAAGTGGAAGGCGGCGAGGTCGGTGGTGGAGCCGTTGACGATGCCGTCCGTGACGGTGACACCGTCACCAGTCGCGCCGGGTTCCACGTCGCCGGACACGGAGAGTTCGAATCCGCTGGCCTGGTCGTTGTCCGACTCGACGGTGAGGACGTTCTGGCCGAGCACCGCGGGGTCGACCTCGCGGAGGTCCTCGGGGTTCTGTAGCACGTAGTTGTCGACGTCGACGTCGACGCCCTCGTCGGCGAAGTAGACGTTGGCGTAGTCGAAGCTTCCGCCCTCAAAGTCGGTGACGTAGCCGTCGAGGTAGAAGTTGTCGACGCCGCGAAGGCTGCCGACGCGTTCGGACACGGTGTTGCCGTCGGGCTCGACGTTCGCGTGCTCGCCGGCGGTCAGCCCGTCGCTTGCGGTCAGGTCGTACCTGACGACCTCGCCTTCGCGCACCTGTGCGACGACGATCTGGTTCCCGCCCGTGGCGGGGTCCGCCGTCGACTCACCGATAGTCGAGAGGTCGGCGGTGTCGACGGTGGAGCCGTTGACGGTGACGGTGACCGTTTCGGGGTCGGTGACGGCGATGTCGTCGACGTCGCCGGTGAAGTGGAAGGCGGCGAGGTCGGTGGTGGTGCCGCTTGCAGTGCCGTCGGAAGCGTCGGCGCTGCCGGCGGTCGCGCCGGGTTCCACGTCGCCGGACACGGAGAGTTCGAACTCGGTAGCTTGGTCGTTGTCCGACTCGACGGTGAGGACGTTCTGGCTGAGCACCGCGGGGTCGACCTCGCGGAGGTCCTCGGGGTTCTGTAGCACGTAGTTGTCGACGTCGACGTCGACGCCGTCGTCAGCGAAGTAGACGTTGGCGTAGTCGAAGCTGCCACCGTTGAAGTCGGTGACGTAGCCATCGAGGTAGAAGTTGTCGACGCCGCGAGCGCTGCCGACGCGTTCGGACACGGTGTTGCCGTCGGGCTCGACGTTCGCGTGCTCGCCGGCGGCCAGCCCGTCGCTTACGGTCAGGTCGTACCTGACGACCTCGCCTTCGCGCACCTGTGCGACGACGATCTGGTTCCCGCTCGTTACGGGATCCGTCGTAGTGTCTTCGTTTCCCGAGGAGCCGTCGGTGGTGTCTGAACCGTCACTCGTGTCCGAGTCCGAATCGTCGCTCCCGGAGGACGAGTCCTCGCTGTTCCACGAATCCAGCTGCACGGCCGGGCAGCTCTCGTTCGACGTGAGGTTGGTCGTCACGACGTCCGCGTTATCGAATATCGTCGCTCGTCCACCGACGTTCACGTTGGTGTTCTCGATGGTGCCGTCAGAGGTTCCATCGAATTCGATTCCGTCGCCGTTCGGCATGTGGATACAGCTGTCTTTCACCGTCGTCCCGTCACGGCCGCGGATCTCGACCGCCGGCTTCCCGCTCCCTTCGCCCGTGATCGAAACGCCGTCGAGCAGTGCCTCGTACGGTTTCCCCGCCCTACTCGCCGATTCCTCTTGGATGAGGATCGGCCAGATGTCATCTTGATTGCACTCGATCCGAGTGTTGCGGACCTCCACCCCACCGCTATCGGCGGCACTGAGAATCCCCGCAATACCGGGTCCAGCGTTGTTGATGATGATATCGCAGTCTTCGATGAGCGGCCCGGCGTGCTCGTGGTCTGCGCTCTGCGGCCAGATACCGCGGTTCAGTTCGATCCCCTCGGGGTCGGTGACTTCTGACTCCGGGTGGAGATCGTCGATGTCCATGACGATGGTCGTGTTCTTCACCCACGATCCCTCCCCGGTTACGCGAACGGCCGAGTGCGCGCAGTTCTTGAAGTAACTGTCCTCGACTCGGATGTCGCCGTAGGCCTTCCCGGCGTAGATGCCCGATTCGCTCGCTGCCCGGAGGTCGATGTTCCGGTAGGTAATCGTCCCCTTGGTCGAATACCCGTTGTAGAACGGGAGCGTTGTCCCGTTGGGGTAGGCCCCGTATTGGATCGGTCCATGCTGTGTAACGCCGTCGATGAGCGCGGTCCCGTCCGGGTCAGTAACGCTGAACTTGGCGATCGAGTCCGTGTTCTCCGGTGCCCAGCCGGTGATCTCAATATCGTGCACGTAAACCCCATCCGAGAACAGTCCCCGCATGAGCGCCATCGAGCTATCCCACTCGTCGCGGCGATCGAGCGTGACGGACCCGACGTAGAGTCCCGAGAGATTACGTTCGACGTTGAACAGAGTGGGGTAGGTCCCCGACACGGGCTTGAAAACCACGTCCTCGCGGTTTCCCGTCGAGCTCTCGACCCCAAAGTTATCTTCGCTAACTATTATCGTGTCCCTGACGAGGTACTCGCCGGGCGGGAACTGCACGAGCGTGTCGCCCTCCTTCGCGACGTTCCCGAGCGCATCGTCAACCAGATCGCCGTCGCCGATCCCGAGATCCGCGTTTGCGTCGACCACCCGATCGAACGTGATACCGTTGCGTTCCGCGGCCCCCGAGGCAGCGGTAGGCGTCGCGCTCGCACCGGCCCCGACCGCCCCGACCGCCGCCGCGCTGAGCATGAGGTACTTGCGCCGATTGAGCAGTCCGTCCTTCGAGCATCCCGTGTGCTGCTCCGTCTCGTTTCTGCACTCGTTATCTTGTGCTTTCGAATCCATTGCAACTGTTAATCGGAAATTAACATAGATAAGTGTTTTTTCACCTACATGTATAGAGTTCTGTGAATATCTTTTAAATTCATTAGTTTTAAAATGATATTCATACTACTATGAATGATTGCTAGTGTTCGGATATCGGCGTCTAAGGAGATTTTAAGCATTGATTAACTCCTGAAGCGCCTACTACCTCCGTCTGAGGTCCAACAAATATCAAACAGAAATCAAATAACCTGAGAGGGATCTTCGAGTAAATTACTTTGTGAATTGACAATAAGTGGCGGTGATCAGCGCGCGCCAGAAATCGCGTCCTCTGTCACTCGTATACCTGGCGGAAATTGAGCCGATCGTCTTCGACTCCAGTAACGAGAAGCGCGCTCACGTCTTCGCCGACGTCCCGGAACGGAAACACGGTCCGGTCTTCGCCGATCGAGACGTCGAGTGGGCCTTCGAGGCCAAAGTCCCCGCCGATGCTGAACTCGTTGGTGCCTCTGAATTCGATTGCGTAGTCGTTGACTGGGATCGACGGTCGTTCGATTATTAGCGGGATCCCGTTCGTGTCGATCGTCACGTCCTCGAAGACGGTCCCCGGGCTGTCGACGAGAGTTATCCCGTGACGTAGACCGGCCTTTCGGGCCGTTTCGATAGTCACGTTTCGGAGGGTCGAGTTCGGACGGCCGTCTATCTTGATCGCCGATCCGAATCCTCCGTGTTCCTCTATTTGGACGTTTTCTAAGGTTACGTCCCAAGGCTGTTCGACGTGGTCGGAGGTGGCCTTCGTTCGGAATGAGAAGAATTCCGTCCAGTTCTTCAGCTCGGAGTCGCGCAGCACCATTCCGCCTTGATCGTGCGCGATATGTACCAACGACTGCGTTACGAAGGTCGAACGGAGCTCTAAGACCGTGTCCTCGATGACGCCACCGGAAAACCCGAACGCTCCGGACTGCATCCGAATGCCGCGCATGTTTCCCTCCACGCCCCGGTTTTTCGGGTGGAAGTCGTCCGAGTCGATAACGACCGTTGCGCCTCTGACGTACGACCCGTCCCCGGCGATGCGGATACCGTCGTTTCGGTTGTTCTTGTAAAATCCGCCTTCGACGTGGACCTCTCCAGGGCACTTCGACGCGTAGATCCCGTTCTCCCCGGCGTTCCGTATATCGAGGTTTCGATATTTGACCGTCCCCAGGTGACTTCGGCCGGTGTAGATGCAGAGTTCGTTGTTCGGGTAATCGAGGAAATGCTGTGGCCCCGTTCGGACGAACGTATCCACGACGGCGCTCCCGTCCGGCTCGGTGACGTTCAGCCCGAGCGCGCTGACGCCACTCGGATTCTCCGTCGGATTCGCGCCGGCCTTTTCGACGTTGCGGATGCGGAGGTTGTCCTCGACGACGAACGTCATCCCCATCGCGCGGTCGAACTGGTCTCCCTGGTCGAACGCGAAGTTCTCGATGAGTAGGTCGCTGCTTCCGCGCAGCAGCTTGAGGTCCACCTTCGAACCCTCGTTCGTCGTGAACCGCACGTCCATTCGATCCTCACCGACTCCGCGGATCCCCCAGTTCGACACACTTCTGCCGACTACCGATTCATTGATTTTGTACTCCCCTGGCGGCACCTCGATGAGGACATCCCGGTCGAAGCTCTCAGCCAAAGAGTCGTCGACGGGATACGTTCCGTCCGGATCCCATTCGAGGTCGTCGACGGCGTCCACTCGCTCTTCGAAGCCGAACTCCTCCTGTAGCGTCTCCCAATCCGTCTGCTCTCCGCCGGGCCGTTCTCCAGGCTCGCCGGGCTGTTCTCCCGGCGGATCCCCCGACGCATCGGTCGGACCTTCTCGATCGCCACAGCCGGCGAGAGCGCCGTAGCCTACTGCGAGGGATCCGAGGAGGGACCGTCGTTTCATCAGAGAGATCAAGCCGCTGAGTGGATTTTGTTATAGTGAACATACCGCGATGACGGGCTTTCAGTCCCGACCGACGGCGGCGACTGTTTCCCGGAAGCCAAACGCGAGAGGGCCGCCACCGGAGGATGACTAAAGCTCCGGGTATCCGCCCGGCGATGTGGATGGGACCGCGCTTTGACCGGTGGTAGATTCTTCGTAACTATACCCGAAAGCGTCATAACTATCCTAACCAGCATGCGAATCGGTATCTTCACGAACACTCCCGCGCACGTCCACCTGTACCGCAACGCGATAGCGGAACTGCAAGGTCGGGGCCACGACATCGTCGTGTTCGCTCGCGACGACGGCTGTGCCCTTGAGTTGTTAGAGCACTTCGGCATCAACCACTACATATACGGGAGCAGGAATACAAAGAAGCGGAGCCTGCTTTTCTCGCTCCCGAGCCAGTTGCGGAACATCTACCGGATCCTCCAGAAGGAAGACCTCGACCTCGTGTTCGGGATGGGAGTTTACTCGGCGTTCGCCGGCGGAGTGTCACGGACGCCGACGGTCTCTCTGCTCGACTCGGAGCCGATGGCGTGGCGCCACGTCGCCACGTCGCCGTTCGTGGAAGCGTTTCTCACACCCGCCGCGTTCAGCAAAAATCTGGGGGGAAAACACTACGCGTTCACCGGGCTCAAGGAGACGGCCTATCTCCATCCGGACGTCTACACGAACACCGGCACGGTTCGTGAGGAGATGGGCGTCGGTGACGAACCGTTCGTCATCACCCGATTCAACGCGTTCAACGGCCACCACGACGTCGGTCGTCAGGGATTCAGCCCGGATCAGAAAGCGGAGCTGGTAGACCGGCTCTCAGATCACGCGACGGTGTTCGTGTCCGACGAGACGGGCGTGTTCGATCTCGACGAGACCGCGGCAAAGCCGTACAACGCGCATCCGGCACTGATCCACGAGGCGCTCGCGGAAGCCGAGTTGCTCATCGCCGACACGCAGACGATGATCACCGAAGCCGCCCTCCTCGGCACTCCCGCCATCCGCTCGAACTCCTTCGTCGGTGACGGCGACATGGGGAACTTCAAAGAGTTGGAGCGCGCCGGCCTCGTCTACAACTTCTCCGAGTTCGAGCCCGTCGTGTCGACCGCCGAGGAACTGCTCACGAGGCCCGACACGAAAGAAGCGTGGGAGCGGAAGCGGGCGGATTTCCTCTCCGACAAGTGCAATCTGACGGCCCTTATCATCGATATCGTCGAACGCGTCGACGCGACCGGTTCGATCGACACGGCAGTTCGAGAGAACGAGGACCTCTTCCAGCGTCAAAAATCGTTGTTCTCGTCGCTCTCATCGCTCGTCAGATAACACGTCCTCACACCACGTCGTAGAGCCCGATGAACAGCGAGTCGGTTTCGAGCGGTCGCGTGTCGGCGCCGTACGACGTCCACATCAGCACCTGTTTGTCGACCCGGGCCCACGCCGTTCCGGGGTCTGCGTCCGAAAGCAGCAGCACCAAGTCCGCGTCTCGCTCGATCGCGGCCGCCTCGGTGCCGGCTACCAGCGCGTCGCGGATGTCGCCGTCGGCCGCGACGAGGTCGAGTACCCACGCTTCGAGCGTGTCCTCGGTCTGGGTGAGCGCGACCGGCGCCGCACCGACGACGGCTCCGTCCCGCCTCGCCGTGACGACGCCGAGGAGCCGCGGATGCGCGAACAGGTGGCGGAGGTCGTCCGCCTCCCGACTGAAGCCGAGGTCGTACTCGTCCGTCACCTCGTCGTAGAGCGCCGCGATCGAGTCCAAGAGGTCGTCGTCGACCGACCGCTCGACGCTCACGTCGACGTCGGTGGCGTCGCTCGTTCCGCCCCGGCTCGTCGACGCCGGCCGCCTCGTCGACGCCGACGCGCTCGTCGACGCGGACCGGCCGACCGGGACCCGCCGGCGAAGGCTCTCGCGGAGCGAGTCGGTTCCGGCGGCCTCCACGGCGGCCGTGGTCGCCCACTCGGGGAACGGGACCGGGACGGACCACCGGGGATCGCTCGTCGGCGCGCCGAGCACGCGGTCGAGGCGGAGCGCGTCGCCGCCGGACCTGAGCGTTATCGCTCCGCCGACCCGGTCGAGCAGTGCCGCGACGATACCGTCCTCGTCGAGGACGAGCCGCGCGTAGTGCGGTATCACGTTCGCGGGCGAGAGCACGCGGAGGTACAGCGGGAGCGTGCGGTAGCTCCACCCTCGATCGAGCCCGACCTCGAACGGGATGTGGCCCTTTCGGGTGAAGATGCCACAGAAGTCGCTCCCGCTCCGCTCGATGTCGGACTCCGTCGCGTCGCGTATCATCGAGTAGAGCCCCTTTCCGCGGTGGTCCTCGGCGACGCAGGCGTCGCCGCAGACGTGGCATTCGTACCCCCCGGCCGGCCCCTCGATCTCGCGCTCGAACATCCCTCGGAACGCCGCGAGCTCGCCGTCTCGGACGACGTGGTACCCCGTCGCCGGCTCGACGCCTGGCCGCTCGTACTTCCACCGCAGAAACGCCTCGGTTCCCCAGTTCCCGAAGGCCTCGTGCAGCAGGCCGAGCAGCTCCTCCTCGTTCGGGAGTCCGCGAACGACGTCGTACTCGGCAGTCATCGGCCCCGCGAGCTCGTCAGTGGCCGCTGTTCGAGGATCCGTCTCATCTGTGTTCCTTCGGGTATTCCGACCCGGCGCCGAGACGCGGCGTCGCTTTTCGGTTGGGTCCTCCGAGCTATTGTTATAGACTCTGTTATATTTGGAAGCAAGCTAATAACAATTCGGTCTATCCCCCGATACCCTCCATGACCGACGGTGGACCAGACGAGAAGATATCGCGCCGAACAGCACTTCAGAAAGGCGGTCTCGCGGTCGCGGGGGCGGCGATCGGGCTCTCGGCCGCCCCCACGACGGCCGCCGAGCCGACGGAGATCGATCGGTGCGCGTCGCTGACCGAACCGGGGGAGTACGTCCTCGCCGACGACCTCGACACGGCGGGCGACTGCCTCACCGTCGGTCCGGGCGTCACGCTGGACGGGAACGGACACGCGCTCTCCGGCGACGGCGCGGGGATCGGGCTGGAGTTCGATCTCGACCGCGGCGAGAGCGCCGTCGTCCGTGATCTGCGGATAACGGACTTCGGCGCGGGCGCGTCCGTCCCCCTCCCTGACGGCGAGGTCGCGCTCGAAGGCGTCTCCGTCACGGACTGCTCCGTCGGGGTTCGCGGCGGACCGAAGGGACGCATCGAAATCAGCGATTCCGTCGTCAGCGACAACGACGTCGGCATCGCCCCCGGCGAGGGCACTCGGCTTTCGATAACCGAGAGCACGCTGAGCGGGAACCGCGACGCGGCGGTGTCCACCGACACGGGCCACGTCACGGAGCTCCGACGCAGCACGGTCAGGGACAACGGCACCGGAGTCGCCACGGGGGAGGGAACGTTCCGCGACAACACCATCGCCGACAACGACGGCTTCGGCCTCCGACTGATCGGGCTCGTCGCGCCGACGGACCTCGGCGCCGCCACGGTCGTCGGAAACGAGATCCGGGACAACGCCGGGCCGGGGGTCGAGTTCACCTCCAGCGGCGGTGACGTCCGGGAGAACGCGATCGTCGGCAACCGCGTCGGGATCCTGCTATCGGGCGTCGCCGACGGCTTCGGCGACTCGACGCCCGAGTACGAGTTCGCGGGGAACGACATCGCCGGCAACGAGGAGTTCGGGGTCCGAAACGCGTCGGACCACTCCGCCGTCGCCGCCTGTAACTTCTGGGGCGACCCGACCGGCCCCGTCGCGGCGGAGACCCCGGCGGCGGCCCCGGAGGGCGACGCGGTCGATGGCGACGTCGAGTTCGTCCCGTGGGCGGTCGAATCCGTCCGCGGCGACCCCGTCTGTTTCGGGGGACGGGCGATCGGTGACTTCGAGCGTCAGCCGACCGACCCGGACGGCGACGGTCGCTACGAGGACGTCGACGGGGACGGCGACGTCGACCGCGACGACGTCGAGGCCCTGTTCGCGAACCGCGACGACGACTTGGTCCGGAGCCATCCGGACGCGTTCGACTTCAGCGACGACGGGACGGTCGATATCGCCGACGTGCAGCGGCTGTTCAACGAGGTGTCGAGCACATGAGCGGCGCCGCTTCCGCGACGCTGAGCACGAAGGCAGTCGCGGTCATGGTGGCGGTCGCCGTGGTCGGCGCCGCCGGCGTCGGCGGGGCCATCGCGGGCGTCGGCCCCACCGGCGACCTCGACGTCCCCTTCGCGCAGCAGGCGGACCCGGCCCCCGCCCCCGAGACCCAGGTACATCTCCGGGAGAGCGACGCGACGGTCCGGGTCGGCGAGACGGCGACCTACGACGTGGCCGTCGCGAACGCGTCCGGCGGCGTCGGCGACCGCGCCGCTGTCGTCAGCGTCGGCGATCCGGGCGTCGCCTCGATAGCGGACGTCTCCCTGCGGGGGACCCAGTCCGACGGGGGCGACGCGGTCACGATCGCCGACGACGGCTCGTCGGCGAACCTGACGGGCGGACCGACGGTCGCCGCCGGAAACGGCAGCGCCGTCGTCGCGACGGTCACGGTGCGCGGCGACGCCACCGGCACGACCGACCTCGGACTGCGCGTCGACGGGCTCGCCACCGAGGCCGGCGACTCGTACAACGTCACCGGCGTGAGCGGCGCCGCGCTCGCGGTCGAGCCGAACCCGGACCCGGCGGCGCTCCGGGTGTCGAACCTGAACGCGTCCCACAACGTGACGCGGGGCGAACCGTTCAACGTCTCCGTTTCGGTCACCAACGACGGCGACCTAGATGCGACCCAGACGGTTCGGTACGCGGTCGACCGCGACGGAAACGGGACGCTCGACCGCAACGAGACCCTCGCCGCGAGCGAGGTGACGCTCGCGGGCCACGACCGCGAGACCGTCACGTTCACGGGCGTGAACGCGACCGACCTCGACGCCGGCTCGCACGTCCACGGCGCCCTCGCCGAGAACGACTCCGTGACCGGGACCGTCGACGTGGAGGCGGCCGCGCGGTCGGACTCCGGTGCCGAGACCACGGTGCGACTCCTCCCGAGCGGGGTTCCGGTCGACGCCGACGAAGCGGAGGTTACCGGCGAGGAGGTCGACGCCGGCGAGACGACGACGTACGACGTGGTCGTCGCGAACGCGTCCGGCGGCGTCGGGGCCCACGAGCTCACCGTCGACGTGGCCGACGTCACCTACGCCACGGTGGCGGACGTCACCGTGCGGGGCGGCGCGTCCGACGCGACGACCGAGGTCGTCTTCGTCGAGGACGGCGCCGCGGCCAACGTGACGGCGGCGCTGACGGACACCGACGACAACGGCAGCGTCACCGTCGCGACGCTCACGATCGAGGGGCACGCCGTCGGCACGACCGACCTCGGACTGCGCGTCGACACGCTCGCGGACGAGAACGGCACCCGGTACAACGTGACGGCGGCGACCGGCGCCCCGATCACGGTGGAGAGCGACTACTCCGGCGGGTCGGCGTCGACCGACGACGACCCGTCCGACGACGGGCCGACCACTCGCAACGAGATCAGCCGAGCGAAGTACGGCGTCGCCTTCGAGGACCTCAGCAGCAAGTCGGTCGGCGAGGTGCAGGCGATCCACAACCGGCAGCCGTTCCCCGGTGACTCCGAGCCGGCGGCCGTCGACACCCGCGACGAGATAAGCGACGCCCGATACAACGCGTCGTTCTCCGAGCTGGATCGCGACGCCGCGATCGAGGTCCAGAACGCGTACGACGCGCAGTTCGGCTCGCTCCCGTCCGACCCGGCGCAGAGCCGCGACAACATCAGTCGGGCGCTGTACGACGCCGACTTCGCGGACCTCGACGCCGAGCAGACGGGGGAGGTGCAGGCGATCTACAACCGGCAGCCGTTCCCCGACGACGCGACCCTCGACGAGATCCGGACTCGCGACGAGATCACCCAGGACCGATACGGGCTGGAGTACGACTACGACGACATCAGCCGCGAGACGAAGATCGAGGTCCAGAACGCGTACGACGCGCAGTTCGGGGACGGCGAGGAGTAGCCCGACGCCATCGCCTCCCGCGGGGATCTCGCCGGTCGCTCGCCGGCGGCGACGTCGCGGGTGATTTATAAGACGCAGCGAGTAACACCGACCGTGGTGGCCGTGACGACGTGTTACCCCCACTGAGCCCCTTGTGACGAGGGTTTTCCACCGAGCCACCACTTCTCAACGCCGGTATCCGCCCTGATAGCGGGCGGCAAGCGCGGCGCTATCCCTCCGCTTCGAACACCGCGACGTCCCCGACGGTGAGCCCCGACTCCGCGGCGCGTGACTCTCCGGAGACGAGGTCGGTCGCGTCGACGGTCTCGTCGACCCCGACGGTCGCGGGCTCCCCGCCGAAGTTGAGCAGCACGACGTACCGGTTCCCGCCGCCCTCCCGAGCGAACGCGACGACGTCGTTTGAGTCGACCTCGTAGTCGATCCGTTCGAGGTCGCCGCTCGGGCCGAGCGTCGGGTGCGCCTCTTTGAGCGCGATCAGGTCGTCGTACTGCGAGCGGACGTCGTCGCGGGCGTGGTCCCACGCGAGCGCGTCGCGGGTGCCCCGCTGTCCGAGCTCTTGGCCGCCGTACAGCATGGGAATCCCCGGCAGGGTGAACAGCGCGCCGGCGGCGGCCTTCGCCGCGTCGTCGCCGCACTCGACGACGTACCGCGTCTCGTCGTGATTCTCGAGGTAGAGCATGAACGCCGCGTGGTCGGGGAACCCGGAGCGCGTCCGCCCCTCGACGGCGTCGAGGATCGATCCGGCGGGCTCGTGACCGTTGCCGATCTGCCTGAGCGTGAAGTAGAGCGTCGTGTCGAAGTGGACGTCGAACATGCCGCCGTGGAAGTCGGCGATGTACGGGATCGTCTCGTCCAAGAGGAGGAACTCGGGGTCCGCCTCTTTGAGCCGGTCCCTGAGTTCCTTCCAGAACGACCGGGGGACCGCCCACGCCATGTCACAGCGGAAGCCGTCGGCGACCTCCGCCCACGTGCCGACCGCGTCGAGCAGGTGGCGACGGACCTCGAGCGTCGTGAAATCGAAGTTGGCGATCAGCTCCCAGTCGAAGTACGTCCCGGGCTCGCCGGACGCCTGCCACTCGTACCAGTCGCGGTACGGCGACTCGGGGTTCTCGTACGCCGACCGGAAGTGCGGATGGTCGCGGGCGGAGTGGTTCAACACGAGGTCGAACAGCACCGACATCCCCCGCTCGTGGGCCGCGTCGACGAACGACTCGTACTCCTCGCGGTCCCCGAGGTCGTCGGCGATCGAGAAGAAGTCGACGATGTTGTACCCGTGCGGCTTCCCGTCGTGTTGGAGGACCGGCGTGAGCCACAGGCAGTCGACGCCGAGTTCGTCGAGGTAGTCGAGACGCTTCTCGAGCGCTTCGAACGTCGTCTCCGCGTCGTCGTCGTCCGACGCGTAGCCGCGGACGTACACCTCGTAGAGCGTCACGTCGGTCGCCCACTCCGGAGGGTCGTTGAGTCGTCGGACCGAGAACGAGCCGCCGCCGACCCGGTCGACGCCGACCGCGTCCGGCACGCTGTAGCTCGCGTCGACGGCGACGGCGTGGACCCGAACCCGGTCCGAGACGGCGTCGAGCGGCAGCCTGAGCTCCCGATCGTCGACCGTCGCCTCGCCCCGCGACACGCCGTCGCGGTCGTCCAGCAGGAACTCGACGCCGAGGTCCGCGGCGTCCGTCTCGGAGTCGGGATGCGGGCTCGGCGTCGCCTCGACGACGACCTCATCGTCCGTGACTCGCGCGTCGAGCCGGATCCGCGGTCGGCCGCCGCGGTCCTCGCCCGACTCGCCCAGCGCGCCCTCCCCGGAGCCGGAACCGGAGCCGGAGCCGCTGACGCCCCCGCTTCGGGACGGACGTGCAGATCCGCTTTGCCCGCTGTAGCCGCTGTAACCGCTCTCTCCGCTCGTGCGCGAGGGCCCCGACCCCTCGCCGGTCGGCCGCCGGTCGGCGGGGAACGCCCGGACGGTGAGCGACTCCTCGACTGGCGTCTCGAGGGTCACGGTGTACGTGCCCGGCACGTCCGGAACGAGCTCCTCGACGGGGTCGTCACCCACGGTCGCCTCGCTCGCGGCCGGGGCGTCCGCGACCGTCCACCGGTAGGTCGCTTCGGGATCCGGGTCTCGAGGCGCTAACTGGACGGCGTCGCCGACGGCGACGAACCGGGGCGGACCGGGATGGTTCATATTTACAACAGGACAGTCGGCAAGTTTAGTTTTATATTTTTGGGGTGTTCGCTGCGAATATAATGGTCGTTGCGGATACTCCGCCAACAGACGAGCGAGCCCGGAGGTCGCGGTGAAAGTGGTCGTGACCGGGCCGATACCGTCGCAGTCCCGCGATCTCGACGCGAAAAAGGCGGGTTCCGTTCAGTAGGACGCGGCGCGCTTGTCGAGGCCGGCGGCCTCGATGTCCTCGCCGTCGACGGAGGTCCGGAGGACGTCCATCCCGTCGTCGCGGTCGACGTCGAAGTTCCGGGCGTACAGCTCGTCGACGCGCTCGTACTCGTCTTCGGAGAGCGGCGGCACGTCGCTCGCGGCGCTCCACTCCGCGATGTCGTCGCCGTCGCGGAAGGTGGGAGTGACCGACGCCACCTCGTCGTGCGCGAGCAGCCAGCGGATCGCGGCCTGCGCCATCGTGCGCGTCCCCTCGCCGTGGGCGGGCTCTTCGAGGAAGCGGAGCGCCTCTACCTTCTCCCAGCCGGTCTCGTACCACTCCTTGGGCCGGTGCGAGCGGTGGTCGCCGTCTTCGAGGACGGTGTCGGGCGTCACCTGCTCGTTGAGCAGGCCGGAGGAGTGTGGGACGCGGGCGATGACCGAGGTGTCCGAGCCCGTCTCCCGGATCGTGTCGACGAAGTGGCGGCCGGGCTCCTGCTCGAAGAGGTTGAAGACGGTCTGGACCGCGTCGAACTCCTCGTACTCGACGGCGGCGTCGCCCTCGGCGAGCCAGCCGATCGAGGGGCCGAGCGCCCAGCCGAGCGCGCGGACGCGGCCGTCGGCCTTCCACTCGGCGAGGAGGTCGCGCACCTCGGGGGTCACCTCGTCGACGTTCGCGTTGTGGAGCTGGAGCACGTCGACGTAGTCGGTGTCGAGGCGGTCCAGCGAGGCCTCGAACGCCTCGGTGAGGTACTCCTCGTTCAGCTCTTTGGGCAGTTCGCCGTGGCCCGCCTGCGGGTTGTCGTAGAAGTCGTAGCCGATCTTCGTCGACAGCGTCACCTCGTCGCGGCGGCCGTCGATCGCTTTCCCGATGATCTCCTCGCTGTCGCCGTGGCCGTACACGTCGCCGGTGTCGACGTAGGTGACGCCCGCGTCG
>Ga0207753_1000581_pt1 | contig 13918 bp, 13 predicted proteins | sample PonA233FremontCA_2_FD_187273 | JGI IMG/M metagenome (GOLD analysis project Ga0207753, IMG submission 187273) | Salt pond sediment microbial community from Fremont, CA, USA - Pond A23 Sediment 3 (SPAdes) | ecosystem: Environmental > Aquatic > Non-marine Saline and Alkaline > Saline | place: USA...
AGTGGAAGAAGTGGGCCGCCACGAGCGGAATGTCCATGTCGCGCGACTCGCGGATCGGCTTGCCCCCGTCCATCGACTCCAGCACCGCAAACTCGCGGGACTTCTCCTTGATCATCCGCCCGATGCGGTAGATGTACTTCGCCCGCTCTTTGCCGGGCAGGTCGCGCCAGTGCGACTCGTAGGCCTCGCGGGCCGCGCTCACCGCGTCGTCCACGACCGCTTCGTCCGCCAGCCCCACCTCGGCAATCGTCTCCTCCGTGGCGGGATTGATCGACGGGAAGTACTCGTCGGCGTCGCGGAACTGCCCGTCGACGAACGCGCCGTAGCGATCGTCCAGGCGCACGTGGTCGGCGGACTGCGGCGCGGGGGCGTACTCCCACGAGTCGCCAAAGAGCAGCTCGCGGGCGGTGCCGGGGGCGGCCTCTAGTTCAGCCATGGGCTCCAGTCGAATGATTCGAAATCAGTGGAATCGAATGAGTCACCCCAAAGACAGATAGCGCTTCGAGTGATACCGCCCGTGCCGCTCCTTCTCCAGCTGCAAGAGCAGGTCGTTGAGGAGCGAGGAGGCCCCGATGCGGAAGCGCTCGGGCGTGAGCCACGCGTCGCCGAGCACCTCCTTCACCATGACGAGGTACCGCAGGGCGGGCTTGGCCTTTCGGATGCCGCCGGCCGGCTTCATTCCCACCGTGCGCCCCGTCTCTCGGTAGTAGTCCCGGATGGCCTCCAGCATCACGAGCGTCACGGGCATTGTGGCCGCGGGCTTGATCTTGCCGGTCGAGGTCTTGATGAAATCGGCCCCGGCGTCCATCGCGATGCGGCTGGCACGGCGGACCGCGTCGTAGGTCTCCAGCTCGCCAGTTTCCAGGATCACCTTTAGGTGCTTGTCCCCCGAGGCCTCCGCCAGCGCACTGATCTCGCGGTAGACCCGCGCGTGCTCACCGGACAGAAAGGCGTTGCGGTTGAGCACTACGTCAATCTCGTCGGCCCCGGCGTCGCGGACCCGCTCTACCTCCTCCACCCGCTCGTCGAGCGCGGCCTGCCCACTTGGAAAGTAGCTGGCCACCGACGCCACGTTGATGTCGGCGCCCGCCACGTGCTCGCGGGCCACCGGTACCATCGGCGGGTACACGCAGACGGCGCCCACGGACGGATAGTCGCGGTCCGGGTCCGGCGTGCGGGCTTTTTGACAGAGCGACTTCACTTTGCCCGGCGTGTCGGCGCCCTCCAGCGTCGTCAGGTCGAGCATCGCGATGAGCCGCTTCAGGCCCTCCACCTTCGCCTCCTGTTTGATGCTGCGGCTGGCCAGGCGCGAGGCACGCTCTTGGGCGGCCACCTCGTCGACACTGGGCACCTGCGGCGGGCGGTAATCGGTCGTCCGTTGCATGTGAGAGCAGCGTCTGTCGCGTGGAAGGGGTTAAGGATCTCAACAGGAGGTGTCAAAACGAGTGGAGCCGTAAAGCGATCCCGACCGGGCATCTACCGATCCACGACCTCGTCGAGGTCGTAGCGCTTGCGCTTGTCCCACAGCGTCTTCTTCGAGATGCCAAGGTCGTCGGCAATGTCGGCGTAGCTGTCGTCGGTTCGCGTCTCCAGCGTACGCCGGATGTACGCCTTCTCCACGTCCTTGAGCGTCTGCCCCAGGGCAAACTGAAACCCATTGTTGCCCACAGGCTGCTCATGCCCATCGAGACGGCTGGGCGGGGCCAGCGTCAGGTCGTCCGCCTCGATCCGGTCCCCTTCTACGAAGATCATGGCCCGTTCAATGACGTTTCGGAGCTCGCGGACATTGCCAGGCCAGGTGTGGTTCAGCAGCTTTTCCTTGGCCGTGTCCGTGAAGCCCTTCACATCGCTCCCGAACTCGCGGTTGAACTCGGACACGATGTGCTTCCCGATCAGCAGGACGTCGTCCCCCATGGTCCGAAGGCGGGGCATCTGAACGTTTACAACATTGATGCGGAAGAACAAGTCCTTCCGGAAGCTGTCGTCCTGCACGCTTTTCTCAAGGTTCGCGTTTGTAGCACACAGGATTCGCACGTCGGCAGTTTTGTCTTCCACCCCGCCGAGGCGCCGGAACTCGCGGCTTTCGAGAAAGGAGAGCAGCTTCGCCTGCAGGGCCAAGCTCATCGAATCGATCTCGTCAAGGAACAGCGTCCCTCCGTCCGCCACCTCGATCAGTCCCTCTTTCGAATCGCGCGCATCGGTAAAGGCCCCCTCCTCGTAGCCGAAAAGCTCGGCTTCGAGTAGGTTGTCGGGGAGAGAGGCACAGTCAATGTCGGTAAAGGACGCTTCGGCCCGGGAGGAGTTGTAGTGCAGGGTCTTGGCCGCCAGGTTTTTCCCAGTCCCCGTTGCACCGGTAAAGAGCACCGTGGTGTTGGATGTCTCACAGAGCGTCTCAAGGGTTTCCCGCACCTCCACGATCGGGTCGCTCTCTCCCAGGATCCCTTCGATGGGATACTGCTTCTGCTTCTCGGTCTTGATCTGCTTGAGCTCCTGCTGCGCCCCGTAGAGCTCGATGGCCTTCTCGAGCAGCGCCCGCATCTCTTCCAGGTTTACCGGCTTCTCCAGGTAGTGGAAGGCCCCTTGCCGCATGGCCTCCACGGCGGTCTGCACCGAAGAGTGGGCCGTCATGATGATGATGGGCACGTCGAGGTCCCGCTCGCTCAAGCATTCCATGAGCTCCACCCCGTCCATCTCCGGCATGATCATGTCCGTCACGACCACGTCCGGCTCCTCACTGCCCTCGTCGAGTGCCTCCAAGAACGAGTTGGGATTTACGAAAGCACGGACGTCGTAGCCGTCCCGCTCCAGTACGTTGGTGAAGAGGTTTCCGATCTTCGGCTCGTCGTCGACAACAAAAATCCGTTTGCTCATAAAAATCTATAGGTCTCTGCACCAGTAAGGGATCGCGGTGGCCGTGCTCGTATTCGCCTGTGGCGTTGAGTTGTGCTTCGGAGAAGAGACAGGTAATGTAAAGAGCGTCTTCCTCCCTGTCCAACGCCGTGGGAGATTCTTCTATTCTGTGTTGCCTGGCCTCTACGGGAGCGTCCGGGCTGCCCCCAACACCTCTGCTGCTCCGCGGTATAGGAATCGTTCTCCTTGTCTTTTCTCTCGTGCTGCCCCCATGACCCACCGCTGCTTCGGCCTCCTGCTCCTCTTCGCTGTGATGGCGGGCGGCTGTGAAGACCCCTCCCCCAGCGACACCTCTCGGTCCGTCACCGACGATCTGGGCCGGACCGTATCGTTTACCCCTTCCCCCCAGCGGGTCATTTCCCTCGCGCCCAACCTCACCGAACTCGTCTACGCCGCCGGCGCTGGGAGTCAACTGGTCGCCGTCACCTCCTCGGGCGACTACCCTCCACCGGTCGACACACTGCCCCGCGTAAGCGCCCTGCCCGTCGACTTCGAGGCCGTGACGGCCCAGGAGCCCGACCTCGTGCTGGCCACCGATCAGATCAACGCCCCCGGCGACACAGACACGTTCGAGGCCCTCGACCTGCCCCTCTACTTTTTCTCGTTCACGTCGCTCGACGATATTTTGACGAGCATCGAAACCCTGGGGCACCTCTTGGACACCGAGCCCGCCGCCGGGGACAGCGCCGCGGCGCTCCGGTCCTCGCTCGATGCCCTTCGGGCCCGGACCGACTCCATTCCGGACGCCCAGCGGCCCCGCGTGTTGGTCCTGGTCGGGGACGATACGCTCTACAGCTTTGGGCGCGGGAGCTACGTGCACACCCTGGTGGAGGTGGCCGGTGGAACGAGCATTACGGCCGACATCGAGAGCCAGGCCCCCACGCTCAGTGACGAATACGTTCTTCAGGAAAAGCCGGACGTGATCCTTGGGTTGTGGGGGCCCGACTATGATCCGGACCGGCTGCTTGACCTGCATCCGACGTGGGACGTGGTGCCGGCCCTCCAGAACGACCGCGTCCTCAGCGTGCCCGCCTCCCTCATCGCCCGGCCCGGGCCTCGCGTGTTGGAAGGGGCTCGTCTGCTGGCCCAACACCTGCATCCGAAACGGTTTTCGTCCCTTCCCCCCTCCACAGACGCCGTCCGTACTGCCTCGACATCAGGTCCGTTGACGCCATGAGGCGCCCGTGGCTCGTCGGACTGGGCTTGGCAACGATGCTGGCCGCGACGGTGGGTGCGGCCGTGACGGTGGGGAGCACGACGACGGCCTGGACCGATGTGTATCGGGTCTTTGCCCACCGCCTGCTTGGCCTCGGCGCCGCGCCGGACCCGACCGTCGATCGCATCGTGTGGCACCTGCGCCTCCCCCGGGCTGTCCTGGCGTGTGTCGTGGGGGGCGGGCTTTCCATCATTGGGGTGGCCATGCAGACGCTCGTGCGCAACCCGCTCGCCGAGCCCTACCTTCTGGGCATCTCCAGCGGGGCCTCGGCCGGGGCCTCGCTCTTCTACCTCGGATTTCTCCCGCCCCTTTTAAGCAAGGCCCTGACGATGCCGGCGGCGGCCTTCGTGGGGGGACTGGCGTCCATCACCATCGTGTACCTGGTGGCCCGTGACGGCCCCCGCGTGTCCGTCGCCCGCCTGTTGTTGGCCGGGGTGGCAATGTCGGCCCTCATGGCCTCGATCACCTCGTTCGTCACCTTTTCCTCGCCCGAGCCCGACAAGCTGCGGGCGGTGCTCTTCTGGCTCCTCGGGTCGCTGAGCGGAGCCCGCTGGGGCCTCCTCCCCATCCCGGCAGTCGTGACGGCCCTCGGCCTCGCGGCGATGCTGATCCTCGCCCGCCCGCTCGACGCGATGCTGGTGGGCGAAGAGCCCGCCCAGAGCCTGGGCATGCCGGTCGAAGCCCTCAAGCGAGGCCTCATCGTGCTCGCAACGCTCGTGACCGGCGCGCTGGTGGCCGTGTCCGGCGCCATCGGGTTCGTGGGCCTCATCGTGCCGCACGCCGTGCGTCTGCTCGCGGGCGTGCCGCACCGGCGCCTCGTGCCCCTCAGCTTCGTGGGCGGGGCCATTTTTCTGTGCGGGGCCGACCTCGCCGCCCGCACAGTGCTGCCGGGCCAGGAGCTCCCCGTCGGCATCTTGACGGCCCTCTGCGGCGTGCCCTTCTTTCTCGTCCTGTTGCGGCAACGGGCGTATCAGTTCGGGTGAGTGAATCGTGGTTCGCGAATCGTGATGGATGCGCCACGCCCCTCTTCGTAGCACTTCACGCATCACGGATCACGCATCACGCCCCCCGCCCCCCATCAATCGCCAAACCTTTCCCTCCCCGCCCCGTACGGCCACCGAGGCTTTCAATCCAAACTGAAAACCCAAATGCCCGACGCCTCGTCCGCCGCCACGAATGGCCGCGCCTCCGCCGATGCCTCCAGCGCCGACGAAGAGCCGCTGGCCCTGGATCGGCCCGTCCCCACCACGCTCGACGAGATCCGCGTGCCGGTGGAGGACGACCTCGAGGCCTTCCGCTCGTATTTTCGAGAGGCGATGCGCTCAGACCACATGCTGCTGGACAAAATCACCCAGTATGTGCTCTGGAAAAAGGGAAAGCGCATCCGTCCCCTCCTCGTCTTACTCACCGCCCAGGCCTGCGGCGGCAATGCGACGGATCAAACCCACCGGGCCGCCGCCCTGGTGGAACTGCTGCACACCGCCACCCTCGTGCACGACGACGTAGTGGACGACGCAGAGGAACGACGGGGGGTGTTTTCGATCAACGCCCTCTGGAAAAACAAAATCGCGGTCCTGCTCGGCGACTTTCTGCTGAGCCGCGGCCTGCTCCTCTCCCTCGACCACGACGACTACTCCGTCCTCCACACCCTCTCCGACGCGGTCCGCCGCATGAGCGAAGGGGAGCTGCTCCAGATCGAAAAGTCGCGCCTGCTCGACATCGACGAGGAGACGTACTTCCGCATCATCTCCGACAAGACCGCCTCCCTCATCTCCGCCTGTACCAAGAGCGGGGCTGTCAGCGTGACCGACGACGAATCGCTGATCGAGCGCATGGACCAGTTTGGCGAGACGCTGGGCCTCGCCTTCCAGATCCGGGACGACCTCTTCGACTTCAGCGTGGAGGACGCCGGGAAGCCGATCGGGATCGACCTGCAGGAAAAGAAAATGACGCTGCCCCTCATCGTGTCGCTTCGCGAAGCGGGACGACGCAAGCAGAAGCGCATCCTCGACATCGTCGACCGGGACGACAAGACGCGCGACGACCTCCGCACCATCGCGGACTTCGTAGACACGCACGGCGGCATCGAGCACGCGCGACGCAAAATGGAGTCGCTGGCGGCAGAGGCTCGCTCCCTGCTCGGGGCCCTTCGCCCGTCCGAGGCGCGCGCCTCCCTCGTCGGCCTTACGGAGTTTGCGATCCAGCGCTCACGCTGAGGCACTGGCGAATTTCGACGTTCGAATGGCGGATTTCTTGGGTTGAAGGGTGCCGGGCCTCCGCACTTTGTCATTTGCAATTCGACACGGCCTGCCATGCCCGCCCTCCACCTCCTCGGCACCGGCGCCGCGATCAGCGACGCGCACCGCACCACCACCATGCTTGCGGTGTCGGACGACGCGTCCCCCTCAAATACGCTCGTCGTAGACTGCGGCGGCGACGTGCTGCAGCGCCTGCAGGCCTGTGGCCGGGCCATCGATGACGTCGACGGCCTCCTTGTCACCCACGCCCACATGGACCACACGAGCGGCTTTCCGCTCTTCATGGAAAAGATCTGGCTCGACGGCCGCGACCGCCCGATCCCCGTCTGCGGCATTGAGCCCGCCTTGGCCCAGGTCCGGCGCACATGGGACGCGTTCGCGCCGGTGCACGAGGGCTGGGACGGCATCCCTCCCATCGACTGGCACAAGGTCCCCCACGAGCAGGAGTCCCGCGTCTGGACCCAGGCCCCTTGGACCGTCACCGCGACTCCGGTCGACCACGGCGATACGGCGAACGTGGGGCTCCGCGTGGAGCACGCCGACGCCGACGGCGTGCTGGCCTACTCCTGCGACACAGCGCCCACCTCGAGCGTCGTCGACCTGGCGCAAGGAGCCGACGTGCTGGTCCATGAAGCCAACGGCGTCGGCGACGGGCACTCGACCGCGGCGGGGGCGGCGGAGGTGGCCGCCGAGGCCGGCGTGGATCGGCTCTTGCTGGTCCACCTCCCCCCCGGCGACAAGAGCAACGCCCTGCGAGAGGCCCGCCAGGTCTTTCCCCACACGGACCTCGGCGAGGAGCTCGGGACGTACGGGTGGTAGCCCCACGCTACAGGACGTACAGCACCACCGCGGCGTAGTGGCACGCGCTCCCGACCAGCACGAACACGTGCCAGATCGCGTGGCTGTACCGCAGGGAGTGCCAGCCGTAGAAGAGAACGCCGATGGTGTAGGCCAGTCCGCCCGCAACGATTAAGAGCAGCCCCCCAAGCGGCAGCGCGGCGCGCATCGGGCTCGCGAAGAGCACCCCAAGCCAGCCCATCAGCAAGTACAGAGAGGTGGCCGCTGGGTGAAAGCGGTGCGTCGAGAACAGTTTGAAGAGCAGTCCCGCAAGGGCGAATCCCCACACCAGTGCGAGCACGCTCCAGCCCCACCCTTCCCGCATGAGCACCCCCGCGAAGGGGGTGTAGGTCCCCGCAATGAGCAAAAAGATGGCGACGTGGTCGAGGATGCGGAGCGTCCGCTTCAGCCGCGCGGTGCCGACGCTGTGGTAGAGGGTAGAGGTGGCGTAGAGGAAGACGAGCGTCCCCCCGAAGACCGCCGAGGCCGCCAGGTCCCACCCGCCGCCCGCGACCCCCGACAGAATGATCAGTCCCATCCAGCCAATCACACTCAGCACAAGCCCAACTCCGTGCGTGATGGCGTTCGCCAGTTCTTCCTCGTAGGACTGCCGCTTGTGCGGCGCCATGGTCGGGTCCTGGGCGGGCTCGGACGCCTCGCCCTTAAAGTTCAACGGGAGCATGGCGGACAACGCCTATCGGCGAGCAGTCAGCAAGGAGTGAGGATACTCGATGCATAAAGATACGACGCACCATAGGTCCTACTGTTACGAAGAGATTAGATCCGGGCCGGATGCGTCTCGGTCGGTGGTTTCTTCCTCTTGCTGTCGAGCGCGTCGCCACGCTCGATAGTCCCGCAAATCTTGCTCCACGAGGGCGAGGCAGGCCGACACGACGGCGGCGTCGTCGAGAAGTCCCACCACAGGAAGGGCGTCCGGCACCAGATCGAACGGGTTGAGGACGTAGAGAAGCGCGAAGCCCGCCGCACTGAGCGTCCAGACCGGGAGACCGCGGTACCGCCCTTCACGGGCATCCCGGACCAGGTGCAGAAGCAGCCGGCCATCGTCCAGAAAACGCCGAAGCCCTCCGCCGTCTTGGAAGCGGGCCTCAATCGCCTCGGCGCGCTCGATGACCGTGTCGAGGTCCATCTTGGTGATGCGCCGGGCATTCTCCCGTACGTATTCGGAATCAATGCGGGCAAGCCGGTCGGCGAGTCCGGTGTTGCGGAGGGCTCGAACGCGCGTCTTCAGTCGGGCGAAGACGGACGTAGAAGGAGAATCATCCGACGAGGCGTCTCGCGGAGCCGGGGACGTGTCGGTCTGACCGTCGGCCATTTCGGAGCAGGGTGATTCGAAAAGCGCGGGAAAGAACTACGCGATCCGGGGACAAATACTCCCCACTCTGTCACACTGGTCCCTTGCCCTGCCAGTCGCCAAAGATTTGCTTTACAATAACGGCATTTGCCCCGCTGACTCTCTCCCAACAATTCTCTATGTTGAGCACCAAGTATTTTTCACCGTCCCCTTTTCCGTGCGTATGCACTTGAGCATAGATCAGATCAACGATGCCGTCCAGTTTCGCGGCACGAACGGCGACCACGACGTGATGATCGCCTCAACGGGCGACCAGGACGGCCTGAGCCCGATGGAGATGGCCGCCCTGAGCGTCGTCGGCTGCAGCAGCATCGACCTCCTGACGATCCTGGAGAAGCAGAAACAGACCGTCGACGACTTCCACGCCGAGATTGATGGAACGCGGGCCGACGACTCCCCGCGCGTCTTCACCGACCTGCACCTGCACTACCGGCTCGACGGCGACGTAAACCCGGACAAGGTTCGCCGGGCGATTAACCTGAGCCTCGACACGTACTGCTCGGTGTCGAACATGGTCGATCAGACCGCCACCATCACGTACGCCTTCACCGTCAACGGCGACCGGTACGAGCAGGACGAGTAGCCTCGTCCACCGCCGAACGCCCCGAGAACAAAACGCCAACCTACGTCTGGATCACCCCGGGATTGAACCGCTCCAGCGTCGGGTTGTGGTCGACCATGTCGAGGCCGCGACTGAGCCATTCCCGCGTATCGAGCGGGTCGATGAGGGCGTCCACCCACAGACGAGCCGCCGCATAGTACGGAGTCGTCTGCTCCTCGTAGCGGTCCTGTATCTCGGACAGCAGCGCCTGCTCGTCCTCCTCTGAGAGTTCTTTCCCTTGTTTCTCGAGCTGGCGCACCTTGATCTGCTTGAGCACCTTCGAGGCCTGCGTCCCCCCCATCACCGCAATCTTGGCCGTGGGCCAGGCCAGCACGAGGCGCGGATCGTAGGCCCGCCCGCACATTGCGTAATTGCCGGCGCCGTACGAATTGCCCACCACCACGGTGAGCTTCGGCACCGTGGAGTTGGACACGGCGTTGACCATCTTCGCGCCGTCCTTGATGATGCCCCCCTGCTCGGCCCGCTTTCCCACCATGAAGCCCGTCACGTCTTGGAAGAAGACGATGGGGATCTCCTTCTGGTTGCAGTTCATGACGAAGCGAGCCCCCTTGTCCGCCGCATCGCCGTAGATGACACCCCCCACCTGAATTTCTCCCTTCGAGTCGAGATCGGTCCGGTTGCGCACCACGGCCCGCTGGTTCGCCACGACCCCCACGTTCCACCCATCGATACGGGCGTAGCCGGTGAGTAGGGTTTGGCCATACCCCTCCTTGTACTCGGTCCACGACTCCGCGTCGACAATCCGGGCCAGAATTTCGCGCATGTCGTACTGGGCATTCCCCTCCGCCGGGAAAAGGCCGTACAGCTCGTCCGCCGGGTAGGCCGGTTCGGCCGACTCTTTCCGGGCGTATCCGAAGCGTTCCACCGGGCCCGAGTGGTCCACGAGCGACCGGATCTTGTCCAGCGCCGCCTCGTCGTCCTCAACTTTGTGGTCGACCACGCCGGAGATTTCGGAATGGGTGGTGGCACCCCCCAGCTCGTCCTTCTCCACGTCTTCCCCAATGGCCGCCTTCACGAGGTACGGCCCCGCCAGAAACACGGAGCCGGTGTCCTCTACGATAATGGCCTCGTCGCTCATGATGGGGAGGTAGGCCCCGCCGGCCACACAGCTGCCCATGATGGCCGCGATCTGCGGAATGCCCTTGCTCGACAGCCTCGCGTTGTTGCGGAAGATGCGGCCGAAGTCGTCCTCGTCCGGAAAAATCTCGTCCTGCATCGGCAGGTACACGCCCGCCGAGTCGACCAGGTAAAGGATGGGCACGTGGTTCTCCAGCGCAATCTTCTGCGCGCGGAGGTTCTTTTTGGCTGTAATCGGAAACCAGGCCCCCGCCTTCACGGTCGCGTCGTTCGCCACGATCATGCACTCACGGCCGCTTACGGGCCCGAGGCCCATGACGGTGCCCCCGGCGGGGCAGCCGCCCTCCTCCTCGTACATCTCGTACCCGGCAAAGAGCCCCACCTCCGCAAACGCCTCCGGGGCGTCGACTAGGTACTCGATCCGCTCGCGGGCAGTGAGCTTGCCGCGTTCGTGCTCTCGCTCGACCTTTTCCGCACCGCCTCCCTCTCGCACCGTCGCGGCGCGCTCCTTCATCGTTTCGACGAGGGCTTCGTAGTGGGCGGCCTGCTCCTGGAACGAAGCGCTTTCAGCAGAGGCGGGGGTGCCTAGGGTGCCAGAGTCGGACATGCAAACACGGAGGTTGCGAGAAGAGTGGTACGGGGCTCAATCTAACCGCCGTGCGCACCAATCCAAAGCCCTGCGTTCCGAAATGGACGCCCGTGGCTCGTGGGCGCGGTCGCAGTCTCCTAGATGAGGCCCGCCCGTGAAGGCGTCCGTACGGGCAGGAAACATCCGGAGCGTGGGCGGGAACTTTCCGGGCCTGGGGCGTCAAAGGCCCGGGGGGAATCCACTTTACAACACCGCATCGGTTGGATGCGGGGAGACATTGATATGAGCAGACCACAGAAAGTCTTCGCCAGCCCTTTTCGTCGGGTGTACCGGCGCCGCCCATCGCCACGCCTAAAGGCCTTCCGGGCCCGGAAAAAGCGCCGTGCAAAGCAAATTCGGAGGGCCCTCCGCCGGGCCGCCCGCACAGGGACGCCACGTGCCCCTCTCGTGCCTGGAACGGAGGCACGAAGCTCTTTTCGTACAGGGCAGCACCGAGCGCCCTCCCACCTTCAGACCTTGCCCCTTGGTGAAGAACACGACTGGCCGGCCTTCTCAACGACACGCTCCAATGTCGCCCCCCGGCGAACACCGCCCGCTGCTCCACCGACGGACCCACTAGAGCTGCTCGAGGCGATGCGCGACGCGCGACGTGAGACAGATGCAACCCCGGCCGAGTGGTCCGATGGGGAGATCGAGCGGATCTGGAAAAGCACAACCGACTGACCGGAACGGCTCTCTCGTCCCAAACACGAAAGAGCCCGTCCTCCACGGTCGGAGGACGAGCCCTCAAGGGACAGAGTGTACGCGTGGTGGATCGAAAGACCTGACTGGGCCAAAACGGCTGACAACGGGGCGTATTACAGAATAGCGCTCATCTTGCGGCGTATTTCGTCGACGGGTTCTTCCGTCTTGTCGTGGATCAGCCCCACGATCTTCTCGAAGTTTCCCCGGGCCCGCTTCATCTGTTTGTTGTCGAAATCGGCCTCGTCCCAGATGTCCTTAATTTGATCCCGAATTCGACGCCAGTCCTCATTCATTTTTTCCGTCGCCATAACCAACCTCGTGGGGTTCGTGAGCAAAATTGTGGCTTCTCAACACGGTATTACCGCATTTCCAGTATCGGGGTTTCCTCGGTCGCATGGGGGCGGGTCCACGTTTTCGATTCTTTTGGTGCCAGGAGGCGCTCGGAGCTGTGATCCCACCCCTCCCCGGAAGCGGGCGCCGAGCCAGGCCGCCGAACCCAGAGGGTGGCCCCATAGCAGTCGGTGGGGCGATGCCCCGTAGACGCCGACGCCGAAGTCAGAAATCCGAGTACAATCCGACCGGTTTCACCCACCGTTCCGAACGGCGAGAACCGCTCCTCGTAATGGTTTCTTGAGTTGATTATGGAGCAGCAGCGGTGTTCTCAATGCCCGACGTTGGAATTATCGGGGCCGGCATTAGTGGCTTGGCGGCCGCGTATCGACTGCATGAGCAGGGCCTCTCAGTTCAGGTTCTGGAAGCCTCCGGGAAGACGGGCGGCGTTATCCAGTCGGACTCGTCGGGGGGGTTTCTGGTCGAAGACGGACCCAATTCGATTCGGGCCGGTGCCCCCGCCCTGGAGGCGCTGATCGACGCCCTCCACCTTCACGACGAACGGGTGTGGGCAAACGACGAGGCCGACACGCGATACGTGGTGCGCGACGGCCGGCCCACGCCCCTGCCCCGCTCGGTCGGCTCTTTCCTCACGACCGACTTGTTCTCTGTCCGCGCAAAGCTCCGCCTCTTGGCAGAACCCTTCATCGGGCGGGCGGCGGGCGAGGAGGAAAGCGTGGCCCAGTTCACGAAGCGACGCCTGGGTCCGGAGGTGCTCAAGTACGCCGTGGCTCCCTTCGTGGGCGGCGTGTTTGCAGGAACCCCCGACGATCTCTCTGTTCAGCATGCCCTCGAGCGCCTCGCAGCACTCGAAGACGAATCCGGGTCCCTCCTCCTCGGCGCAATTCAGAATGCCCTCACAGACGGCGATAGCGCCCCGGACACCCCCTCGGGCCTCTTCTCTTTCCGGGACGGCCTGCAGACCCTCCCCGACGCCCTGGCGGATGCGCTCGGCGACCGCATCACCCTGAATGCCCCTGTCCATGCCCTCAGGCACGATGGGTCTGCCTGGAAAGTTACGATGTCCCCCGCGGATGCCCCCGCCTCCACACGCACCTACGACGCGCTCGTCTGCACCGCCCCGCTTCATCGACTCTCTGAGATGAAGATCGACACCTCCGTCGACCTCTCTCCCCTTGGGAACGTCTCGCACCCGCCCTTGAGCGTGCTCGCCCTCGGCTACGAACGGGCCGCAATCGACCATCCGCTCGACGGCTTCGGCCTGCTCGTGCCCCCCGTGGAGGACGCACTTGACATCCTCGGGACCATCTTCTCGTCGACCCTTTTTCCGGGCCGTGCCCCGGACGGACACGTGCTTCTCACCACCTTCGTCGGCGGTGGGCGGGCCCCCGGCCAAGCAACAACCGACACAGCAGCCCTGCAGGCCCTCGTGGAGCGCGATCTGGATGCCCTGTTCGGCGTGCGTGCTTCGCCCGTCTTTCGGCGTCACGTACACTGGCCCCACGCCATTCCGCAGTACGAGCTCGGGTACGGCACGGTCAAGGACACCCTCAACGCCCTCGAAGCAGCACATCCCCGCCTTGCTCTCGCCGGGAATTACCGAGGCGGCGTGTCGGTGGGCGACGCGCTCACGTCCGGTGTGGAGGCGGCCGATCGCCTGCTCGGCCCGGATGAGCAGGCCACGCAGCCTCACTGACGCCGCGCATCGGCCGCTCCCGTCTCGGCGGCCAGTTGCCGCACCAGCCGGCGCTTCACGACCGGCAGGAGCGTTTCCTGGTACGGCACGTCAAGGTCGGTTTTTGAAAAGTACGTGGCCGGGTTGGGCAGGTCGCGGCGTTCTTCGATGAGCTGGAGCTTAACGGTCGACGGATTCGCGTCCACTTCTTCTTCCGGGACGGTCTTGCAGTGGACCGTTTTCAGGGCGCGGTGGGTCTCTCCGTCC
>Ga0207753_1000582_pt1 | contig 13898 bp, 12 predicted proteins | sample PonA233FremontCA_2_FD_187273 | JGI IMG/M metagenome (GOLD analysis project Ga0207753, IMG submission 187273) | Salt pond sediment microbial community from Fremont, CA, USA - Pond A23 Sediment 3 (SPAdes) | ecosystem: Environmental > Aquatic > Non-marine Saline and Alkaline > Saline | place: USA...
CGGCACCACAAGGGAGATCGGGTGTTGCAGTCCGCAAGTGACCCGAACGCGGCCTTCAGATCCGACCTTGGTCACGATTCCTTGGTGTGTAGCCGTCCCGTCTGGGTCGGCTACGGTCTGTGACGAAACCCGGAGCGGAGGGAGTATGCCCGCGAACTGCAGTTCGTCGCGTCTGCCCCACACCTCGTTTTTGAGGTAGGGGGGCGTCGCGGCGTACTGCAGCACAACGCGGACGAACTCTTCGCCCCACCGACGTTCGCCCTCCCGGTCGGGGAAGACAAGCAGTCGGTCGGCCCGGAACACCGCCGCCGCGCGGGCGACGTAGCCGAGTTTGCGAGTTGCCTCGCGTTTGTCTTCGGCTTCGCGGACGACCGACGACGGAACCAGTAGTGTTAGTCCGTCCATCGGGTGTGCCTCGTCACTAGACTGTATCCACGATTCCCAATCAGGGCCTAAAAGGGTAGCGGAACGATCTCCCCCTGTGTCGCCTTCACACGGCCAGTAGAGAGCCTGTATCCGGCAATTACGTTGTTGGTTGGTGTGGCATACCACACGGGAAACGGGGAGGTGGTCGACGACAACTGGCCGGAACGTAGTGAGCAAGCGGTGTTGGCATATTCTGCCAGCAGAATCTTTGTTCGGTTGCCCGCGTACGCGCACAGAGACTATTAACAGCGTCGCTAATACAGCAGATCGGTGTCGTTCTGAATCATATAGAGGCTCCGGGAAGCGATGTTGACTGCGTGGTCGCCAATGCGTTCGAGATCCCGAACCGTAAGCAGGAGCCGCGAAATATCTGCGAGGAGTCCTTCGGCATCTACCTCACCAGTCGACCGCTCGCGGCCCAAGAGATCGCGGACGACCGTCTCGGAGGCGGCCGCACACTGTTGATCGACAACGTCGTCGCGCTCGGCGAGATTGTAACACAGCTCGCTGTCTTCGTCGGCGTAGGCGACCATCGCGTCTTCGAGCATTTCGGTGACCGCGGTGCCGATCGCTTGGACGTCGACCTCCGGCAGCCGCGTCCGGCTAGTGGTCAGCGAGTACTCCGCGAGGTTGGCCGCGAGGTCGCCGACGCGTTCGAGATCGGTGAGGATCTTAAAAGAGGCCGCAATAAATCGGAGATCGCTCGCGACCGGCTGCTGGAGTGCGATCAGGTCGACACAGTCGCCCTCCAGTTCGAGGTACTGCTCGTTGATCTCGTCATCGCCGTCGATCACCTCTTGGGCCAACGATTCGTCGGTCTGTTCGAGCGCGGAGAGCGCGCGCCGGAGCCGATCGAGGACGATCTCCGAGAGGTACAGCACGTCCTCCCGAAGCGTGTCGAGGCGGTGCTGGTAGTCGACGCGTGGCATGCCCATACATTCAGATGAAACCCGTATGAGCCTTCCGTTTAACTCAATATTAGGTGTATTACTGGCGTTCTGTGCAGATACTCGCGACTAATGCGACGAATACCGAGTCGACTAACGACGGCCGGCTGGTGGGCGACCGATCAGGTGCCTCGCCGTCGGGCTGCAAACAGTAGCACACCGCCCAACGCGGCGAGTGCCGCCCCGATCCTGAAGCCCGGTGTCGAGTCTTCGGCCGCCTGTGTCTCCGCTTCGGTTTCGGCGACGTCGACGGTGTGGGATGCCGTGTCGGTTCGCTCGTCGGCGGTCGACACTGTCACGTTAACCTCGGCTGTGCCTGCCTCCTCGAAGGCGTGGGTCAGCGCCGAGCCGTTAGTCGAGTCGACGGGCGTCCCGTTGACGGTCCACTCGTAGCTCTCGATCTCTTCGGTCGAGCTGTTGACACTAAACGTGACGTTCTGGCCGACCGTTGCCTGCTCGGGGCCGAAGAGTGAGGCTGTTACCTGCTCGGACTCCGGGACGGTCTCGATTTGGACCTCCTGTTCGAGGCTGTTGAACCAGATCCGTTTGTAGTCCTCGCCGCCGTCGGTGGCGCTAACGACCTGCCAGTCGTCGATCGTCCCGTTGTACTCCTCGCCCTCCTCGGGGTCGTCAGGGTCCTCGTCAGGGCGGCGGTCGTCACCGTACCGGTGATAGGAGTTCCCGTTGAACGCGGGGTCGATCGTGATCGACACGTCGTCGCCCCCGAGACCACGGTAGGCCATCCCGTCGGTTCGACCGTTCGACCACACCCAACTCAGCCGTGCGTCGACGTCCTCCGGCGGGTCGCCATCGTTGCCGGCGGCCCCGGCGCGATGGTTCGCGCCGAGCTGATGGATATCGTCTTTTTCGACCGTCTCGTTCCGCCAGTCGTAGTCGTCGTCGATCACGGCCCACTCACCGTCGTCGGGCAGGCCGGTCAGCTCCCAACTCACGGAGCTTCCGGCGGTCCCGTTTTCACGGTCCTCGTAATACTTGTCGTGAATGGCAACCAGACTCACGCCGTCCGGACCCTCGTACAGCATGAGGATGCTTGTGCTGTCCTGCTGGAATTCGGTCGTTCCCTGCGAGCTGAACGATCGTCCCCACGAGGGGTCCTCTCGGCTCTGATACGGATACCGATAGTCGTAGAACACCTCGACTGGGACGTCGCCCTGTATTGGTTCGACCTCGAACTCCTGGTCGCCCTGTACGATGCGATAGGTGTACTCGTCGGCCGCTGGTTCGTCGGCCGCCGGCTGCTCGGACTGTGCGGACACCATCGGTGCGAACAGTGCGGAGATCATGAGGAGCGCAACGAGGAAACTGAGTACTGCGGGCTGTCGTGTTGAATTCATTGTGTGTCCGGTTGAGGAAGCCATCGCCACCGAGTCGGTGTCGACCCGACTGTCGATTGGGTGCCGTAGCGTTCGAGTCGTCAGACCCACTGCCATCGGTTTGTTATAGATGTGTAACTCGCGATAAGCCTGAACTACCCGTTTCAACCGGGTGACAAGCTGGCCGCCGACTCGCCTGTACCGGGACCAGTGATGACCCCCGATCCCGAGGTCGAGCCGGGGAGCTCTGCGGTCTCCGTGACTGTCGACTCCCGATTGCTACACACAACGAGAACAGACCACGTCCGTGACCGGCTCGATCAGAAAGCAGCATCCCAACGACAACGGGCGAACCGGTGATTCGAGGCAGGCCACGAGCGCGACCGTTCGGTCGGAGCGACGGTATTCACAACCGATCAGTCCGTGAAACTGATCTGCCCCCGTTTCGACCGGATCCTGCCGGGGCTATCGCGGGAGTCGACGGAGCAGTAGACAGTCCAGTGTGACCAAGAAATTCCACTCCTGTCGTGTGGTTTTCCCACTCATAGGGCACGACTTTCGCAACCCTTATACATCCACCTCCGGTTAGAAGTAAATGCGAAGAACGCGCGTCGGTAGTGTAGTGGTATCACGTAACCTTGCCATGGTTACAACCGGGGTTCAAATCCCCGCCGACGCATACTTTCTCCGGCGACTAACCAACAAGCGGCGCGTCTCGTTGCGCCGCGACACAGGTCGCCGGATGTCTGCACCAGAGGATTTGAACTAAGGAGCGACGCGAACGCGGTGAGCAGAGCAACTGGAGTTCAAATCCCCGCCGACGCATCTTCTCCCGAACACAACACCTGCGAGCGACTGCTGTGTCGTTGGCTCTCCACGAGAGGGTGTGATCGTCCCGTCGGATTTGAATCAAAGGCCGGTACACGATCGTCTGCGATCTCGCGAGCGACCGTGGTTCGAATCCCTGCCGACGGTGCCCGGTTAGTTCCGGTCGGCGTCGTCGATGTTCACACCGTCGGATGCGTTTCGGTCGGCTTCTCCGGTCACGTCAGCGTCGAGCGCCGTAATCGACAGCATGTTGGGCTCGATCCCGCCGAGTCCGCGAGTCGCACACAGCTCGTCGACGAGCCGAACCATCCCGTCCGAAATCGGGTCGTCCCGAATACGGCCGACAGGGTGGGAGAGACAGGTCGACATGGCCGAGTAGTCGGGCACAGCCGGCGAAAGCGTGGCTTTGCTGCCAGCCGTATGCGGTCCCAACACGAAGAAAGCCGGGCAGCCGCCGGACTACGATTCGTCCCGTCGGTCGATGACCGCGAGGACGACGAGACCCGCCGAAACGAGGACGAACGCCAACAGAGCGAGCCGCGGGATCGTGAAGAGCCCGAGTCCCTCCCACTGGATCGCCCCACAGCCGATACCGAGCGAACACTGAGCGGTCGGTGTCAGTTGGAGCACCGTATGGTACGCCGAGACGCCGATCCCGAGAACCGACAGCGGCAGGGCGGTCCGCCAGACCTCACTCCGAGTTTCATAGGCGGCGACACCGAGTATCACGATCAGTGGATATATCAGAATGCGTTGATACCAGCAGAGCTCACACGGCACTAGGCCAACGATCTCGCTGAAATAGAGACTCCCCGCGGTAGCGACCGCCGCGACGAGCGTACAGCCGACGAGCAGTCGACGACGCATACGGATTCTATTCTCGATGGATCTTTGAAGCTTCCGTTACCACGATCGGCATTCCAGTCCGGTCTCCTATCCGCGGGAGTTAGGAGCCGACAGGTCCACAGTCGACCCATGACAGTCATTGCACTCCTGAGTGTCGCGCCGGTCATCGAAGACAGCATGGCCGAGGAAGTCGCCGCAGCCGTCGACGCACTCGAGGGCCACGAGATCAGCTACGAGACCAACCCCATGGGCACCGTTATCGAGGCCGAGGATATCGATACCCTTCTGGCAGCCGTCGGGGATGCCCACAAGGCCGTCGACGCCGATCGGGTGAGCACCGTCCTGAAGGTCGACGACAAGCGGACCAGCGACGAGTCGCCGCCCGAAAAGGTCGAAGCCGTCGAGGAAGTACTCGGCCGGGAGGCGCGGAACAAAGACTGATCGACCGCGGGACGACTACGAATCCCTTTAGGAGACGACGGCCAACCGGAGGGTATGGAGAGTATCAACCGCTCGGCAGTCGAACTCGTCGACGAGACGCTCGACTTCGCCGAGGAACTCGGCGTTGTCCCCGCCGAACTCGACTGCGGCACAACGGTGATCGACTTCGGCGTGGTCGCCGACGGCGGCATCGAGGCCGGGCTCATGCTGGCGGATATCCAGACGGCCGGACTCGCAACGACCTACACCCAGATGGATCAGATCGGCGGCGCGCCGATCCCCTACGTCGAACTGACAACCGACCACCCAGCGGTCGGGCTGCTCTGCTCGCAGAAGGCCGGTTGGGAGCTCGACGTCGAGGGGTTCAACGGACTGGGATCCGGCCCGGCCCGCGCCCTGGTCGGCGAGGAGACCGACTTCGAGCGCGTTGGCTACTACGACGAGTTCGATTTCTCCGTCCTGACTGTCGAGTCTATCGATCTCCCCGACGACCGGATCGCCGAACACGTCGCCGACCGCAGCAATGTCGAGCCGACGAGCGTCTTCCTGCCGACCTACGCCGCCGGGTCGACGGCGGGCAGCGTCTCGATGGCCGCCCGCGCCGCCGAACTCGCGGTCTTCCGACTGTCGGAACTCGGCTACCCGCCGACCGAGATCCTCTCGGCAACCGGTCGGGCCCCGGTCGCCCCCGTCAGCTACAACGAATCGGTCGCCATGGGCCGGACGAACGACGCGCTGGCCTACGGCGGCGAGGTCTACTTGCAGGTCCGCGAGGAGTCGAACGTCTTCGATCAGGTCCCCTCCAACGCACGCGAAGAGTACGGCGTCCCCTTCGAGCGCATCTTCGAGGAGGCCGACTGGGACTTTTACGAAGTCGACGAGAGCATCTTCGCGCCCGCCAAGGTCACCATCGACGTGGTCGACGGCGCGACCTACGTGCTGGGCGAAACCGACGAGACGCTTGTCGCGGAATCCTTCGGCATCCAGTAGGCAATGCGGTTCAAATGGGTCGTCGAACCGCCAGCCACGCTCGACGCGGTGGAGGATGCCCGACGGGCGATCCCGCTCGTGCCTGCCAGCGAGGCCGCCTGTCTCCGTCGACTCCTCGACCGCACCGACATCGGCGACCGCGAGGACGCAAGCGAGTGGCTGACGTTTCTGCGGGCTCTTGGGCTCGTCGACCGAACAGCGAGTGGCTACCGTCGAAAACGGGTCGAACTCGCGACCGGCGAGCTGGTCGACCGACTTCGTGACGGTATCTACGGGGCGCGCGAAACCTATGCCCGACTGGCGGCCGCCGACGCGCCGCTGTCGATCGGTGATCTCGATGGCGCGGTCGACCTCCCGACGTGGGAACGACACCACCACACTGACCCTGAAAAGGTTCGTCGACAGCGGCTGCAGCGACTGGTCGAGTGGTTCGTACTGTGTGGCGTCGCTGAGCGGACCGCTGCTGGCTATCTTATACCTACATAGCGCCTACCGTCGCACAATCAGGTCGTAGCCGGAGGCTACGGCGCGTTAGCCGTCGACTGAGGTGACCGTACCCACACCCTTACTCGATCCCTCGCGGAAGACGAACCGCTGGCCCTCCTCGATGAAGTAGGGGCGGAACTTGAACTCGACAGTCGTGGTGCCGGTATCGCCAGGCAGTAGTTTGCCGTTTTCGGGCGAGAAGACCGCCGTTTCGCTGAGCGTCTCCAGATGAACAACGGGTTCGTATCCGTCGGTGATCCGCGTCGGATGGTTCAGAACCATCACCTCTGCCGCAAAAGAGCGCACCGGTTCGGGGTCTGCCCCCCGCGGGAGCAGCACCATCCCACGTTCGACCTCGCTCTCGGCGACACCCTTCAGGGCGATGCCGACGATCCGCCCGGCTTTGGCCTCGTCGACCCGGTGGTAGTGCATCTCGATCGATCGAACCTCGACCTCCCGGAACGTCCCATCCGGCATCGGGCCCAACAGGAGTTCGTCGCCCGCCGAGACGCTCCCGGCGTTGATCGTTCCGGAAGCGACCGCCCCGACGCCGGTGACGTTGTAGCTTCGGTCGATGTACATCTGGAACTCGCTGTGTTCGTCGGTCGCCCGCTTGGGCAACGTCTCGAACAGCCGGTCGAGGTCGCCCATCCCGTCGCCGCGGACCGCACTCGTTCGAATGATGGGGACGACCGTCTCGCTCAGTTCGCTGGCTGCGGTTTCGATGCCGTAGCGCTCGACCCGCAGCGGCGTCTTGTCGACGTCCCGGAGCAGGGTCTCGATCTCCTTTTCGACCTCGACGACGCGCTCCGTCGAGACCGCGTCGACTTTCGTCACGGCGACGATCGTCGGGAGATCGGTCGCCAGCAGGATGCCGAGATGTTCGCGGGTCGTTTTCGTGGGGCCGTCGTCGGCCGCAACAGCGAGGAGTCCGTAGTCGATCTTCTGGCCGACCAGCCCGCGGATCGTCGTCCGCAGCCACGGCTCGTGGCCAACGGTGTCGACGAAGGAGACGAGTCGGTTCGCCTCTTGGACGACACGCGCGCGATCCGTTTTTCGGTGGGGGTTATCCATCCTCACGGGATCGCCCGTCTCGTCGAAGCCGTAGACGGCATACGAGAGGTCCGCCGACAGCCCACGTTCGACCTCGTGGGGCTGGACGTCGAGAAAACTCCGCGTGAAGCCGTCGCCATCGTCGGGTTCGCCCGTGACCAGCGAGCCGACGAGCGTCGACTTGCCGTGGTCGACGTGGCCCGCCGTCCCGATGACGATGTGGCCGTTGTCAGCGGTCAGCATCGACCCCTCGCGGACTGTCGCCATCCCGACGAGTCCGTCGTCGCCGGCGCTCCACGTGTCGACGTTCTCGATATGGGCACCCGCCTCCTCGGCGAGCAGGGAGAGTACATCCATCGTCTCGGAGAAGTCGTCGGGAGCGATACCTGCGATGCCGCCGTCGTCGGTCACCCCGACGACGTAGGTGGCCTCGCCGTCGCCCGACAGCACCCGGTGGCGGAGTTGGGCTGCCAGACTCTCCATGCGGCCATCAGCCAGATGGAGTTCGCGGGTGAGCCGTTCTTTGAACTCGATGTGGCCGCCGTCCTGTTCACCGCGCTTGAGGGCCTGCTGCAAGGCGGCCCGATCCGCGCTCATACCCGCCGTTTGTCAGGCGACTGTAAAACGCTTTTCATGCCGTGTGTCTTCATACCATACAATAGTCGACCGTCACTGCTGCCAGCGCTTCACTGGCTCACTCGCTCAACCGCTCGTAGGCACGGCTTACCTTTTTAAATTTCTCCTCGTCACCGGAGTCGGTGTCCGGGTGATGTTCCTTCGCCTTCCGGCGGTAGGCGGCCTTTAGCTCGTCGTCGCTGGCTGCGGCGTCGACATCGAGAATACGGCGGGCCTCCGACTGAGAGGGAGCCGAGGGGTCGGTCTCGCGTGAGGCTCCGGCCCGTCGACGGCCTCGACGGCGGTTCTGTCGAGTCCGACGGGCACGCTCGCGGGCGGTGTCGCCGTCGGTGGCCCGCCCGCCGAACGGCCCCGGATCGAAGCCTGCGCGGTCGTCGCCGAGGTTCCCAGCAGCAGCCTCGCGACTGACCCGGTCGCCGAGTTTACCGCTGGCCTGATACCACAGCAGGTACGCCGACGCGCCGAACGGGACCGCGACGGCGAGGAAAAAGGGGCTAACGACGATCCCGACGATCAGCATGAGGGCTGTGATACCGAACAACACCGCCGACACGCCAAGGATGAGCCCGTTTCGATCCACTACCTCAGTCGACGTATTGCACCATTGTAATTCTCTCGACGACGCCGGGAGGGTGTCCCGGGCGTCGATCGTATCGTCGACCCGAACCTCGGGGAGGGCCAAGTTCTTGTCGTGTCGACCTGTTGTAGGCGGTATGACAGAGACGCCAGCTCGAACTCCGACGACCGATCCCGAGCGCCGGAGTGCCGACGACCACGGCCACGACACCGTCTCGCCGCTACAGGCGGCGATCATCACCGTTTCGACCTCACGGGCCACTGCCGACGATCCGGACGATCCCGGCGGCGATCGGATCGAGTCGTTGTTCGAAGCCGCCGACCACCGTGTCGTCGAGCGCCGACTCGTTCCCGATGGGATCGGCCCCGTACAGCAGGCCCTCGATGAGTTGCTGGACGACCGAACCGTCGACCTCGTGGTCTGCACCGGGGGAACGGGGCCGACGGTCGACGACGTGACGCCGGATGCGGTCGCCGACCGGTTCGACCGCGAGCTACCGGGGTTCGGCGAGCTGTTCCGCCGGCTCTCCTACGAGGAGATCGGTTCGCGGACGATCGCCTCGCGGTCGACCGCCGGAATCGCCCGCGATACACCCGTGTTCGTCCTGCCGGGCAGTCGGAACGCCGTCGAGCTGGCGACCGAGGCGATCATCCTAGAGGAAGCGCCCCATCTGGTCGGGCTGTCGACCCGTCATCTGGGCGGCGAAGAGACGTAACGACCGAGAGCCAACGCCACCGACACCACGCGTTTCTGATTCGTCACAGGGTTTATTGGCCCCGTCGCTGAGTTTCAGTACGGACGACGAAGCCACGCGGGAGCCAACCGGATCGGACAGCAGACCTCGATACCCCCAGCGTGGTGTTTATCAACAGGAGTCGTAGAACTACAGTAATGCAGTCTGATTCACCAGCACAGATCGGAATCGTCGGCCTCGGCGGCATCGGCCACTATCACGCCGACCTCCTCGCCGACCAGCCCTCCGCTGACCTCGTCGGAGGTGTCGACATCTCGGGCGACGCCAGACGCGCCTTTAGCGAAAAGTACAACGTCTCGACCTACGAGCAGGTCGGCGACCTCTTGGCGGTGGTCGACGCGCTGTTCGTCACGACACCCAACCGCTTCCACGAGGAGTACACGATCGACGCCCTCGAAGCGGGCCTCGATGTCCTGCTTGAAAAGCCGCTGGCCCACACCTTAGAGAGCGCCGAGCGGATCGTCGAGGCGGCCCACACCGCGGAGGGATTCTGTATGGTCGGCTTCAACAACCGGTTTTCCGCGCCGGTCGAGGTAATCAAACGGTATCAGGCCGACGGCCGGTTCGGCGAGTTCTCCCACATCGAGGCCAACTACGTTCGGCGGCGTGGGATTCCGGGCCGCGGCTCGTGGTTCACCTCCAAGGAGGTCGCCGGTGGCGGCTCGCTGATCGATATCGGCGTCCACGCCATCGATCTGGCGCTCTACTTTCTGGATTTCCCGGCGATAGCGGAGGTCTCGGGGACTGCCCGCTCGCAGTTCGGCACCCGCGAAGACTACGCCTTCGTCGAGATGTGGGGCGACGACATCGGGCCACAGGGGTTCGACGTCGACGATTCGGCCAGCGCCTTCATTCGAACCAAAAAGGGCCAGACCATCTCGTTGAATGTCGCGTGGGCAGCAAACCGGCCGACTGACGACGAGTTTGTCCTCCGGGGCACCGAAGCTGGGGCGACGTTCGACCGGTCGAGCCACGAGCTGACGATCTACGAGGACAGCAAGGCCGGTCGGGACCACCTCACCGACGCCGAGATCGAAACCCGCGCCAGCGACACCCACAAAGCCGAACAGCGGTACTTCATCGACCACATCGGCTCGAAGACGACCCCCGAGCGAAACACGGTCGAGGAGGGGCTGGCCGTCCAGCGCGTTATCGACGCCATCTATCGCTCCTCCGAAGAGGGGCGGGCGATCTCGCTGGACTGAAAGGAACCGATCAGAGTTCTTCGTCGGCGAGTTCCTGCTCGGCGACGATCTCGTACGGCGTGAGGCCCTCTCGAATCCCATCCAGCAGCCGGAAGGCATCGTCCGGCGAGAGGAAGTGCCGCGTCACGACGCGGCCGAGCGGTGTCGGTTCTAGCCCGTCGATAAACTCCCATTCGAGCAACCGACCGACCGACCGTGTGGTGTCGATCTCACCCAACATCCGGTCGTTGAGCCGTTTTGCCTGTTTGCCTGCGACGGTGACGTTCGCCAGCGTCTCCTCGACGGCGGCAGCCTCATCGTAAACGTTGCGGACGTCCTCCATCTCTCCCTTTAAGAGCTTGAAGGCGACCTCGTCTTCGGTCATCTCCATCGAGTTGTGGTAGGTGACGTCGGGCTCGATCAGCATGTAGACGGTGCCGCGGTCGTGGTAATCCGGTCGACCCGCCCGCCCGAGCATCTGGCTGAACTCCTGGACCGAGAGCCACTCGATACCCATCGCGAGGGTGTCGAAAATCACCTGCGAGGCCGGGAAGTCGACACCCGCCGCGAGGGCGGCGGTGGTGACGACCGCCGAGAGTTCCTGATCGAGGAACTGTTTTTCGACCTTCTTGCGCTTTTTGTAGTCGAGGCCCGCGTGGTAGGGTGCCGAGTCGTACTGGAGCTTGCGGCTGATCGTATGACAGCGCCGCCGGGAGTTGGTGAAGATGATCGTCTGGCCCCGATATCCCTTGGAGGATTTCTGGTCGAAGGCACGTTTGACGAGTTTGTTTTCGAGCCGGAGTTTCTCCCGTTCGTCGGCGAAGGTGACGTGGCGCTCGATGGGGATCGGCCGCTCCTCGAACTCGATGAGTCGCGCGCCGAGTCGACCGGCCAACCACTCGGGGTTGCCGACGGTCGCCGAGAGGTAGATCCACTGTGCGCCGCTGTAGCCGCCACTGTGGTTTTCGGCCCGCTGCTCGCAGTAGTGTTTCAGCCGCGAGATCAGCCCATCGAGGCGGTGGCCCCGCTCTTCTTCCTTGAGCGTGTGGACCTCGTCGATGACGACGGTCCCGACGTCGCCGAGGTTCTTGCCCGTCCGAAGGGCGTGGTCGATCCCCTCGTAGGTGCCGACGATGACGTCGGCGTTCGGATCGAACTGGCTGCCGGAGTCGGCGATCCGGCTCGCACCGACACGGATCGTGACGTCGAGGCCGAGTTCGCCGTACTGCTCTTTGAAATCCTCGTGTTTCTGGTTGGCGAGGGCGACGAGTGGCACCAAAAACAGCATCTTGCCCTTGCCTTTGAGGGCACGGTCGATGCCGGCCATCTCGCCAACGAGCGTTTTGCCGGTCGCGGTCGCACTCACGACGAGTTGGTCCTCGCCATCCAAGAGGCCGTTCCGAACCGAGAGGCTCTGGACCGGCAGCAGGGAGTCGAACCGGGATTCGGTCATCGACTTGAGCCGGGGATGGAGGTCGAGGTCGGCGGTTTTGACGGGGTCGACGTCGTCGACAGTAGCACTAATAACGTCGAACTGCGTGAGATCGGGGTCGAGTTCCCCGGACAGGAGGTCGACGATGCGGTCGAGGTCTTGGACTTCGAGCAGGAGGTCTTCGAGGCGGTCCTGCGCGGAGCCGGTGAACTGTCCCTTATAAGAGAGCTCGCGTTCGAGCTCCTCGACCGCACAGTCGGGACAGATGTGTTCGCGGTCGGTCTTGATCGCCGTTTCGTCGGTGATCGGCGAGTAGCGGCCATCGTTAGCACAGTAGCGACAGGTGCGGACGACCGCCGCCGCTAACTGGTAGCCGTCGAGGAGCTCCTGGAGCTCCCGGCGGCCCTGTTTGGAGGTCTGCTGAGAGATTCTGATTCTGGAGGCGTTGCGCGCGAGGTCAATGAATTCGGTAGGGTCCCGGAGCTCCTCGCTGGAGCCGGTGTTCCGCCGGAACCGCCCCGGTCGAGGGCCGGCGCTCGTCTCCTTGACGTCGAGGGAGCCGTGAAACACGCGAGAGCCGTTCTTCCGGGCGACGACGCGGTAGCTGTCGCCGGTTTGGTGGAGGAACAACGTCTCGACCTGCGCGACCTGCTGAGACACGGCCGAGGGTAGGCAATCGGGGTATATCAGCCGTTCGGCTCGGCGTCGACAGCGGAAGCGACTGCACGAGGACCCAGTCGGCGACCACATTAATACCCACTCGGCGACTAGTTTGGGTATGCGTGGCATTCGTCTCGGGAGCGCCTTCGGCATCCCCATCCAGCTCAACTGGACGTTCTTGCTTATCCTACCGATTTTCGCGTGGATCATCGGCTCGGATATCATCACCTTGGCCGAGCTCGTCAACAACGTTCTCGGGAGTTCCATCCCAACCGAGCCACTCACGGTCGGCTCGGTGCCGTGGCTGCTCGGCTTTGCGGCCGCTGGTGGGCTGTTTTTCGGCGTGCTGCTCCACGAGTTCGGCCACTCACTGGTGGCGATGCGCTACGGCCTCGAAATCGAGTCGATCACACTGTGGCTCTTGGGCGGGGTGGCGAGCTTCCGGGAGATGCCCGAAGACTGGCACAAAGAGTTCACTATCGCCATCGCTGGCCCCGTCGTCAGCGTACTCGTGGGTGTCGTCTCCTACATCGCTTTTATACTGACACCTGCAAGCCTCGGTCCGCTCCAGTTCGTCCTCGGCTATCTCGCGCTCATGAACCTCACGCTCGCGGCGTTCAACATGCTGCCGGGGTTCCCGATGGACGGCGGCCGAGTGCTACGGGCGCTGCTGGCGCGTAAACGACCCCACGCGCAGGCGACCCAGCTGGCCGCCGAGGTGGGCAAGATCTTCGCCTTCCTACTCGGCATGGTGGGACTGTTCGCCTTTAGCCCGCTTTTCATCCTGCTTGCCTTTTTCATCTATATCGCGGCCTCCGGCGAGGCCCAGCAGTCGACGGTCAAAGCCGCTTTTCAGGGGGTTGCGGTCCGGGACATCATGACGCCGGGCGAGGAGCTCCACGTCGTCGAGGAGGGGACGACGGTGGCGGAACTCCTCGGTCGGATGTTTACCGAGCGACACACCGGCTATCCGGTGGTCGATGCTCGCAGCGAGCTCGTCGGGATGGTGACGCTGGACGACGCCCGGACGATCAAGGAGATCGAGCGCGACGCCTACCGGGTCGAAGAGGTGATGGAACGCGACGTGACGTCCATTGCCCCCGACGCCGACGCGATCACCGCCCTGCGGACGATGCAGGAACACGGCGTCGGTCGGCTGCCCGTGGTCGACGAGCGGGGTGACTTGACGGGAATTATCTCCCGGACGGATCTGATGACCGCATTCAACGTGATCCAGAGCCGCGGCGACGACACGTCGATCGTCCAGTCCGGCGGGTCGACAGCCGATCTGCCATCGATCCGGT